>Ga0116231_10007716_pt1 | contig 19432 bp, 27 predicted proteins | sample S1TSphgellanicum_2_FD_89695 | JGI IMG/M metagenome (GOLD analysis project Ga0116231, IMG submission 89695) | Host-associated microbial communities from peat moss isolated from Minnesota, USA - S1T2_Fd - Sphagnum magellanicum MG | ecosystem: Host-associated > Plants > Peat moss > Unclassified...
AAAAAAAAAACATTTTTAGAATTTTATACAAATTAAAAAAAAAAAAAAAAAAAAAAAAAAAAAAAAAGGACAAAAACTTGCAATGTGAGAACATTGCCCACCACATCATTCTTGGATCTCCAAAAATTGCTTAGAAAATATTGCTACTTACACAAATTCAAATGAAGACTAAAGTTTTTGAAAAAAGGAAGAAGAGTGGCCCTAATTGCATACTTGCACAACACACTACTTCTCAAACCATCACAACAACAACAACAACAACATGCAGGTCCAAAGCCCAAACTTGGGAAGAATGGGTCGACACATTAATTAATTTCAAAACAAAGAATGTAAATAAAATATTAGATTATACCATATTATATTATATTATATTATATTTATTTATTTATTTTCTTTGTAATTTTTTTTGGCACAAATGAAGGGAAAATTTATTGGAACTCGTATTCTTGTAAGTTGTTGTTGGAGGGTGTCAGGGTTGGCTATATAAGAAAGTGATGTTGTTTCCCAAGGAAGATAGCCAAGTTAGGAACATCATTCAGATCTGATGGGAGGGACTGTAGTGTTAGGCAGCCTCACATTTAGATACCATCATAAAGGGGGGAAAAAAAAGTATGTTAAACTTAACACTAACTTAAAATGCTAGTTAACAATTTTGGTGTACATACCCGTTAAGTTAGCGTTAAGCTAAATTAGAATATCAAAAATTAAAGCGGATTACCTTTATCAATATGAATTCACACTATGGAGATGAATGTTAATGATTAGTGATCATAATCAAGATTATTACAACTATTGTTAAATATAGTAGATATTGAGTTTGACTCCAGAATTGTGCTAATTAATTAAAAAACCTCTTTACATAACATTGAGTTAAGACCTCACAACTTAGGTTTTTAAGTTAGGTTTGAAATATCAATTATCATAAATGCTAACACTAAACTAACATCACCTGCCAACAAAGGTGCCACATCATTGGCAATGCTACCTAAGACTACAAATGCAAATGGACCCAAAAAAATCAATAAATTTTAACAGACACTTACCATTCACTAAGCACTATGTGTCAACAATGTTTTAAGTAGGTGGTTCACTATCCATTGGTAAACTAATTCCCCCTTTCTAAGAGTTCCATATAGGGGAAGTCCCCATTACTTGGGGACTTAGAGCACCTCCACTGGTGCTCAGTATGTCACTCTGGATAGTAAAATTAAATGTCTAAATTTAGCTGTTTTTTCGTTGGCAACCCTACCAATAAAACTGTAACGGGAACTGCATATATGTGGGGGAGTACTAATAGCAAACCACCTGGACCAATCATTATGATCGACCAATCAGAAGTACTGAGCTGCAGTTAGGTCCAATTTATTACACTCTTTTTTTGGAGGTGCACAACTGTGTTGCGCCTTTCACCAGCCACGACAAGCTGCACGAATTTGCTGCACAAAAGCCAATTTCCTAAGCTAAACCGGCATATTTTGACTTTTTCACAGTAAATTGTACATACTGAGCACTCTTACTTGAGTTGATCGGTATACAAATTCCCCATTTATTAAAGTTCCATATAGGGGAAGTCCCCTTAAGTCACAATATAAGTTATTGAGACCTAATTGGGACTAGGTAAATGGGGAAGAAGTGGGGTGGTTCCCACAAGGCTATTTTTGGTAAAGAGCGACCTTGAGAGAATTGCCCAACATAATTAGCATCCTTTACATCCAAAATTGGCTTAGTCAATGGATGAAAATTCAATTTTTCATCCATACACAAAAATGGATATGGATCAATCTCTTTGGTCCATGCGAAGAATGAGATACCCGTAGTTGAATAGGCAATATAACTGGATGTGGGCATCCAATCATAAAAAACCACATCAGCCCCTAAAGCTAGTTATTATGGTCGGTTATGGACCCATAAACTAGCCCTACTCTCTTGTAGAAAAAGAAACAAATTAGGACTTCTTCAACTCCTATTACCTCATTCATTGGACGATACCTTGAATTTTCGTATCAAAGCCAATAATGCACATGGCATCATCATTGTAAGGGTGCGACTCTAGAGGTACCACCATCCCCACTTGCCCTTTCCCCCTACCCCACCCCTCAATAAAATTAAAATAAATTAAATAAAATTATTATATTGTATTATATTAATTTAAATAAATAAATATTTAAAAAACAACAACAATAACAAATGGAGTTAATTTAGTTACAAAAGGCGGTACCATTCTAGAACCTTCCCCGAACCTTACACACGGGAGTTCTGGCGCCTGCAATTCAGTTTCCACGGGGCTGCCCGTCCCGTACTGGGACCTGCCCAGACGGTCCGCACCCCCAAAAGTTTTTAAAATTCCAGCCAGATCCTGAATCAGATGTCTACTACCTATGTAACTTAAATCGAAGTACCGATTCCCGAATTAAACAAGGACCTATCCAGGTCTCGTAAAGCGTCGACTTCTATTAAACAACTAGATATCGTCCACGTGGAAAGGAACCTCAAACTACGTCTCCATGTCAGTTTACTCAGCACCTCGTTCGACCGCACATCCCGATCCATCCACCAACTAAATTATGCCACGCGGCGCGGCCAAGAAGAACGGCCAAGTGGTCAATCCCCTTGGGACTTCTTCTTCGTCTCCCTCCTTTCTCTCTCCGTATGTCTCGCACACGAGAAAGAAGCTTCTTCTTCTTCGCGTTTCGATCTTCCGTCTCTGTCTTGTCTCTGATCTCATTCATCATCACCATCTTTGACTGATTTTAGTACAATAGTCTCTGTTTTCACGCGCTTTTAGAAACGAAAAATTTGGCTCAATGGTTGTGTTTTGAGCCAGCACAAAGCTCTTGTAAGGTTCTTCGTCTTCATTGATGTTGTGACGACGTTGTTGCATCCATCAAGCTCTGAAGAGGAGCTTTCTCTTTCGAGTTTTTCCTTATGCCTATAGAACTTTCCTTGAAGAGGTTGATATATCTTTTTCCTTCTTCTTCCGGAAGTCTTTTTCCATCGTGATCGTTCCTTGCCTTGAGCTCCATCACCAGCGCATGCAGTTTTTTTCTTTTGGAACTTCTTTCATGAGCTTTTGTTTTGCCATCTTTGTTGCCGTGTACAACAACGTAGGAGGCTCCAACGTCTAGAGACGGTTCTTTCGTCCTTCCTTTCCTTCAATTCCTTCGGAGTGTTTCTGTGCGAACAAGTAGCGGAATCATGATGCGGAGGACGAGAGACAAGGGTGGACCGTCTCCGTGGGTGCCGGCGACGATACTCGGCGTCGTCCTCATCATCGCAGTCTTACCATACATGGCCCTGCCGCAACCTCCGGTGGTGTACCAGAAATCGCCGTCCTTCCCGCTACCGCTTCTCTTGATCGTTGTGGTCCTGTTCGTCTTGGCGCAGTGGTTTTCCGGACCTCCGTCATTCGGCCGCTCCTACTCTCAGGGAAACAGGTCTTTCAGTCCCGGAGCACCACGCAGGATGGTCTGGCCACAGCAGCAGCAACAACAGAGAGCCTGGCCCTGGTCGCGGCCTGGTGGATATGGACAGTGGGATGCCAACGACAGATACGCTGGGTACAACCAGAGCTGGACCAGCGATATCTTGAGGTCTTTCATGGACTATAGTGGTCACTGGCTTCTCATCTTGCTGGGCTTTGCACTGTTTGCCATGGTGGGCTCAGGTTGAATCCACATTTGCAGTGTGTAGAAATAGGAAGCTGCATAAACACTAATTGCAGCCATGAGGTGAATTCCTTTCATGCAGGGATCAGTTTGCAGCTGGATTGATGGTGCATGGGAACAAGCTCCACTGATGCATCAAGATTCCCAGCAATGTGTTCAGGTTAGTCCAGGGTCAAGCAGGATACTGTGCTGTGAGATTTGAAGGTGCAAGAGAGCTTTCTGCGGGAGTTTATTCTTGCAGATGTTGGCAGCAATGTGATCAGGTTAGTCCAGGTTCAAGCAGGGTAATGTGTTGTAAGATTTGGAGGTGCAAGGGCGAGGCTTTCTTTCTGCGGGAGTTTAGTATGTAATTTTGGGATGCAATGGTAGGAAGAAAAAACACAGTGCAGATCTCTACTTGTGTCAAAAGGGGAGAAGAGGGTACTAGTTCTATGTGGACAGTTTTGTATATACCAGAAGACTGGTTTTCAGTAAGGGATTTTAATATGTTTGCAAGGGTTTGAAGCTGGATATTGACGAAGTGGTGGGATACATGCCAAGAATGTTGTGAATGTTATGGGTTTTTGGAATTGTGCTTGTGTGAGGTATAGTGATCAGGTATTTAACAGATGATTGATAGAAAGAAGTCTTTGGCTGGATAATAGCTTTGTCAATGTTTTATCAATGGGTGCAAGTTTTTTATTAGTTGGCACAAGGTTCCAAAAACACGACATTTGAGGATTTGAATTTTGAAATTGTTTCAGATTCTCCATATAGACCATCATCATATGGTTTCTCAGAATTGATTGCATCTGTAGGACATTGCACTGTACAAAACTTGAGTTGTGCTTTTGGTAGGAAAATTTGGCTTTGCAGACATTGTTTGGTTGTGGACGAGGAAACTGGATGCACGGGCCATGTGTTTGTAAGCTCCAGGGACTGGTGTAGTTTTGTGAGATTTTTTTGGAATTAGCATATGACAGTATGATGATAACTTAGAGCACCTCCAGTGGTGGTGCTCACTATGTGACCGTGTAAATTACAATTGGATGAAGAAATGTCAAAACATGTGGGTTTGGCTAAGCAAAATGGTTTTGGTTGAGCATTTCTGCACAGATTGAGGCTGGTCAAGGGCACAGCAAAGCCTGATGCCTCCCAGAGATGTGAGTTTTACGATGTCATCAAAAATATGTAGGCATTTGACCCACTTTTTGCAAAATATGATAATCAACATATGCAATGTTATGTACATCTGTAATCCCACATAAAATCCCTTGTCAATGAGTAAAATGCACTAATGCAAGATTAAACTGGAATATGGGTTAGATTCTTGTTGTCGAAGCTAATATAAATGGTGAAATTTTAGTGAAAGTGTTGAAAGAGGCAAAAAATCTATAGTTTATGTTCATTAGACATAACACAAAGTGTTTTTTTTTTTTTCAAAGTTCAAACTTATGATGTTAAGTCTGGATTTAGAGCATCTAAAATTGCAATCTTTGGACTAAACGAATTGGGCAATTGAGGTGCACAAAACCTTAGGCTCATGAATGAAAGTGAACCTAATCAACTTGTGCTAAAATGTAGTTAACACTATGTATAATAATGTGACATTTGCTTACATGGCAACAACCTTTATCAAAGTTTCGAAATACACATAGCAATGAGAACAAAACCGAACTTGAAAATTGTCCATTCCATTCCCTATGATTAGGGAATAATGCAAAATATTTCTTTTCATCCATCAATGTCCATCACCTAACTTTTCACAAAACATCATTATATATTTTGCAAGATAAAAAGGGAGAAATTCCAGTTACAATGATAATGCTAGCTGGTGCAGGTGAGGCAGGTACAGTGTACACTTTGTAACGTAGTTCACTTGACAGTTCCATGCTAGAAACTGTCTTCAAAGGCAGTGCAGCTGATTCCCGGGTAAAAATGAGCTGCATAAGGGAGCAGTTGGCTGAAGGAAGAGATTTTTTTTGGCTCCTTTTTGTAATGGTGGGATCACAAATCAAAGAAGGTTACTGAACTTCAATCCTGTAAGAGAAAGTTTACATGTCAATTGGAGCCATAGCTCTCATTGGTGTCTATCTTGTTGGGTTCTTTTTGTTGCTATCATACCATGGTTCAAACTTTGGCACAAAAGAATCATTTTGGATCCTTTGCATATATGGGAATCAGTTTGATCTGGATTGCTGGTTACAGGCAAAAGAAAGGCACCTGAGTTTCAAACATAAGAAGACACAGGAAGCACTCTTGCTTGTGTGGACTGACAAAGCCTGCCACGGGTGGCAATAGAGACTGCTGCAATCGCCACCAGGCAAACTGCAAATTGAACATTTTTGGATGAAATAAGAAGCTTACAAAATATGTGAAGGAAGGACAACCTGAGAAGACTATGCAACTTTTTGAACAAATGCAACAAGAAGGAATGATTCTCAACAAATCCAATTTTTGTTCAGCTGGTTAACAGATGTGCGGGTTCACTAGGACCACTTGAAGATGGCAGGCATGTTAATGAGTACATAATTCAGAGTGGTTATGAGTCTTTTCATATCTGTTGTTACTTTTGTGGGGGTGCTAAATGCATGTGCCATGTGTAGTTGCATGAAGAGGGCAGATGTGCTCATGAGCAGATCATTCAAAGTGGATGGGATTTGGATGTCTTTGTGGGAAATAGCTTGGTTGACATGTATGCCAAATGTGGGAGCATGGAAGATGTTCAGAGAGCATTCAACAAGATACCATCTCAAGATGCAGGTCACTTGGAATGCAGTTATATTGGGATATGTGAAACATGGACAAGGGCCAAAGGCACTGGAACTATTCCGGCAAATGTAACAAGGTGTGTGGCACAGCTGACTCTGTTACTATTGTGGAACTCAAGTTGACCTATCAATCTCCTTTCAAGTATAGATGACCAGGGAGTCACTTCCTAGTTGCCTGAGTTCTTGGATCTGCTGTTTGATTGTCAAACAATCTAGGAAAATGACAAGGCAAACACATTTTTGTACTTCCTCATCTTTGCCTCCTTCAATCTTGAACTTTTCTGTTACAGAGCCATTTATAGATTAGAGAAACCCGCAGAAGTTTTCATGACCAAACACCACAAACGACAATTTTTGATTGTATACTGTGAACCTGCCATCAACTGTAGATTGTCACAAAGTGATTATTCATCACAAACATCTTGGGATCTTTAATAGGTTGCTTCCCTAGAGGATGTTCCATTTGAATTATATCAGTTACAATGCTGGAAAGATTGAGCAATCACAACACTTCTAATGAAGACTACAATGCTTCTACTGTGTGACTAGAGTTCAGAAACTGTTGGCAAACTATCTGAGTGCTGTATTCATCAGCTTCCACTTTCCACCACCCACGACCCTTGAGAAAACCTTCATGTAAACGGGGCCAATTTGGTTGTCTTTGCTTGTCACCTTCCTCAAGTTCTCCTGTTTCTTTGGTCAAAATTTCTATGTTCCTTTCTTCATTTGCACTACTTACCTCATTTGGAATTCTTTTGTGATCCATCATCTCTTCTCCTGCAGGTGATTTTGTCTCAGCTTTGGATTGTTCTGGATCCTGCCCTTCTAGTTCAGTCAATTCTCTTTCATCTTCCTTTTGCAATGCTTCTTCCCTCTCTCTCTTGGCTGATTCTGATGTGTCAGTATCTGAACGTGCATGTGAATCTTTTGATGGTGAAACTTTCTGACCTTTGTTGCCTTTTTCTGGTTCTAGGTCTGAGAGGGTTGCAGCAGAGCAATAATTTTCATCTTTCCTGAGCTTGGCACCATATAGATGTTCAACATTATGTGATAAGTGGGGAAGGAGGATATCAAGTCCATGGCCAAAGTTCTGCCGATAAAAATCTCCACAGGCATCAATATCTGCTCTCGTTTGAATCAGATTTGTTTTTTGCACAAGAGATTCAAAAAGCTCAACTCGCTCCAAGCATTCTTTTCCTTCCTTTGTAGTTGCCTTGAAACGTTTGAAGTCTTGCTGCCATCCTGGTATCCCTACCTGCACAATCCTTTTGTATTAGAATGGATGCTGTAACAGTACCAAGGTAAATCAAAGAGATCCTAATTAGTTGTGAACACAAGAAAAAACCACTTAAAACAATCTTACGAGAAACCAAGTCAACAGACCCTGAATAGGGTTTTCTACCAACCCTTTTATGTCCTTGTCACCTTTCTTCCACCATCAATATACTTGCTTTTTGAGAGGAGACCCTAGACTGCTAAGGATGCAGGGCAAAAAATGTAGACCTGTATCAGTTCATCATCTTCATGATTGAAAGACTCTTGTTGCCCCCCTCTCTTGAGAGTCAGAAGATGTCTTTCAACCGTCCGTCTCATCCGCTGCCGGCTGGCCTCCTTCCTTGCTCTTATTTCCCCTTGATGCACACGCATTCCATCCACTAGCATCAAAGTATCAGAAACATTACCATCCCTGTTTTCATCTGTAGCCTCCCCGTCTTGTACAAGTAGCTCGCCCTCTGAAGAGAGGCCCGTGATTGCAGAAACTGGAATCAAAACCTCCTCTAGTAATGACATATTCAGCATATAACGGTCAAAGGCTTCATTTTCCATTGCAAGTTCAGCATCCTTATACTCCTGCACCTTCTGTGCTCTCCACGTATTTGTAATTGCAGCTTCCTATTGGCACATAACTGAAATTAGTAATCAACATCAACCCCAGAATAATTTACCATCTCACCTCAAAAAACAAACATCAAGAAAGCATATCATGAACTTACATCACTGGACTAGGAAAACTTCCTAGAAAAAAATGGCAAACCCCCAAGTCCTCAAATGTCATCAACCCCTGAGAAAGCCAGACCTGAAACTTCTTGAAATTGAGCACTATTATCCACCACCATATGTGGTGGGTTCCATCTTCTTTGCAGAATGTTAAGGTGATTCACAATCTTTCTGTTCACATACCCGGCTAGCTGCTTGCATGGCTGCTTTCAAGTTTCGCAACTTGTAGAGCTCCTGCTGTTCAAGAGAAGCAGGAGCGGGTTGCCATGGCCGTGAACCTGGGACCACCCCATACCCCTGTGTGGAGTGAGGACGAGGGCCTGATTGTGGTATTACATAACCCATAGTAGATCTGATTGTGCCAATCCCAGGGACAGTTGCCTGATATGTGGGTGAATGTGTGTAGGGAGCTCTCATGAAGGGAGTCCCATAAGCTGCAGACCTGCACCATAACATACAGAAATAACAAAGGACACCAGAATCAGTTCTCCCTAACAAAGGCACCATAAGCTTTTACATCTGCACAGTGGCATGTCAGGCTCTCCAAAAACTGTGTCTTTAAGACACTATTCAGACAACAGAATCCCAATTGATCAAAATAACCCCTCCTAAATCATCACCATGGCATTACTACTGAATATGCCACTGCACCAAATACCATACTCTTCAAGCAGTAAGGACATCACATCTACAATTGTCATTATTACAGGATTTGATGTAGGTATTTGGTAAAAAATCAGAGGCAATTTTGACTTACATACTGACAACCCCAGGCCACCGTGGATCACGTGGGTCCATTACTGGAGTAGTGCTTGGACTCTGCTTGCATGGCTTGGTCACTGCACAGCTCCATCATCATCAGCTATCTGAAATGCTAGTCAATTCCTCCTAGAATCCAGATCCCTGTATGGAGAGATATAGAAACCATACATGGATGGAAGAGCACAGGCCTTCAGGGTTTAACTAACCATGGACCTCGCAAGTGTTCTTTGATTTTGTGCAGCACGTTTTACAAGCTCGGAAAGGACACCTACATCCACATCCAACCATCATCAGAAACACTGCAACAAAATATCACTGGTGAACACACAATTAGCAGCTAAACTCAACTTTGATACACCAGTAATAAATAAAAACCTGAAATAACAGTAAATTAGGGTTACTCTAATACAGCTGGACAAAATAATAAAATCAAAAACCCCAAAATCTGACTCACAAATCTTGGCAAGATCATGATGACACTTCTGTCATAGCCCTAAGATTATGGCATGCAAAATATCTATCTCCAAATTAAGCCACCCTGTCCAAAGAACCAGATGCCATTGTCATATTTTCCTGTCTCATCACTTAACATAGCAAAATTTAAAAAGAAGGGAAAATTATGCTGGTCTTTGTCAGATCCAGATGCTGTCATGGAAATATATTTCCAGTCTCACTCTACACACCGAATTTATTAGAAAGAAGAAAAATGCTCCTCTTCAAAAGCTCTCAAACAAAAGCAATCTGATCTTTTAGGTCACATGCAAAAAAAGTCTTAACCCCAAACACAAGACCTCACAGAGAGAGAGAGAATGCTGTTCTCAAGCATTCTCTATCTCTTATGGGCACATTTTTATGGTTTTACTGGCATGTTGATTCCATTTCCTTCAATAGATTCAGTCTCATGGTCACTAAATGCGGAACAAAGCTCCATACTTTGAATGCCGAGAAACCCTAACCAAAGTGATTGATTCTTGAGAAAAACCAAACCCAAAAAGAAAGAAAGGAAAAAAAAAAAACCAGTCAAGAGTCAAGAGTCTTCACAATTTTTTTTCTTTCGCACTCTCAATCAAATGCTTTGCTTGAAAGCCCGAAATTGCATCGCCCCACTCTTTTTTTTGGAAATCTGAGACGGAGAGTAAAGGGTTTGGTTTAGGGTTCTTAGAGGAGCTCCCAGAAAAGAAGGAAAGAAAGAAAGACCTGGCCCGAGCGGTGTTGCCACACATGGTACATTTCCGCTTCTTCACGCCCTTGAGGTACCGCTCCCTCAGCATCTGCTCCCTCGTCAACGCGCTCGCACCATCGCCTGTTACTGCTGCCGACGCTACACCCGGCTGCTGCTGCTGCTGCGACGCCACTGCCATAGCCGGAGCTTTCTCTGCAGCCATGGCCGCCATAGCCAAAGCCCCTTTACTTACGCTTCTTTCTTCTTCTTCTTCTTCTTCTTCTTTCCCGTCCCTACCCGCCTTCCCTCGAAACCCTAAGGAAAAGAAATTCCTCCAAAAATACACTGCATAAGCACGCAACACAAAATAAGAGAAAAAACAAAAAACCCCACTAGCACACTAATGAATGAAAAAACTCCACTTGGATGAACTTGTTATGGATGAAATTACATTATACTGAAAGAGTAACATATAAAAGTAATAATAAATTAATAAAATAAAAACATATAAGGAGAGACCTTGTATACCTTATCCTTGATTCTAAAAATCCTGAAATATTCAAATTGGGGGCTACTAGACCCACTTTTGGGAAAGAATTAACTATATATTTTGACAAAATTTGCCAATTATATGGTTACAAGGCCTATGGATGAATTTGTTGAGGATGAACTTACATTAAAGGAGTAACATGTAGGAAGAGACCTTGCATAACCATGTGCTTGATAGTCAAAATCTTCGGGCTATTAGACTCATTTTTTGAAAATAATTAAATATTTTGACAAATTTTATCAATTATTACTCATAGGTACAATATTTATATTTTTTATCATTTGATTGTCATTGGTAAAATTGCAACAAAGTGTAGCTAGCTTTCAAGTTTTTGATACAATCAAAAGTTAAAACACCTATATGATATTACCCAAATATATTTGGCATTTTAGTGTAAAATAATTGGTTAATCCAAAAATGCACCTTGGGACATTGAATATTATTTTTCAATGTTTACAACTAACAATATAAAATTATTTATACTTTTGATATGAATGAAAAATAATAATCACTTTTCATTCATTTTGATGCATATGATTTATTTGTTACATTTTCTTTTTGTTATCGTTTGCATGTGCCTTTACATGAATTCTTGGTGCTTGTTTGCCAATGACAGTCAATATGCCATTGACATGGGAGTAATATGATAATAACAAACATGGGCTCTGTGCTACTTGTATAGTGTGTTTAAATGTGAGTATTTAAGGAATGGAGATATAGTTTTATTGTTTATATTATTATGCAAATGTGATCGCATTTGTGGCACATTGTAAATAGATTTTTTTGGGTTTAGTTCAAATGCTATATTGGTTGCATATGTTATTGTGAAAAATCTGCAAGATGCACTATCTGGTTGTTGCAAAACATTTACATATAAATATAGTAGGTGTTTAACATTTATGATGTTAATTAATAATTGAATGATGTCATTTGGTAATTTTTTCATTGTCAATTTGTTTGAATCATATATTGTGTAGTGTAGGTTTAGTGTGGATGCGTGTATTTTGACTAAGATCCAATGATTATTATTTATGAAAATATGTTGAAGACAATTGGTTAAGTATCTATGTATAATTCCTATGATTGCATGTGTGTTGTTGGTATCCTAATAATTGTAATTTTTGAACATACAATATTTGCATTGCGGCTGCTAAATGTTGATCATTCAAGCATCCATTTGGATTGAGAAGAATAATTTCATCATTTTTAGTTAATTGGACTTCTTCATGTCAATAATTGATGATATTGTTGTCAATATTGTCATCATCTGAATCACCAATCATAATTAAATGTTTTTTTTTCTTTGTAGGATTTTTGTGGATTATTATTTTGGATTATTTTGTTGTATTATGTTATGAAATAGGTTCTAACATTTCTAGGGATCTTTTTTCTGAGTTAGTTTTGCATATGTCTTGCATAGTAATATTTTGTAGGATTATGAGTCCATCTATGGATCATAGACATGATAAGGTTAGGTATATGTTGTGCATATATGAACGCACATTGTTAGGTGGTTGCCGAAGGTCTATGATTAAGTTGTCAAATGTTTGTCCTTGTGCTTTGAAGTTTGTGAAACAAAAAAGTGGGGGCAATTGGCAATTGATATCTATTGATTGTGAATGTTTTGGAGGTGTTTGATTCTAATATTTGATGGTGATATTGGAAATTCCTTCATATTTGACCTTTTTTGTATGTGTCAATTGTGACAATAATGTAACATTTTTGTTTTGATGTTTTTGAATGGATATCTATCATGTAATGGTTTATGGCATTTCATAATTCATTACGAGGAACTATAAAAGTTGTTGTTCTCCATGGATCATCGAATAAGTTGACATTTAAATTAGATAAAAACGGGTCTTTAGTAAATCAAAATCTAACTTTAGAATATTTCTAATTCAAAGGTTTTTTAAAAGGGTAGCATATCGAATGTTTTTGTTCTTTTCGTTTGTTCTATTAGGATAATGCTATTTAGTCAAATGTAATTTTCCCAAAGGCTTTTACCTAGGTTTTTTTCTTTATTAATTTTGTGAATGTAAAAATCAATTTTATGTTTGTTAAATATAATGGTGTGTCACTGATTGGTGGAAATTGTAAAAAATCTCCCATGAACATTATATTGATTCCTCCAAATGGTAAAATGTTAGATTCTAGCTTTTGTAATTTTAAGTGTATTGTAGCAAGCAAAGTGCAACCTACCATGGATATTTCATCAATAATGATGAACTGAATATTTGGCCATATGTTTATGATTGAGTTAGGTTTGCTTATAGTTGTGTGTTTATCGATCGATAATCCCAACAAAGAGTGTATCGTTGTTCCATTTATTAATAAGGCTACATTTGCAATGTATGTTACAACTCTAAATTTTTGTTGTTTTCCCGTTTTCAAAAAATAATCTTGGATAGCTCTTATTATTTGTGTTTTACCAATACTTGCAACTCCTCCTACATATTATAATAATTGATTATTTGTTGTATTTGCAATGAAATTTTCAAATGAAATGCCTTGTAAATCATTTAACTTGTATTTTTCCTTTATGATGGTTTTAATGTGTAATGGTGAATAAATATTTGTTTCATCAATGAATGTTATGTTTTCAATATCATATGATTGCATGTCATTAAATGGTAAGTGGCATAGATTAGGTTTTATATTCTCAATTGTATAAGTTGTGTTTGAGTGTGGATGTGAAATTTCTGATGTTGATTCATCAAGGTTTGATATGTGTGGAAGTTTCAAATCTTGATTCCATTGTTTGATCAAAACTTGAGGTTTGATAATGAAATTTACATTATGACTATTGATATTTTCATTTTGTGTTTTTATTTTTATTTTTTCTAGATGTTTTGTTATTTTAGTTGCATAGGTTTTAATAATTGTGTTACATAATAGATATTCAATTTCTATTTGTTCAGGATTGAGTTCTATTTGTATATTGTTGTTTTGTTTTTTTAATGTCATGGATGTTTTGTTGGAGTTCATTTTCAATATCATCTTCATAAAGTGGATTCATTGTTGATTTTTTTTATATGTTTTGTTTATCAAATTCAGGTTGTGTTGATTATACTCTCAATAATATATTTGCATCTCTTGATTATTTACATTCAAGTAAGATATTGATATTTTTAATTTTTGTTTTTTACAAATTAGTAAATGTTGGGTACACATTTTTTAGTGTCATTTCCCAAGATATAGTGAGATCTAATATGATGTCAAAAATTGTACGCCATGATGTACAAATGAAATACAATGGCTCAAATGTAATTTTTAGAATCATTTTTTTGTGAAGGTAATGTAACTTTGTAAAACTATAATTTTTGGTACTTTGAATTCGTAAAGGCTATGAGTGTTATATTGAAGTTGTTCATTATTAAATCTATGACAACAGATGTTGTTGATTTTGTTTGTCTTACTAGAAAATTTATATGGACATAGGGAATTAAAATGAGTAGGTCTCTATTGGTAATCAATCCTAAAATGATGTATGATATATTATTGATTTGATGAGTTTTTATTAATTGTGAAAGTTTCATAATTGACATCAATATCATTTTCATTTTGAACAATTTGATTTTTTTCTTGTTCATCCACCCATGCTAACAAATTGTACCAAGATATGTAAGTGTAATCATGATCAATTTTGTGATTTGGTAAGTTCAATAAATAATTAATTGTTTTAGTCACCAATATTTCTTGTCGACATCCTATTGTATTCAAATGACGTATGAAGAGATGTCAATTTTTGTCAATTGAATTGTAATTACTATGTGAATTTGAATTTGTTGTTTTAATTTTTTGTGTACTAGAATTTGCAAAAGAGAATACATATGTGAAATGTAAATAGATGTTTTTGTGATGTAATAAATCAATGATTTACTATCTTTGCCAGAAGTTGCTACAAATTTCAAATCATGATTACATCTTGAAGTCGATAATATCGATGGATTTGCATTATTTAACCATTTATCAATTCGTTTTATATGTAAAAGTTTCATCTCAATGTTGAAATGAGTTTCATTAACTAAAGGTTGAGGGAAACCATACTTGCATAATTTTTTTTAACACATCAATATATGTTTTGTAACATGTTGGATTACATATGTGTCAATTACATATATTCATCAATTTATGAATGTCATTTTGGAATAGTTTTGTAAATGTTTTTTCTTTAGGATCTGGTGGCCTTGTGGTGGTGCAAGGATATATGTTATCAAGATTGTCATCAATGTACTTTGTATCTATCGTTATTAGACATGATTGATATTGAATGATGTCTTGTGTAATTATGTCATTTAAATAATTAATCATATTTTGTCAAAAACTCTCATCATCAAGCAATGTTTGTACAAGTGTGTTGGGATCTAGATAATCATTAAACCATAATAACGTGTGGATATGTAAGTTGCCATTTTTTGCAATTTCATAACATCCATAATGAGCTTTTATGTGACTGAGAACACCAAAATTGTTGTTAGATAAATCCTTTATGTTTTTCACTTGTAACATATATTTGAAAATAACATTGACAATTATGTGTACAAATATAACTTGAATTTATTGTTGCGTATTTGCATCATTCATTTTTTGTTAGCATATTTTTGTCATAGAATAAATCAAGATTTATGTTTTTTCCACTTAAAACTTCTAACAAAGGATAATGAACAAATGTAAGGTTTAAAGTGAAAAACAAACTTGGCATTCCCATAAAAGTTATCATACTAAAAATCTAGTCTCTTTGTGTTGCATGACCACTTCTAGAAACCATGACATATTTACTAAAAACTTTTAAATGTCATAATAAACTACATATATATTTTTTGTAATTTATGTTTTGTGGGTTAGTAATAATGTCATTGAAATTTGTAGTTTGTATTTCATTGAAAAGTTCTCTTTCATTCATATTTGATGATTTTGATGTTGTTAATTTAGCTCCAAGACATATTTGTCTACATTGTAATATGTTGAATACAAAAAATGGAAATAAATGATGTTTTGAAAATTGATAACGAGTTTCGTCCAAATTCATTAAATATTTTACATGAGTTTGTAGTGATAATTTTATGGGTTTGTTGTTCATTTTGAGGACACCAATTCCAAAAGGAAATAAGGTGGGAAACATGCATGCTATTAAATTTGGATTATTGTATTTATTTATCATTGTGGTGCGATGATTATAATATAAATATTGATTACAATGTAGATTTTGGAATGTGTTAGTCATTTATTCGTGTTCATTTATGTCTATGCCATCAAAATCTATTAGACTTGATGTTTCTATGACATGTTCAATTTCATTGTACTTTTTTTGTTCATGCAAATCTATGATATTCATACAATGTTTGGCATTTGCAAGTTCAACATTTGTTGATTGGAACATTGATCTCATTATTAGCTCTAGTATATCGTTTTTAGGCAACATGTTTAAAACATCCATATTGATAATTGTATTTTTGTATCTTATATGATTCATTTTTAACCATGTGAACCATATGGTTACAACAAATTTACATATGTATAATAATTTGCAATTTTTAACTAATTCTACAAGTGGGTGTGAACTTCCAACAAAATGTACTGCAATAGTATTAGATAATGATTATAATGATGATGGTAATGTGTTTAAAAGTTTTACCGCACTTTTGGGATCTTGTGCAAAACTTACAACATTTCCTTTGAATGCATGTTGACTTGTTGTGTTCCCTTTATTAATATACCTCAATTTGAACAAAATGGTACGCCAACGATAACATGTTATCAAGGTTTCTTCTACCATTCTCAATTTTGGTAATATTTTGGGTGTGGTGCCAATCTACAAACCATTGGCTAATGCAAGTTTTGACATTTTATTATTTTTCAAGGAAATGTAACAGGTTTTACATGTTGAAAATTGATGTTCAGTAGTTGAAATACCTTGATTTGATAACAATAATCCTTCTAATTCTAGATGTGCTTGTTTGGTATCATTCAATAATTCTTCTAGGATGAATTCAATATTGTATTTGAAATGAAATTTAGGATTCATCTTGAAAAAAAAATCATATGTTTTAGTTCAAATAAAAATTTGAAATATCACATATTATTAGTTCATGTATAAATTTATTTTCATTACAAATGCAACAATTGCCAAATTCAAAGTTGGATTTCTTTATGAAATTGTTGAATTGTTTTAGACAATACATGTTATTATGCATGTTGATTTGTGGTGGAAAAACATATGATTGGTATATTTTGCAATTATTTGAATAAATATTTTGTCTATTAACATTAATTTTTTAAATTCTTCTTTTAATTTTTTTGAATTGTTTTTCCTCTATTGTCGCTTGTGGGCATTCTTTTTATCTTTTATTTTTTGATATATTCTCCCTTTTTTTGAGCTTTTTTCTATTGTAGTTTGAATTTTCATTATGAATAATTAATTGGAATTGTACCTATAATGAAAATCAAATTTGATAAAATTATTTTATTGATTTTATGATGTTTGATATTTGATATGTGGATACAAAAATCTAAATGTTCAAAATACAATTATATAGTTCATAATTCTATGATAATTAATCAAATAACTAATTTATTTAAATGCACATGAAACGATATAATGATGTATGATGTGCAATGGTAATTTGAACATTAATAAAAAATAGATATCCACATTAACAAATGAGTTTTATGAACAAATTTGTCTTTTTATCCAATTAAACAAAATGGTTTAAATGGTTTAAGGTTTAAAAACATTGTATTCATATGATAAATCTATGGGTATCATAACTATTTTTTATCAGGTTTATTTGATCTAGTAATTTAACTGTTGTTAATTTTTAAGTTAATCAGTGCCTTTTGGAAGCAAAGTGTCTCCAAGATCTAATGTAACATTTGATGGAAACTAGATCTCCTAGATTTATTGTGTTTCCATCAATTAATTTGTTATTTTTATCAAAAAAGTTCAATTGTGTTAAATTCTTCTAAAGTGTCATTTTCTATGGTAGTTTTTTTGTTTTTTCCATGTCGGTTTAGACAATCTTGATGTTGTTGTTGTGGTTTTTGTTTTTAGCAATTTTTTTTTGAAAACAACTTCTCACTTATCATGCCAAGTTAAATCAATACATTTTTCTTTCTAATATTGACTCCATTTTGATATTTTATTTTTATATTCTTTGATGAATTTTGACTCATTCAAAAAGATGTAAAATGTTGCATTTGCATATGGATTAGCAAATAACACTTGATTGTAATTTCCCTTTTTCCCCACCCAACAAAATCTTGCAACTCCAATGAATAATGCAAAAGTTGATTCTTTTGTCTTTGGGTTTAAAAGCATGTTATAATAGTTTGAACCTTTTGGGAGTGCACCCCATTCAACATCTTTTATGTTGATGGTGTGATAATCATGTTTTTCGTATTGATCATAAATAGTTTCTCAAATGTTATATTCCTACAAATAAATTAATGATTTATAATTTTAAAATTATTTATATGATTAATGAAATTTTTTGTGTCATATGTTTGAAAATATGAGTTTGTTTTTAGTTGTGTAGATGTAAAGACACTTACCTTGAGTTTGGATGGGATTATAATTTCTAATTGTCAAACTTTTCCATTTTGTATAACTATGATAATACATATACGTGATAAATATGTTTAAAGTCTCTTTGTTATAATAAAAAATGATGACATTATTATGAATGAGGATTTTTTTAAATACATTTTATCATTTCATTCAAATGATAAAAATATAATGAAGGTGAATGATTCATCATCATATATGTTATTGGAATTAAATTTAAATTATTTATTTATTATTTTAAAAAATCAGGTTATCTTATTATTTATGATGTATTTGAAATCACCTTTAATAAAATTTGGAATTATTGATATGTTGATGTCAAAAAATTGTTTATGTCCTATATTTTTGAATATGCATAATCAGTTTTTATTTTTGACATGGGATTTTTTCCATAAAATGCCATTAGAGTGAAAGTAATTTGTCATGCAAGGTTTCCAAATCAATGATATGCACGTCTCTTGAATTTGACAAATTTATATTTTTTGAATGCTTTGAGAAAATTTTCAAATTTTTCTGAAAACACCACATTGTGAATGTGCTTTGAGATTCCCATAAATTTGTTCCATATTTTTTAGGTGTTTTCATTGGCAAGTTTGCCGACCATTCAAATGTATTATCAACAAGTTTTTCCACTCACTATTGAAACTTCTCAAAATGAGTAGATGATTGAATGTTGATAATAACATGTCACCACATTTATGTATGTCAATTAATGTTATGTGACTTGCTATTTTTGATGGCATTTTCTTTGCTTCATTTTTTTCAACAAATACCAATATTGATCTTCATCTACCTCCATTAAAGTAACGATGTGTATTGTTCTTGGAAATAACAATGTTGTTACAATGTCATTTGGGAAAGATTCGATGTATGACCTAGCCATTAAAATTTTCTAAAATATACAAATGAATAATGAGTTTTTTTTTGTTTGTTATTTCAACGATTATATATATATATATATATATATATATATATAAAATT
>Ga0116231_10007717_pt1 | contig 19429 bp, 15 predicted proteins | sample S1TSphgellanicum_2_FD_89695 | JGI IMG/M metagenome (GOLD analysis project Ga0116231, IMG submission 89695) | Host-associated microbial communities from peat moss isolated from Minnesota, USA - S1T2_Fd - Sphagnum magellanicum MG | ecosystem: Host-associated > Plants > Peat moss > Unclassified...
CACTTTTGTACATGACCATTAATCTTGTTGCTAGTATATAGACTTGTGATGCCATTTGCCCCCCACAAACAAATAAGGCAAAGTTTGGTGAATTCTTTTTGAAGAAAAAGGAATTTTTGCTAATTTCAAGCAATGTGACCATTTGGTGATTTTTCACCCAAAAAAATGATTAATTGGAATCCATCTATTAAGGTATTTTGTAAGTTTTGCTCATAAGGAAAAGATTAAACATTGATGTAGGATTTGAGCATAAGATTTTGCTTCAAACTTGACCCAATATGTGAGTGAGATCTCCAATATTATGTTAATGATGTTCCATATGATAGATGGGCATGTTAAATAGAAGTGCATGCATCTAGATGAAAAGTTCTAGATTCAATTAAGGAAGTTTGTAACTTGAAATTTGAACATGCCATAAAAGGTAGAGTTCGGATGCAATGAAATGAAGTACTTGTTTGTTGGCTCTACCCTATAGGGTGTAGAGACTATGTGTCAAGATTTGAAATAAACAAAGTGTTTATGAAGAGGAAAAGGGTGAGCAATGTGTTATTATCTAATGTTTATATTTTATTCATCGTAATTTTGTACAATGTATTCATGAGATGAAAATCACTAGCTAACAAAAAGTTATAAGATTAAACTAAGTTTCTTTTCCTGTGAAAAGATCCTCTTGTCTCCCCCTTTAGTTCTTCTTATTGATAATCATAAGAGCTACCCCTTTTTTTCCTTTCCTATTTTTTGGACCTAAATAGGGTCACATAAGAAAACTATTATAGACATTGAACACATGCAAACATCTTTCTAGGTCAATCATCAAATTATGGAGAAAAAATGTTAAAATAATGGAGTCACATGATAATATTGTTGTGAACCTCATTTAGAAGACATTTTAAGATGTCAACATGAGGAAACAAATAACAAACATGGACATGCCTATAAATGAAGGTATTAATTTTCATTCAATCTCACATTTTGTGAGATGTTCATTAAGTGTTCACATTTGAACCATTGCCAAGTTAAACTTGCCATAATTTATTAATTATAAAATCATTGTATGATGAGCCAAGTTGCTTTAAATGAATTAGAAAAGAAAAAAAATCACTAAATTGTAAAAACTTCACATGGTTTTCCTTACTTTTGAAATAGGATTAAAATACTTCAAAAAATGATTTCTAAAAAAAACAAGATTTTTTCAGTCTATCTATGAAGGAAGGTAGTTTGTTTTGTTTTGTTTTGTAGTTATCAGATCCATCGAACTTAGATGCTTTAGATCTTGTTCTTGGTGTCTTTGGAAAGCTCTCAACGAGGAGGGGTGCATGGGCTTGGTTCCATGACATTTGGACTTGCAATGCAAAAGTTCTTGAATATTGAATGATTTTTTCATTGAAAATGAAATTAAATCGTAGTTAAAATTTTTGGAGGAATTGGAATGTGCCTTTCGGGTTGTTGGAAAGGTCTTTCTAAGTAGGATTTAATGGAATTTATTTGGTAAGATTTGGATTCAGAATGTGGCAAATATTGATTTTGAAGTGATTTCTATTGTTGAAAATTCAAATAAATTTTTAAAAACCAGGTTTTGAAAGGAAAAATTAGTGGATGACGTGATAACATTTGTTTCAACGGCATAGGCCACACTAATAACTATGAAATGGAACTAATTATGCACCATATTACATTCATTTTTTAGTTCTTTGGATATATTCATTCATCAAGTCCATTCATCATTTAAACTTTTTCAAACGAACTTTAGTTCAAATGAAATGCAATAGAATCGTGGTGAATATTGTTGATTTACACAACGGTATTAAAGATGTTGCATTTGAAAGAAAGGTTTTGTCAGGATATGGTACATAGGACAAAATTTATCCTAATAAAGATAATTGTCAATGCTTATACCAGCATTGTCATATTCTTGATGTATAAATGTATAATACAACTATAGTTAATGTTCTGTTCCCCTTAGTGGATCAACATGAAAAAAAGCTCAAGGTGAGGTTTTGTATTCTAATTGAAAATTTTGGAATTCATCCAAAATCAACAAAAGGTTTTGAAAAGGAAAACATGTTTTTTTGTGATACGCATTTGTTCATTACTTATGTGTTTAACATGTCAACACTTGAAATTAATGTCCAACCCAAATTCTATCATGTTTATATTATATTAGAATTTCATAAACAATCACATGAAATTGGGCTAAAGCCACCATTGCAACAATAATGGTAATAATTAGAGGAAATTGTAACAAGACATATCAATTATAAATTGTTAATGGATTCCTATAATGTGATTGGGACATTGTTTCACTTGAAGTTCATAATCATAGAGAATATGATGAACTTGTTAGGTCTTACAATGTAAGGTAGTTTGTAAAAAGTGTTGTTAAAAGATATTGTGACAACAAGCTTTGGAGATCACTTCTTGAAATGTGATTCTCACCCCATTTTATCAATTGTGGTTGATGAAGATACAAGTTAACATTTACAAAATGTTCATTCTAAAATAAATTGGTCTACTCCACCAACTAGAAAGGTATAATGTTCTTCCAAAGTAACCACTTTGACTTTTACATTTAATGCCAATTTATATGAAAATTATCATGGTTGTATTTTGAAGAACATGTTTGATTATGCCAATTTTTGGTATTCTTGTTTGTTATTAGTCTATTAACAACTCCACTAAATAGATTTGTGTTGCATGCAATTTGGGAGACATTCTTGCAATACTTTAAAAAGTATTCTTGCAATGTTTGTCGTTTAAAGCACGAGATGAAAAAGTTGGTTTTATTTGTAGAAAAATCGTTATTGCAACATTATAAATTATTCTAGTGATTTTTTTATAAAGGGCAATGGCTAGAGGCTTTTGTGCATATGGAGAAAAGGCTATTTCTTAAGAGTTAAAAAGGGCAACAAATCAAACTTTTATCTTTTCTTTGAATTGAAAATACATTTTTCTTAACACCAATTTCATTTATCAATAGGTTCCAACAAAATTCAAGTGTTATAATGATGATTGATCTTCCTCCATACCCATTGGCTTTGGATGTTCCCAATTCAAGTCAATCATAAATGTCTTTAATTCATGTATAATTAAATGTTGCATTAGATTTAAAATTGGAGGATAATCAAGAAATGGAGAAAGTAAAAGTGATGCCAAATGAAAAGTTCATAAATAACAAAATGTCAAATTCTTTGAATCTATTAGTAGATTTTTATATAGAATCTATATAAACTTGTTGGAGTTTTGTAAAGATATATATAATGTTAAATAAAAAAAGTGTTCACTTACAATCCAAATGACAAGTTGTAAAATATGTTGGTTTATTGTTATGAATTATGTTTTCATTATTTTTTACAATCTATATGTTAAATTAACACATATAATGTCATACAATATCATTGCCATTTTTTATATATAGTTTCACATTATAGTTATCATATGCATTTACTATATGCATTTGTTGCATATAATTATCATATTTATAACATATGAAATTGCACCTATAGTTGTCATAATTTTCACATACAATTAATATATACATTTTGTATAATCTCTATACATAAGACTTTTACATAATTTGTCACATACAACTAGTCCAATCATTGTCCCATATGGTTGGCACATAATGTTTTGAAATTTAAAAGTTATATTAAATCAAATTTTCATTCAACTTCAATGCTTACCATACATAAATTTTTAGGTTTTATGGAATCATCATGCTCATCACATTATTGTTTTCATTGCAATGAAAAATTAAATACTTACATATGACAACTTTTCCTTACCAATCCAAATGATACAATGAATGAAATTGTTAATAATTTTTTGACGCAACACAATTCTTTAACTTTTTCAATATCTCAAATGATAAATTGTATCAAACGACTTAAAAATAGAATGTTACATGAACCAAATAAAAATAAATTTCATCTAGAAAATTCTTCCAAGGGTGTCATCATGCATAAGTGATATATCATACTAGCATTCAATACTCAAACAACATGAAAACATAAGAATTCATTAAAGAAAACATAACAACTCATTTTTGTGGATCAATTATAATGATGAATTGAATATATGTTGAAAATGTGTTATTTTATATTTTATATTTAGATATTTCTAAATCAACAAGCTAAATTTCAAAAATCAATTGATCAAATTATTTAAAATATGAAATATATATTTCATAATGTTCATGATGTTTGTATTGATTTTTATAACAATTCATTTGGTGAAAAAAATGATGTTTTTACATCACATGATCAAAACCATGTTCAAAACAATCCAAATGCAACATGTATGTCATACAATTATTGTAATCAAAATGTAAATATTTTGATACAAAAAAAAATCCATCTATCAAATTTGAAATGCATTAAAAATGATATAATCATAAAGTAAAATAATAAAATATGTTCCTATTTATCCTTATATCTTGGGTTGGTTTTAATTTTATTTTTTTAAAGAAACTAAATTTGGCTTCAAAACCAAACTTGGACTTGGGAACTAGTGGTTACTTAGAATTAAATGTGGTCTCCAAACCTATTTGATGCAAGTTCTAGTGGTAAATTTTAATTATTTTATTTTATTTTTTCCATGTGAGAATAAACATGTTAGTTTGTGAAAAAAAATATAGTAAACAAGTAAAACAAAAATGATTAGTTTTCTTTTGAATAATAAATCAAGTAGATGGGAAGGGGGGTGGAATTAAACATATAGGTGGAATTTCTAGAACATGTATCAAATATGCAAGTTTTTTTTTTAATTTTTGGTTTTTTTATCCTTGGGTGGGATTTGGCATGTATTTGATACAAGTGGCCATCTTTAATTGGTTGTATAATGCTAGTTACAACTAGAAAATATTCAATTTTGGGCTACGAATAGGTAGGTAGAGCTGGACTTGTTTTTTATTCTTTTGGAAAATTGAGTAATTGGTTTAGAACCAAACTTGGAGGTCTATCAAATTTTTTAAAATTCTATCAATTAAAAAATATTAAAATCAAGACCAAAGGTTATATTTAAAAGTTAAAACCTAGCAATTGTAATTGTAATTAGTTGTTTTTAGACTTGAACTGTCCTAGTTGTAATTAAATTAAAAATGTCTCAAGGTTGAACATTTTGTCTTAAGGTGATTAATATTAATTGGTGATTAATATTACTTGCATTTTCAAGATTTAGTTTTATTTTGGTTAAATAGGTGTCATGAAAAGAAATTAAATTGATTGAAAGATGGGATGTATTGTGATTATTTTATATTTTCAAATTTTAATGGCTATTGAAAATGTTTTGCCAATTGATTGCATATAGTCGCACAATAGTACCATATTCTAATAATGCTTATATTTCTAATGTTTTATTATTGAATTCATATGTAAGAATTGAAAAATATTAAAGTCAACACATATGTGTTTTGATACCCATGAATTACAATTTAATGCATTTTACCACATGCAATTAATTGCAATCGAACAAATCAAGAATAAGATAGGTTTACAAAATCTACAAGAAGAATTTGTCACTTGCCACACCAAGGTTTGCACACATGTTTTACAATTATAATCATAGTGAATGTAACTTTGTGTCCTTTTACTCTTGAATAGTTTAAATCCAAGAAAAGTACAACATTACCACCAAAGGAACAACTCCAAAGATTCTGTGATTTGTTTTCTATTTTGGTTGTGATGATCAATGGTACAAGCTTTGTTGACCAAAATGCAATCTAGTATTGTGTGGATCAGTGTTTGTTTTTTCAATTTTTCTATGTGGCACAACTAATTTCTTTAAAGTAGTTCAAGTATGTCAATTTGACAACTTGCAATTTTTTGGGGTTGATCAAGTGGCTATGCTTATTCATGCAAGCTTGAAAACTGAATATAGAGTCAAATCCAAAGTAGTAAAATCAAAGGCAACAATAGTAAATTTGAGGTATGCAAAACAACAACCAAGTAGGGTCCAAGGGAAAAAAATGGCTACCAAATGGAACTCCATGTAAACAAATTGGTAAATAATTGCAATTCAATGGGGGAAAAAATGGTAACAAGATCCAAAAATTAGTAGACATAAGCTATTTATAGGTTAATGATTATAAATGTAAATCTCATAGGGGGATGAACCCCAATCTTGAAGACCTTGCCCATTGCAGTGGGAGATTGCCTACAAAAACAAAAAAAAACAAAAGAACAAAACAAACATAATACCTTAATGTTTATTCCAATTACCAAAAATTGAAATTGCATATGCTTCCTTTTTACCCACATAGCACATCTGATTGAAAATAATCAAATAATACAAACATCATAGCATAAAACACATGAACATATTGTATTAAAGGTTAGGGTTTAAAGATCTGTAAATGAACTACATTTCTGTAGTAGTGTGGTGGGATTTGATAACATTCCAAACATTCATTGCTATAGCAAACGGGAAAGTGTCAAAGGTAAAAAAACTTTTGCGTGAACATCATGACAACCAAATCCAAATGGGTTGTTAATCTGTTCTTAAGTTTACTTTTTGTAAACCTTAGATTTGAAAAACATATTTCATCTTCTACACTACCCATAACCATGGCCATAAACAATTCAATTAGTTTTAACCATTAGACAGCCAATGGGAAAGAAGTTGGTTGCTGGACAAGGTGGTCCAAATTTTTGTGCATGGATTGTAGTCTAGAAGAGGCTTCACGGTTGCATGGCAGTTGACAAGCATAATAATCTTGAAAAAAAATGATTTATGCATTAACAATGCTTCATCCAACAAAGGTGGGATATACAATTTTTTTGGGCCAATACGTTTCCCAAAATAATAATGTGCTTTCAAAATTGAAAGGTGAGCCAAAAATTTGTGCTCAACATTAGGTTATTAGGGGTAGATCACCCCAATGGCATTCATGATGTCTTGAGCTGGGAAACGTTGTTCAAGTTCTTCAATGGGACTAGTAGTAGTAACATTGCATTGTTGTTTCATAACTTTTACTACATTCCAACAATCCAATCTGGAAACATAACTCAAACAACTTGTTAATGGGTTTTTCTTATGAACCATGTATGTGTGAGAAAAAAAAAAAAACCTTGCATACTCCACACCAGAAGTAAATTCAACAATCCAAACCATGTGTAAAAAATCATATGTGTGATTTGCAACAACAAAGAAAGTCTAAAATATCCATAATTTGTAATTGGCTCAACATACACCCTATATAGATCCCCTTCACAAGCCTTCACTATATCAATGAAATCACAAATGAAAACATCTTGAGCTTGAACAAACTTTGAAAGAAATTGCATGCATTCAAGCAAAGGTATGATACAAATGAAACCTAGAAAAGTCTTAACATTGTAAAGAAGGTCCAAATTTGCTTTTGCCAAGGTTATGGCTACTTGTTCATTTAACATCTGCATAATTAAGGACTTGTACTCTACCAAAATTATTTTGGTAGAGGGCAACATTGAAATCCAACATGTCTTCATGTTGTGTAAAATTTTGAGTGCCTTCTATTCGAAGAATTCACCCAATCTAAATCTTTCCAATGACCTTTTAAGGCTTTGTGAACAATAGTTGTAAATAGATTGTAGTAACAACTCAATTTTTGCAACCAAAGAATCGAGACAATTTTTGCATAGCCTTGATTGGTTCAATGTGCAGCATAGTGCACACCTAACATGAAACTTGTGTGTGTTTTTTTTTCAATTGCACAATAACACCAAATTTTCAACCTTAGAAGGTTATCACCCCATTAATCCCAAAACACATTAATTTGGAAGCCAAATCAAATTCTTAAAGACTAGCGTAAATGAGTAGAAAATCCACGATTGCCTTTGTTAAATTATCAACATTTGAACCTTCCAAAACTTGTCAAATGTCAAAAAAATCAATAGACATTTCCAACCTTCCACAACATAAACATGGGTCAAAATCCATGGTTAATTATCTATAATGGTCATTTCATCACAATAAACAGAGATGAATGAGGGCTTTTGCACTTCTAAATGAGTAGATTGAAACACAAAATCTTGTATGGTTTTAGCCATGTTCCAATTAATAGTGTCAATTCAATGTTTTTGAGGGTTGTTCGGCACTTTGAAGAAATTAAAATATTCCTTACAACCCTTGAAATCCATCACAAGATGCCCTCGTTTCAACAAATGGAAAATTATAATGAATTGCACAATTTTATTTTATTTTTTTTATAGGATCCGCATTTGCAATTTGTTGAGCCATAGAAGCTTGCCCATGAAAAGTAGCATACTGTCACTCAATTCAAACATGCTGGTTAGATGAGCTCATGTAATACTCATTGACAACTACCTCTGGTCACACAGATGTTGCTTTATGGCGATTTGCATGTTTTTACAACCCATCAAACGTAGGAACCAATAATTTTTTCTCTTGTCTACTTGGCTACAAATTGTACATCTTACTTGAATCATTTTATCATTAGGGCCATTATTTCTGCCCACATAAGCATGTTTGGAACATTCGATTAAACTCCCACTCTTTTTTTCAAGTTTTTTTGGGAGGAAGGTTTTGAGTGAAATCAACAATAAGAATTGATTCATCCCCAATAGTTTTAAAAGTTGAAGCTCTTGCAATTCCTTTCAAAAAATGGAAAGTGCCCTTACTTTTACATATGAGGTCGGACATGTTTTCACCTAAAGACATGTTGAAATTTTGCTAAAAGTGAGTGTGAAAATCAACCGTGTCAGCTGGGGGACAAAAAAATTTCAAAAGAATAAAGGAAGAGAAAAACTTCCAGCACTTGAAATTTGGCAGGGGCCTAAATGATGACATTGTTTATGCAGTGTGTAGCAACCAAAGCATGCACTAACTATAGCTGATTCACTATGGCTCAAACCTTAGATCATAGGATGACAAAATTGTGACCTTAATCACAAGCACATAGAAAACTTGTAAGCAAAACAAATTATAATAGATTTGCACACAATTGATACAATTTCTTCACCACAAAAATGCATACATAAAATTGTAGAACAAAAGCTTCAAGAATGCATACAGTAGAATGCACACCATGAAGCACAAGTTTTAGATGCAATGTGGGATTAGGTCTTTGGAGTACTCTCACGTTTTGAAGTTGAAGCTATTACAACTCGCAACAAGCTTGAAGGTAGTGGTGGTTGGCTATTGCAACTTCTTGCACTGGTGCTTGTCGGTTGAAGCTTTGAAGCTAGAGATTCAAGCAAGTTGCAAAACAATTTCAAGTTGGCTTGTTGTTTGAAACTCAAGGTTCAAGCTAACAACAAGAAAATCATTAAACAAAACCAATGATAACATACATTCACACCAAAGTAGTAATGACGAATGAAAGCTTTCGAACGCTATAATGCAAAGGAGCAATGGCCATAATTGTGGAAGAGAATTGATGCGAGATGATCATCACCATGATTGGATTGTAGCATTTGACGACCATATGATTTCACAAAATTTGCTATAATTATTCATCATGGTTTCAACAAAATGGCTCTTGTCATATCTGTTGAATGCCAATGATTTCGGTCCAATCTAATGGCCCAAAATAACCTTAGGAGGTTGAAGGCCCCTTTTTTTAATCGAAAAAAATGCTAAATTTTGCCTAAATAAAAAACATTGGTGTGGAGTCAATAATGAATGAAACTAATATAACAAAAGTTCAATTATATATGGAAATGAATTTGGCTTGACATTGAAAATTTTACATTCTTGATTAGTGCAAATGTTCCACTTTTCATATTCTTATGATAAGTAGATCAAATGTTTTTATTTCAATGGACTTGATGATGAATGTTGTAGTTTTATCACACATCTTATGATTCAAGAGACCAACTAACATGGATATATCTAAAGTCCACCTCTATCAATTGACCCATTATGATCATTTGTAGTTTAAAATGAAGGTACAAAATCTATTTAGGCTACATTGTAAATAATAGTCAAATTTTTTTTGGATTTGATTGGCTTTTGTGGCATTTAGAAGTGTTTAAGTTAACAACACATATGAATATTTAATTTAATCTAAGTAAAAAATTCATCATGACAAGTAGCAATTTTTTGGAGGTAGACTTTGGATTATTCATGATTTTAATAGAGTTAGCATAAGATGGAGGAAAAGGGTTAGAAAGTCAAGGGTTTCCATGATAACAATAGTTAAGAGTTCTCAATTTGAATATTCAAGGCTACATTATTATTCTAGTTGAAGTTCCCATTCAAGGTGCAACTTGAAGTTCTATCCCTAGTTTATTAGGAGGTTTCATGTTGTAAATGTCCTTTTAGGCTTGGCAAGATTATGGGACATATACAACGATTTAGCGTTACTTTTAGTAACACAATTGGACATAGTACATCTACTAAAGATGGTACATGTCATTTGATGAAAATGTGTGATTGAATGCATGCATTTTTGAAGGATCTAAAGAGGACATGGCAAAACATAGTTAATTTGTGCATCCAAAGCTTCATTTGTTCATCTTACTTTGGATGTCAAACTTGATTAAGTTACACCATTTTTTCAATTTGTTTGAATCCCGAGATTGTAAGAGTTTGCAAAACTTTTCATCAAGTTTACTTCTGGTAGATGCTTATGCTAATCATCTTTGTTTGACCTGAATTTGGATGCAATTTATGCATCCAAGTTGCATTCAATTTGATATAGTATGAAAATATCATCCATACATTCATCCATATGAATATTTCATTTGAAAGTTGGATCATCCAAAGTTGCATTTGAAAATGTGATAATTATTAATATTCACTTTCATTTCATTTGTGCATCCAAAGTCAAATGGAATTATTTTCCCAAGACATGAAAATTTGATTATGCATCCATAGTTTAATCTAATCAAATTGTTTAAATGAAACGATAATTTGTTAATAATCTTCACAATTTCATTTCATTCGTGTGCATTCAAAATCAAATTGAAATTACCTATTTGTTCATGAGGGGTGATGAGTCATGAAATGAAAAAAGTTGATGAAAAAAATCCCCACCAAAATGAGGGAAAAAAGAAAAAAAAAATTGTTTCAAAACTCAAACAAAAGAAACAAAAAAAGAGTTTGAAAAAACCACTTTCAAAAAGTTAGCAAGTTAGGGGAAAAAAAGGAAAATCTTGGGGTACTTACAAAACGAAGAAGAGAGAGAGAGAGGCGGGGAGGGGGTGCCGCGCACGCGCGCGCGCGCGATTTGTGGGGTGATTGGCGGAAGATTTGCGCGACCAAGTTGTGTGTGTCGATTTGTGAGCTTTGCTTCTACGGTTTCGCGTTTCTAGAACTTGGCAGACGTTTTGGATTGTTGTTGTTTTGTGGATTTTGGTTTTGGTGTTTGCGTTTTGTTTCGTAGCAGGGATGTTGAGCTTATCAAATTTGTGACGGGCTTTTTCGAGGGTTTCGGAGCTTTTGCCGGGTTCGACTCAGGATTTTGAGCACTATTTTGTATGGAGATTTTTATTTTTCTAGCGAGTGGATTTTGATTTGGGGTTGCATCCGACTGGTGAAGAAGAAGAAGAAGAAGAAGGAGCAGTAGCAGCAGCAGCGGAAGAAGAAGAAAAGAAATTGAGAAGATTTCTCCTTAAAGAGCTTAAAGAATCCTGTATCATGTCTCTAGCACCTCCTGTGTCATCGCTGCCTTCGCAGCAAGATCGATATAGTAGTAGTGGTAGCTTCCGGGACGGAGGAGATTCCATGCAGTTTCCTTCTTCTACTCCCATCTCCTTAGCTCCATCCTTCGCATCTGTGCAATCCTCACCTCGTCCGCATACTCCTCAACCTGTTTCTTCTAATAATAATGATCGCATGCCGCTTTCGGTGGGATTTAACCAAGATCATGGATGTTTCTCATGCGGTACACAGTCTGGATTCCGCATCTACAACAGCGATCCTTTCACGGAGACTATCAGGCGGGATTTCGATGGTGCAGGGATTGCTATTGTGGAGATGCTGTTTAGGTCGTCCATTTTCGCGCTGGTTGGAGGTGGCAAGACTCCACGTTACTCTCCCAATAAGGTTATGATCTGGGATGATCACCAGGGCCGTTGTATTGGAGAGCTTTCCTTCCGGAGTCAGGTTCGGGCAGTGAAACTGAGGCGTGACCGAATTGTGGTCGTTCTGGAGGACAAAATCTATGTGTATAACTTGGCAGACCTGAAACTTCTTCATCAGATCGAGACCTTCAGTAACATTAAAGGAATATGTGCTCTTTCTCCTGCATCGGCTTCCTGCGTCCTTGCTTGCCCTGGGCAGCGGAAAGGCGAGATTCGGATTGAGCTTTACAGTGTGAAGAAAACTAGGTTTTTGCAGGGGCATGATTCATCCCTTGCTTGTATGGCTCTTTGTCGCAATGGTGCACTCCTGGCCACTGCCAGCACTAAGGGGACGCTCATTCGCATTTTCAGTACTGCAGATGGTGTCAAATTGCAAGAGGTACTTCCACATACCATTCTCGATCTTCATCCTAGAGCAAATCTTCTTTTATGGTCACATCAATGCAGACAATTGTTGAGAGTGTCCACGTGCTGCAAAAATTCTTCAAGAAAGTTGTCTTCAGGTTGCTGTACACTATCACAGCAAAATTTCATTCAAAATGCAAGGTCAAAGTTTTTTGTTTGGGTACTTAGGGTCTGCATGTGCTCTTGGTCTGCTTTGACAGGTTTTTCTCGCTTTGTTGTTCCAAAGCTCTAGGGTTTATTCTAAGATGTGAATGACTGCAGTCTCTGGTGCACTACAAGCAATCATGTTTGCAAAGTAGTAGAGAGATGTAATGTAGAGTCAATGTTTCAGTCTTAGAAGCAGCTCCAGGTGTGAGTGCATCCGCACTTTAGATAGCTGGAGCTCCAGATATGAGCCACCACATATGAGAGTTGAGAAATGTGATAATACAAGTTCTTGTCCTGTTGGTAACAGCTACGGCGAGGTGCAGACCGAGCAGCCATATACAGCATATCATTCTCTCCAAGTACACAGTGGCTTGTCCTCTCCAGTGACAAGGGTACAGTCCATGTGTTTGGTCTCAAGCCTCCGTTGGAAGAAGCACGAGCTGATGTAGCAGGCATGAGCACATCACCCACTGGTACTGGCACTGCACTTCCATCAGCTGGCAGCAGTGGTACCTCTTTGATTTCAGCAGGCGCCAATGCTGGTTCATCTTTATCATTCATGAGAGGTTGGTTCTATGTGGCTTTGCAGTTATGATTTTCTGATTATTACATGCACAGTTGGTGCGAGTTTGTCTGGACTTTCATGTGTGAAGAGTCCATGAATTACCCGTGTTAAAACCTTCTTCATGTTGATGCTGTTTACTTGAAATAGATGTTGCTACTTTTAGTTCAACCAACAAATGGACATGTCAGCTGACTGAGGCCTTAACAGAGATAGTTCAAACATTTGACTGTACAAGTATCACCTGTGCTGTGTACTGAGAGGAATGGTGCTGTTACCATGGCAGGTGTCTTACCTAAGTACTTTAGCTCTGAGTGGTCGTTTGCACAGTTCCATGTGCCTGAAGAGACAAAAGCCATTGTTGCCTTTGGGCCTCAAAAGAACACAGTCATCATTGTGTGCGCAAATGGAAGGTGTGCTTATTTCCTGCTCCCAGTCATCATGTACTGCCTTTTACTTCATAGTGTTTTCAGGACTTCAGCGGAGAACAATTGTTCATATGAGAACTTGTTAGGGCTGGAAAATTGACAATTAAGGTATTCTCTTCTTGAGTAGCTTTAGGGCTTTGTCTTTGGACTTGGACCTAAAAAATAAAATCTTGTAGTGAATTATCTTTACAACTTTTTCCCAATGGCAGTTGTCTAGCTTTGCCCAGAGTATTACACAAGTAACACACTGTTGTTTGGAGCAAATCCAGTTGCATCTCTTGTGCATAGCTTGAACATTGAAGTCAAAATTTCCAATGTTTCTTAAGCAGCATTTGAATATTCCTTTCTTGAGATGTTTAGACAATCTCATAGAGACATCGTATGTCATTCAAAGTTTTACTTTCAGTTTGATGATGATTTAGTCTGTTTGCCAAATTTGTGGTTCAGTTTGTGAAATGTGGATCTTCCATTGACATTTATTAGTGTTCTGTCATTGTGTTGCCTGCAGTTATTATAGGTGCTCATATGATCCGGTACATGGTGGAGAGATGGTACAGCAAGAGTATGAGCGCTTTATGAAACATGATGGGGATGATGAGCTTGTCACTGGCTGAGGTTCCCCAATGTTCTATTTGTTGATGTAGGGATTCACTTGGTGTCATTATTGGGAGACAGTGGTTCTTTATCCTCAAAAGTTATTACATTCTATAAACCTTTGGAATGTTTACCTCAGTGTACAGTTTAGTTCAGTTTTTAGTAGATACCTGACTTGTTGAATAAAGGGTCTGTTATCCTGGTGCAGACTCAGTATTCTAATCCCTGTGTTAGGCAGCATTTCCACCATGTGTACATTGATACTCAGAATTGAGATGGGAATTTGTATTGAGGTTATCGTCACAAATGTGAGATGCTTCATTGAAAATATGGGCTTAGTGAGTATATATATCAGTGCAACCTGCTGTACAACTATTTATTTGAATCTGTAAATTATTGTGATGCGCAAGGTCCCTTTGTCTCTCACTTTCTCCCCTTCTCTTCTTGATTGCCCAAAGGCCTGAAGAAGTGGTGGTACTCATCAAACTGGTTGGTTGCTTCACTGCTAGGGTGCTGGTATCAAATGTGTTTGGTTTCATTCCAATTGAATCTTTCAGTCAGTTTACTTTGCAGAGATGAGTCTGGGAGGTAGCTTTGAGATTCTTGACCCAGGCACTTAGATTAAATTCTGGGTCTTTGTTGTGTGACCCAGTTGCTGCTAAGTGTCAGTTTCAGAGCTAGACTGAATCATAGATTGTTGAAGTAATTGGTGGAAGCCAGTGACATGCAGGATTCATCTGTGCTTGTCTACAGGACTCCAGATTACTGCTACTTGCAATCTGGAGAAGAGGAGAAGAAAGATGATCTTTGTTTGCTATGGCAAGAGGCAGAGAGACACTCAGATGCAGAGTTCATTTGGTCCCACATTCCGGGGAATGTTCACCAGGTATTATTGTGAACTGTGAGTTCATTTTCTGTGAACTTTATGGAACATTTCCTATTTGAACTGTTGCAGGCTTGAATTTGCGATAACAGGCAGTGCCATTACGTGGGGAGTCCCTTCTTTTCAGAATGCATTTCAATGTTTTTGATGACAGGAGCAGGGCCTACTGTTCTTTCATACGCAGGTCTTGCTCCCACACATTCTTATGTGATGGGTGATGTGGATTTTCTTTGCCATCTACACAATCACAAGTTTTACATGTTCTGCTATGCAAATCATCAAAGCATCGAGTTTTGTCACAAAAGGCACATACTTACGCTATTGTAAACCCTAATCATCATAACGGGTCAAAAGGACCATGTTTGCAGAAATGTGAGTGGGTTTCATAGGAAATAGACATGTTTTCTTGGGGATGAAGAGTTTCTTCATGGACGAAAACATTCTGAACTAAAACATCAGTTAAAACACAACTCATTCAAAAACCCACTCTTCTCTGTCTCTCTCACATCCAGCATATATATAGATGGTGTACATTTTGGATGATGGAACGGTATGAAGTATTAGTGCTTCTCCATGAATTAAAATATTGCTATTTGAACATGGCTAAACACAGTGGAATTGCCCAGTCTTTGCTCATTTCCAATGTGTCTTTGAAGTTCTTTAACCTTGTAAGTGGGCAATGGGCTTTATGGGTATGACCCTCGGTAAATTAAGGTACTTCAACAAAATATTAAGAGGTTATGTCAATATTTGGAGGTTGACGATTTCAATGATTGTTGGATAATTTGTTGGTAAATCTAGGATGGACATATCAGATCCCATATGAACTTTAAAATTGAGGGCTGAAATTAGTCTTGGGATTGGTGACTTCAAACATGCAACATTGTTTAGTAAAGACACCATCCTCTCTAGTTAGAGATTCTCAGCTAATGCTTTATGCCTATTGAAGGATTAACATTGGATTAACATCAAGGGAGTGTTGATTATGCCATTGATTTGAATCTATTTCCATTTGAAGTTCAGACCTTGTGATTTTTGGTCCTAGGCTAGTATTTCAGATTAAGGGACTTCCTACTTAAATGTGGGTAGCATCCCTTTGGTCCCATCATTATCACATCAGAGTCCTTCTTCTTTGAGTTGAGGGCTCTATAGGGTGCCCCTCTAAATAATATTATGTTCCCTTTATTTCAAGGGACTAAATAAATCACATGGGTTGGCTCTTGACCCTCATCATCTGCAGCCCCTACAGCTACTTCCTCCCTGCATACTTTCTTCATGAAAGATCATCCTAACACCACTTTACAAACCAAGTAAGACAGGAAGCAAAAGCAAATAAAACATGTCCAATAGTCCCAAACTCATATTCCCAACCCTAAGAAATTGCTACATTTTTTAGCTTCCTGAGTTGGTCACCTAATTTGCTCAACATCACAAAATGACTTACCTAACTAGGTACTTGTTCAATGAACCAAAAAAATTAAATATCATGAAATAAATATGGACTTACAGACCACCACCTCTTGGGTAAATAATGCTGAGAACCCTAAATTGGCCACTTATATATCCAAGTAGTTTTTGATGGGACTCTTGGTTTAGTGCTGTGTCTTCATGAAGCCAAACCCTAAATTAGCATCTCATTTGGATTCCAAACTGAATTTTGCCTGGATGATGGTTTTCTTACTTTGTAAAGAAACAATGGAGCATGAATCACTTTTTGGAAGAAGCAAAAAAGTGTTACAATTTACAACCTCATTGATAATGAGCCTTTTTCTCTCTTAACATGTATGTTTTGTGGTCGGCTAAGAATCTTTGATTCAAAAGCACCTTTTTCTGAAGTCCACTCCCGCCCCCAAAACCACCCAAACTCCCCACTTTCCTATCACTCCAATTGGACAGATGACTTGAAAACTGTGTCGTCACAAACAAGCATCACGCATTCTTTCAATCAAAGTTAACATTTCACATTACTTACTACCAACAGCATGGGGCAGGGTCTTATCTCAAGAACCAACAAGAAGAAGCGGGCAACAAATAGTGAAGTGAAGAAGTGACTGTCCTTTATATAGTTTACACATTTTCTAATGCTTCATACAAAAACCAACTCAGAGGAAACACAACAGTTGCTTCCCTGCTATGAATTGTGTAATATAAATCACACTAAAATGGTTTTAGGTTCACAACACAAAGCTCCAACAAAAACTACAATCACTTAACAAGTTAAAAACCCAAAGGAAAAAAGACCCTAAAAAAGGAAGAAATTGGGATAAAATTCGTCTTCCCCCAAAGCCTCTTCTACCAAATTTCTGAGACCACCCATAGTACCTACTCTCATCATACCCATCATTTATTCATATTATTAAAACAGTACTTATGTTCAATAAACCTGGCAATAAAGACCGTACCTAGAAGATTGAGATTAGGCACTTCTTTGCCCAATATTTATTCATGAAAAAAAAAACAAGGTTTGGCAGTTTCAAATTAATTTTTCAGAATTTCAATATTTGAGAAATAAGTGTGCAAAATGCATCTTGTGTTGTGCATTTGTAATAGTAATCCAATGGTTTTCAATATTCAAAAATTTCAACAAAGACCTATAATTTATTTATTTATTTATTTATAACTAGACCTTTTATGAATTTTGTGCTGAATATCAGTTGTAGGTATGGTAACTGCTGAGCTTGCTCACCAATCAGCTAATCTGGGTAGGCTGATAAGAGTTACTTTAACTCATTGCGTACAACTCATTTTCTTTTCTGTGGTAAGAAAAGAAAAGAACCACTAAGAGGAAAAAAAGGCAAAGAAAATGGGAGCTGAGTAAAAGAAAGGGGCCCTGAGTTCTGACTCCTCTGATGTCCTGACTTCCCAGAGGGGTAAAAAACGAAAGAGAGTTACTTTAAATTACCAAAGGGCAGCTTTGACAAATATCTGTCCAATAGTTATCAATTAACCTTTGAAGATTCCAAGTAAAAAAAAAGGAATATTCCCGAACGTTCCACAAGATTCCTTGGTTTCAGTCATACAAAAATTTGGTTCTTTCAAAAAAAAAAGGTACGATTTTGAAAATTTCAACATTTTTCCAAATAATTACTGTTGAACCTGCCAATGTACTAAGGTACTACAGAACATCTGGGAAAAAAGAAAAAAAAAGAAAAAGAAAAGAAAAGGGAGCGCCATGGAAGAAAAGAGTCCCAAGTTCCAAATTCGCATAAAGGATTTTTTTAATTTAAAAAAAAAATGAAGAAAGAAAATGAAATCTAAGGGAAGAAAGGGGTCCCGAATTTGGACCAGGGTCCTAGCACCTACAATTGTCCCTTCACCTTTTCTGAGTGGTGAGGCCTCTTAGTGGCCAAATTAAACCCAAGAAATGTTGGATTCAGTCTCAGAGAACCACCCCATTTAGTAGTGTAAACATTAGGATATTTCTAATACTTATACACAATTTAAATGAAATTTGGGGTTTTCCAAATTATTAAACATAGTACCAAGTGTCGGTGCTGGTTAACCCACCAACTTCCCATACTAAGTAGTTTCTTTACTAAAATAGACTACCTAGTTAGCTACTTCAACTAATTAAGGAATATTTAAGAAAGAAAAAAAAAGAAGATGGAAAGAAGAAAAGGGAGCTTGTGGAAAGAAAAGAAAAGAGTAAAACTACACAACTTCCTGAGCAAATGTTTTTATAATTAAAAAAAAAATTGGAAATAGAGGAAAACAAAACAGAGAGGAGGATTGGGGGAAAATAGGCAAGCGTGGAGACGAGGGTTCGAACCCGGGTGGATAGATAATAACATGAGCAGCAGCAGGGCGGCGGGACCCGCACCCCCTTTCCACGCTTTGCTTCACTTCATAAGGCAGCGCAGACGGATCGAACGCAGACCCAATTCCGAAAAACAGAAAATGACGGAGAGCGGCCGTGTGGATGCGAGGCCGTGGAATCCGTCCGTCAAGAAGGGATGGGAGGAGGCGGCCTGAAATTTTTTAAAAAAAATTCTTGGCCGGCAGACAACAGGCAGGCAGATCATTGGGTTCCTTGATTCTCATCCGCACTGCGACATGGCAGATCGATCGCATCGCATCGCATCTCGTCAGTCAGCTGGGTGGAAAGGGAGAGTAACTTAGGGGGCATCATGCATGATGATAGACCGGGCTGGTTTGCCTGCCTGGCCTGGCTGTCATTAGTTGGGGGCGGGGGTGTGGGGGCACTCACTCACTGGGGCAGTCAGTTGGAAATTGGCGGAAATTGGGGATTGGGGGGATCAATCGGAATCCCGGAGAATTACAAGGCCGGCAAACGATTGAAATCCTAAACCGAGGTGGAAGGAAATGGTGGGCGGGGGGAGGGGGGGGGGGATTGGTTCGGAAAAAAACAAAAAATGGGCAGGGTGGG
>Ga0116231_10007718_pt1 | contig 19429 bp, 33 predicted proteins | sample S1TSphgellanicum_2_FD_89695 | JGI IMG/M metagenome (GOLD analysis project Ga0116231, IMG submission 89695) | Host-associated microbial communities from peat moss isolated from Minnesota, USA - S1T2_Fd - Sphagnum magellanicum MG | ecosystem: Host-associated > Plants > Peat moss > Unclassified...
CTTGAAACTGGCGATAAAGTCAAAGTTACTTTGAAATTTCGTGGGAGAGAAAAATCTCATAAAGATGAAGGTCGAAATATTATTTCAAAATTTATGGCTGTTGTTGGCGATCATAAAATTGAAAAAGCTTTGACAGAAGGAGATTCTGATTTTACAATTATTTTGGGATCAAATGTAACTAAAGCAGAAAAACTTCGCCAAAAAGTAAGAGAAACCGTTTGAAGAAAAAAATGACTGGATATATTAAAAATTGTTTGATTCAATCAAAAGATCAAGAAACTCTTTTTGTTTTTAAACAAGACGGTTCTTGTTTTGTAAACTTGGATGGACAGTAAAAAAGTCTGATCATGCAACTAGAAATAGCAATTTTGATAGCACAAAATTGAGTTATTTTTTTAGAAAATCCTTGACACAGTATATATTTCTTATATAACTTTTGTAACCTAATAGGATTTTATATATGAGAAGCTGGATAGATTTGGTTGAAGATTCTGGAAAACAATCTCTCCTTGAAATGACAAATCTTGGAGAGAAGGTTACAGGTCTTCCTTTTATAATTTATGCATCGCCGCGTGGTAAATCACAACATTCCGCACGAGTAAAAGTTTTTCGTCCTCCATGGGAAACTCATCCAGTCGCCGTTTATACGATTACACCAGTTGAATTTGTTGATGGAGAAAATTGGCTTTCTAAAGAACAAGAAAATGAATTAAAATTGTTCATCGATATCAATCGTCGTCCTCTTCTTGATTATTGGAATGGAAAAATACAAGACGAAGATATTTTCAAGGGACAAATCGTTGGAGTAAAAAATATGCCTCCGATTAATTATGAAGCGGCAGTTATTGGACTTAGATCTAGTGCTCCAAAAGTTCATAAAATATATTGGAATGCAGGTGGATATCATCTTTATTTTCATTTTTTACCAAAATTAGAAAAAATACAAAAGATATTTTCCGCATTTGGTTTCACACAGCCAATTTTTTTGCATTCTCTTATGGAGAATCCAGAAGGTATCTTGCTTTGGCAAGAACCTCCGCAAGTTTCAAATTTGCCTTTTAAAATGTAATCCATTTTTCTGGTTTAAGATTTTCTTTTAAATAAAGTGGATGGCATGGTGTGCCATCCACCGATAATTTCAAATAATGTAATTCTATTCGAGTATTTCTCAAAAGATCGCATGCAATTTTAGCGTGTTTTTGAAGATTTTTTGGCAACTGTCCATGGGCTATTACAGTCAGATTGGCTTCCAAAGCCATTTTAACAATGCTCGAATGATTTTCCGGACCAACAGGATCACTGACCTCTAAAAGCATTTTTTTATCAGTGGCGCGATAGCCACAAACATTTCCAACCATTAATTTTCCATATCCCCAACTTTTTGCATATCGAATGCATTTAGCAACCGTTGGATCATTCACATGAATATCCGCTGTACTCGGATTCATCATAATGAATAAAACCGATGGCAATTTTGAATTCCATGTTCGAGATAGACTATATCTATATTTTTCACATTTTGAAAAATCAGCAGTAGAAACGATATCAGAACTTACATTAATACGAACTTTACCACCTGGATCATGTGAAGGTTTGCCAAAAATTGAATCAAGAAAAATATCATCCATAACATTATCATAACAAAAAAGGGTGCAAAAAGCACCCTTTTTAATTATCCATGATGTAATTTTTATTATTTCGTTGTCGAGTTGGAAATTGGTGTAACGTTGGTGACTGATACAGTAGCAGTTGTCACAACATCATTTTCAATTGTTGATACAGTATTACTTACAAGAGTGGATACTTCCGATGAAGTTTTCCCAACAAGACCTTTGAAAAAAGACACGATGTTGGAACCAAATTTGCTCCAAAGGCTAATAATATAGCTATTTACAAATGGAAGTGGAAAGAGTAAGCATAGGGCGTAACCCAACCAAAAAAGCGGGTTAAATACAACGCCAGATACGAGCGAAATAACGATAGAAAACATGGTAAAAACTCCTTTTGGACATTTTGTTGGAAGACCAGATTATTTATCTAATACGTCAAAAATAATAATAAATTATGCATTTAAATTAATCTATCGTCCTGCTTTTGAACCCAAAAGAAAATTCATTAAGAAAAATGAATTTCTTTCACGTAATAATATTCTTGAACAAATGATAGTGAAATCAGCATATAGATTTAATAAGAGTATGCAATGGGACATAAAACCAAATTTCAAAGAAAAAATGAAAGAAAATAAATTAAAAAATAAAAAAATTAGAAAAAAAACTTGTTTTCGTGTCCCAACAAAAGAATGGTTATCACCACTCATTCCTCTTTTAAAATTACCACTCGGATTACGAAAAAAATATGGATGGACTTATCTCATACCATTGTGTGAGGAAGATGAAATGGTGATAAAATTATTCTTCAATTGTGAATACGCCTATGATGAGTAAAATCTTTATTTGAAATGCATTTATAAGAAATCTGATATATGAAAAATTCATAACAAAATTTGGTAGGTTTGTGTATAAATAATTTCGTGGACGCCAAGTATTTGGGTTCACAAATTCAGTGCCATTAAGGGCTGAAAACACTAAAGACTAAATTAACAACTTCGCTTTTTAAAGGAAGAAAAAACATGAATACTTATACTTTTCCTGATGCATTTTTGCGTCATTTTATCGGGCTTAATCATATGGATCGTATGATTGCCCAACAAACTCCAAACTATCCTCCTCATAATATCGAACAAATAGGAGAGGATAAATATGTCCTTTCCCTGGCTGTTGCGGGTTTTTCGGAAAATGAAATTAATATTTCACTTCTGAATGGCGCTCTCACCATTTCTGGTGAAAAAATTACGACAAGCACAGATACAAAAACCGTGTATTTGCATCGTGGTTTAAGCCAACGCAATTTCTCTCGTACCTTTAGTCTCGCGGAACATGTTAATGTCATTTCTGCGGATTTGAATAATGGGATATTAACCATTGAGTTGGAACGACAAGTTCCAGAATCAGCTAAACCAAAACTGATTCCTATTGGACTTGGAAAACCAATTGGTCAAAAAGAAATTAGTTCGGAAAGTACCAAACTTAAAAAACTTCTAAACTTAACCGAACAAGCAGCCTAAAAAAAGGGGAGCAAATTGCTCCCCTTTTTTCTTATTGTCAAAAAATAAATTCTGAATTATCATATGGTTCACTGAGAAAAAGAAAAATAGGAAATTTTATTATGAGTGATACAACAACAGTAACCAATACAAAAATACATATCAAAGATCCATCTATGTGGAAAGTTATCCTACATAATGATGATTATACGCCAATGGATTTCGTTGTTCAAATTCTTATTCAAATTTTTGATAAAGATATCGAAGAAGCCACACGTCTTATGATGCTAGTACATGAATCCGGAAAAGCAAATGTAGGATTATATACGAAAGAAATTGCCGCCACAAAAGTTATTCTTGCAACAAGAGCCGCCGAAGCATATGGACATCCTCTTATGACAACTGCCGAAGAAGCTTAAGTAAAATATGATATTTAAATGGAAAAATGGAAATAAATTTTGGTATGTAAATGAAAAATTACATCGGGAAGATGGACCAGCAATTATTACTTCAGATGGATATCAAGCATGGTTTATAAATGGAAATGCAATATCCGATGCAGAAATAATAGAATGGATAAAAGAATATAATATTTCTCAGGATTGGAATACATGGGGAAATCAAGAAAAAATATTGTTTAAATTGCGATTTGCATAGTCAAAACAAGGCTATTAAAATTATAATAACTAAATATAATAGACGAAACTGTTTTTCTGTTCGTCACCAAAAACGAATGGAGATTTATTATGTCAAGACCAAAACCGTCTATATTATTGAATTATACAGATACAAAAACATATAAAGCAGAACAAGTTCTAAAGGCAAAAGCAATTTATGCTGTTTTTCTTGATGGACAACCGATTAATTTGCGTTCTTTGCATACTTTAATCGATGATTCCGGACCTAAATATAAAAAAGTAAGTTTTTCAAATCCAGGTCATGCTTTCAACTTAGCCGAAAAATTAAATAAACTTTTCAAAACAGATAAATTTTCTGTTCATATGCTTGTAGCAGGACCAAAGATCGGAGAAACAGAAATATAATTTTTTTTTGATTTCTCTTTGTAGAAAGGCATTATATGAATCAAATTCATTTGACGCTTATAGAGTATATTAGAGAACAAACAAAAATAAACGGCGGAGAATTAGCACAAAAACTTTCTACGATTTCAGACGAATCTATGGTTAGAATGATGTTTTCAAATTATAGAGGAAAAGAAAAAGCCAAAGGTTTGCGTCTTACAAAATTCGGTTTGGAAGTAATGAACCGATACTTTAAAAGTTATCAAATAAAAATTCCAGAAGGAATGCAGATGCAAGCCCAACATCTGCTTTATCTTGATAAAAAAGCAAAAATGCCATACTATTATAGTAATACAGATATCATCATCTATGAAAATGAACTAGGAATCAAGCTTAAATTAGCAGATGGTTCTATAGATACCATGATACAAATTGATGAAAATTAATATTTTATTCTTAAAATATTAAGTTCACCTATAATCTTTAAAAATCAAAAAATATTCTGAAAATTTTAGTTGACCAGCCCGAATTAGTCGTTATTGTGGTTAATGTTAATTCAACCAGATATCGGAGATATTTATGAGTTCAAAAGGACGTGGCGTAGAGAGCATGACTCTCAAACCAAGTGAATGTTCGGCAGCTATTCGAGCAATGATTCCCACACAACGCGCAATCTTTATGTGGGGACCACCCGGAATTTCAAAGTCAGATACTCTTCGCGGAGTCGCAGCCTCTGAAGGCATGGGATTTGTAGACGTTCGTCTTTCGCAAATGGATCCAACGGATTTGCGTGGTATTCCATTTCCAGTGATTATCAATGGAGTAACCGGAGTTCGTTGGTCGGCACCATTAGTTCTGCCTCGTGATTTAAACTATGATATAATTCAAGACATCGAAGCCGAACCAACCACTATTTGTTTTGATAACGCGCTTAATGCAAATGTGGATATTACGGTACATTCTCTTACCAAAGGCGCTAAAGCGCAAATCATCGAAAAATTGACATTACGTGATGATCAATTTCCTGATAAAAATGGAATTATTCATCCAGACGCTTTTGTTGTTCAAATTGTCGATTCTTCCGGTGAAATAATCTCTGGAAAAATTCACTGGAAAGCAAAAGGCAAAGTATCTGCCATTCTAGCCTTGGAAGAATTCAATTCTGCACCTCCAAGTGTTCAAGCAGCCGCATATCAGCTAGTCTTGGATCGGCGGCTCGGTGAATATAAAGTTCCCAATGGCGTATTCATCGTTGCCTTGGGAAATCGTGATACCGATAAAGGTGTCACGTTCAAGATGCCAACCCCGATTATGAATCGGTTTGTGCATGTTGAAATGCGTTGTGATTTTGATGATTGGCAGGTATGGGCTCTCGGATATGGCATTCATCCGGAAGTAATCGGATATTTGACCACATTCAAAGAATGCCTGTTCTCTTTTGAACCAGGAACAGCAGCACGCGGCTTCCCAACACCAAGATCGTGGCATTTCGTTTCAGATATTATTTCAAAAAATCAATATCTGCCGGAACAAATCAAACTTGGTCTTATCACTGGTGCAGTCGGGGATGCGGAAGGTGCAAAGTTTATGGCATTTTCTAAAATTGCTTCGGAATTGCCCAAAGCTGATGAAATTCTGTCTGGCAAGTTGACAAAACTGACAAAGAAAACAGAAGTGCAGCTTGCGTATGCATTAACCGTAACACTCTGTTACGAACTTAAGGAACGTGCCAAAAACATCCAAAGAAAATATCCTGATAATTGGAAAAATGTACCAGATCGTAAACGCTGGCTCGAAGAAGCCGATAATTTCCTCATGTTTATGATGGAAAACTTCATGCCAGAAATTTGCGTCCTTGGTGCCAGAACCGCTATCAGAATCCATGGACTACCATTCGAAACAACAAAAATGAAGAATTTTGAAAAATTCTGCAATAACTTTAAAGACTTAATTGTTCAATAATTTTTTCCTATTAATTTAGGAAAGAAAACGGCACTTAGAGCAATCTAAGTGCCGTTTTAGGAGATGATGATGATGATGGTCATCCGTAAGAATTTCTTTACTCTTGATTATCTATCTCGATTAATTTTTCATGATATAATTTTAACAATGGTGAGAAACACGCGAAATGTTGTTCTGACCACAGAAGCTGAGAAACATAAATCAATGAAATTAATATTAGAATTCTTGGAAACAAATTCATCTGGATTAATAGCTATTGAGATGTCCTCTAATTCAAAAAATATTCAGGTATCTTTTGAATTAGAAAAAGATTTGATAGCATTCATGCTTAGATTTTCAGGTAGTTGATTAATTACATTTTTGCATGAATAATATTCTTTTTCGTATGATGTATTTGTAAATCAAACATATTAAATATGTTTTCGAGAATACTTTTTGAAAGGGAAATATTATGAAGTATTTTGCAATGTTTGTTTTGGCTTTGAGTCTAACTGGTTTGGCTGCTTGTGGCAATGTTCCACATACACCAGTCCATATGACTGTTCATGCTCCATCGGGCATGAATTAATTAATATAATCCCGTGCGCTATCTTAAAAGAAAACGCACGGGATTATTGTTTTCATAATAAGAATTTTGAACGTTTTCGGATATTACTGAACGTTTTTACAGAATTTTTGGTTGACAAAATAAAATTTTCTATGTTTTCGTATTGTATGGGAATTGTGTTATGTTTGATAAATGGGCACATGTTCAAGAGCAAGGGAAGAATTTGGTTCAGGAAAATGAAACCTTTAAAAATATGAACTCGGATATTTTTGAGTTTCATGATTTCCAAAATAAAGTAATAAAAAATGGTTATGATTTGATTGAATTTTTGTTGGATAATTTTGATCAAAATTCCTCAAATCGAGATGAGATAAAGACATTTTTTGCTAGTTATTATCATCTTACCCTTGATCCATCATTTATTGATAATACAAAAGTCAGAGATATATCTGAAACTAAATTTATTGTTATGGTTGTTCAGGATTTAATTTGTCGTTATAGAATTCCATTGCCTTGCCAAGGCGAAATTGCAGACCGTTTTATTCAATTCATGAGAAAAATTCTTGATTAAAATGGCATATCATCTAAGAAATCTGATAAATTTGTATTTTGTTTCGGTGTTTTGGGGCGTTTCTTTGGTCTAATTTCTCCACCACGAATAGTATTATATTCGTTATCTGGTTCATATTCATCATCTCCTATATCAAGTTCCGCTTTCATGGCGCGATCATAGGCTTGATAAGGTGTTTCTCCTGCCCAAAGAGGATCCGTCATAATCAATGTGCCATCTGCTCTCTGCATGAAATTTTCAGAATGTAAATCTGGAGATCCTTGTACGTCATCATTTAGAAGTTTTAGATAAGCTTCGCAAACAAATTGCAGACCAGGATATTTTTTCCATTCATTTTGAATTTTTGAAATCCATTCTTCTGTAATATCAACATTTTTCTTAATACATGCGAGATAAGTTGTTCCATCTTCTACCATTTTACCAATATTTTTCTTTAAGAAAGAATCAGTAAGTGGAAATAAACGTTCCATTTTGACCACATAAAGATAGGGGTTCTCGCCAAAACTTCGCATATAAAATGGAATAATTTTCTTTGGTCCTTTGAGAATTCTAGGAACAGCAATTAAATTTTGATTTTTCTTGACCCAACGCAAATACCTTAGCGCATAAGGATCATTGGAAAATATTTTAAAAACATAATTCCAACGCGGATGCCATAAAACTGTTGAATATTTTCCACCATATACTTCTCCACCAGCTTTAATGAAATCACTAATGACATCATACATCCGACGATCTTTATATTTTTCACAGAAAGTAGTTCGGTGATTTGTTTTTTAATCAAACTTGGATCAAATACAACAATTGTATGTGATTTCTGTTCAACGCCATTTTCATCTTCGTTGTATTCAATAAAAGTTGCACTATCAAAATCTCTAGCAAAAAGATATTTCACAAAATACTCACCTACATCATCTTCAAAGAATTGCCATTCTTTTTTAATATGACGCGCAACTTGCCATATTGGGCGTTCTGATGGATCAAAAGGATCAAGACTTTCAAGAAAAGCGTCGATATTATATTCATTAAATTCAAAAGTGTTTTTGATATTCAAAATATATTCGGAAACGTTTCCATATATTTTTGCAAAATTTGGATTATTAGAAAAGAAAATACCCCAACGTTTGCTATTATATGTTCCAAACGTATGTGAGTTATTTCCTTTATGACCGAAAATAAATTTTGAATCACTCACGGATCCGTGAAAAGCTTTCACACTTTCTGAAATATTAATAATTTGACGCATTTCCATGTTTTATTTATCTTGACTTCCTTAATTTTTCATGTCAATCTTTCTCTAGAGATAGGAGTATTTAAAATGCGATTTTTTTTAATTATCGGAATGTTGTGTTGCGCTACTCCTGCATTTGCCCAAAAACTTATTGCAGGACAATGCACCCCCACGAGTCATATGGTCCATGGAAAAATAGGTGCTGATCTGACACTGGCAACACATAAACCGATAACATGCGATTCAGTTTTTATTATATTTCTTCCTGAACGCCACCATGTGTTATTGGAATTTGTACAAACTGGTTCCGAAACACCTAATATTGGTTTTGCTGGATGGGTTTCCGATGATGGACTTGCGATGAAAGTTGAAAGAATTTATTATGGAAATTCTAAAGAAATAAATGTCAATGAAGGTGCTTGCAAATTCTTCTTTGATGGTATGATAATGGACAGCATGATGTGTGGTTCTATGTACGAAAGAAATGACAAGAGATATGTCTCTGTTGTTGAATTTAAGGCGAGAAAATCAGAATGAACTTTAGTTTTTCACATGTAGCATCTCTGCAAATTGAAATGCTTCAACTCTCTGAAAAAGAAAAACAAGATCTTTCTCAAATTTTTGATGAAGAGCCACAATTAAAACTAACCAATGGACGTTTTATTTCTGAATTTGGAAATAAAATCATTCTTTGGTACAAAAAAGAAGAAAAACCAGAAATACTTTCAATTGTCGATAAATCTTTTGGAAATTCAGTTGAATATTGAGAAAAAATGAAATTTTTTGAAGCTCCTATTGGTGTTCCTGTTGTTTTAATTGAAAGAATGGAAAATGAAACCCGCTGGACGTATTATGAGCGGCGTGAAGGAATTGCCAAATTTAATCCTAATCCATCCAAACCAAACGTGTTTGTACCAGCTTATCGTTTAAGAACCGTTCAAGGATTTCAAAATGATAAACCAAGATATGATAGTGGAGAATTTCGGGTTGAAACGGAAATGGATGGGCGCTATCTAGTGGTAGATGCCAAAGAAATAAGTCATTCATATTTTATCAAAAAAACTGATTTTTTTATTGGATGTGAATTTATGATGAGTGATAAACGATGGAGATGTACAGATGTTGGAACGCGAACAATCAATGCAATTTGTTTAAGTGATCATACAGATGAATCTTGGTTTAATGGTCCTCCTTATGCAGTCACGGAATTTGTCATCGATGAAAACGATATTCCTGCTTGTGAGATCATAGAATGAGAGATATCTTCGAATACCCAATTACTTTGACTGAGATTGCAAAATGTCTTTCTGAAATTTCATTTGAAATTCAAAATCAAGATGAAATTACCATGGCTTGTGGTAATATGCGCGGTCTCCTGGTAGATAAAGCGTATAAAATTATTGCTGCTATTTCTTCTGTTATCGAAAATACATCAGACAATGACCATGATTCGGGAGGTATGAAAAGCGATTTTGAAATTGCAGAAATGATAAGAAAAATCCTAAAATAATTGGTGGACTACCGATTATTTTGTGCTAGATTGGTTGTCAGTAATTCCATAGGATATAAAAATGCCAACAGAGCTTTCTGATCCAGTTTATAAAGAAATCGTAACATGCCGTATTAAATTGCTGTTGGAAAAACCATTTTTTGGTAATATTGCAACACGCTTAATTGCCGTTGAAGCGCCTTGGTGCCGTACGGCGGCAACGGATGGTCGTCATCTATATTATAATCGTGAATTTGTTAAAAATTTGTCGCGTCCACATTTGCTATTTTTGATAGTTCACGAAATTTATCACTGCTTTCCACCAGGAACAATTATTCCAGGTGCTTACAAGCCAATTGAGGAATTCATTACCGGTGATCATGTCATTGGTTCCGGTGGTGTTCATAGCACAGTTGTTGCACCAATGTGCAATTGGTATGATGGTGATATGTTTACCATCAAAGCACGTGGTATGCTTCCTTTGACAATGACAGAGGAACACCCTGTTCTTGTGTCACGTCCTACATGGAAACATGTAATGGGACATTCTAGCCCTACGGGAAAACGTACAAATATTCGTGAATTTTCTGAACCAGTTTGGAAAAAAGCATCTGAGGTTGTTCGTGGAGATTGGGTACAGATTCCACGCGTAAAAGGAAATATTAAAAATCACCGCATGGAATTTCTATTTTCTGATAATCCATGGTCTTCGCCAGAAAAAATTCGTGGAGATATAATACTTGATGCAGATATGGCGTCATTTATTGGAACATATGTTGCAGAAGGAAGCACCACTGTCACAAAAAATAATGATTATATGTCTGTTCTTTCATTGAGTTTTGAAAAAGAAAAACAACTTGCTGAAAAATCAAAAGAATTTCTTTATGAGAAGCTTGGAATTTCAGCACATTTTCAAGAAAAAGAAGAAAACGGGGTTCGAACAGTTAATTTCTCATCCGCTCCTTTGGGGCGTTGGTTGAGAGATAATTGTGGACATGGAGCGCATAATAAACGCATTCCAGATGCTATTTTATATAACGAAGATTTGAATATCTTGAAATCATTCCTTTGTGCATATACCAAAGGAGATGATTGGCATAATAATAAAATGGTTAGTTCTGCAACTGTATCTAAGACGTTGATTCTTCAACTTCAATTAGCGTGGGCGCGTTTGGGAGTATTGTTTAATATTTATGAAGATAACCCGCAACAACGAGAAAGCGGAAAATCCATTATAAATGGAAAAGTCATCCAAGGTGGAACAATTTATCGCGGTATGACAACAAGTCAATTGGCATTGGATGTGTTTGGTATTACATCATACGCAAAACGCCCCACAAATTTTTCGCGGACGTTTGAAGATGCAATTTTTACACCAGTATCAAAAATTATAACTACGCCATATGAGGGAGTGGTTTACAATTTTGAGACCAGTTGCAATACATATGCTGCTGGTAATATGATCACGCATAATTGCTTGCTAGATCATATAGGAAGACGCGGCAATCGCGATAAAGACATTTTTAATATGGCTTGCGATTACGTCATAAATTACTCTATTGTTGAAGAAAAAATCGGTACAATGCCGGAAATGGGATTGTATGATGAAAAATATACTTCTGAAATGACAGCGGAAGAAGTGTATGAAATTCTTAAAAAGAATTCTGTCACTATCAAAATGCCCTTGGACGATCACCTTGATCTGGGTAATGATTCATCTGATGATGACAACGAAGACCCTATTGATCGGTCAGGAAAAGATAAAAAGAAAAAGAAAGGAAAAGGACAGGGAGAGGACGATTCTGAAGATGAAGATGGAAAACCCGGCGGCAAAGGCAAAGGTAATGGTGGCGGCAAGGGAAAATCTGTCTCTGTCACTGTCATGGGCAAAGATGGTCCGCCAAAACTGAGCGAGGAAGAACTACAAAAAATCCGTAATGAAATGAAAGCGGCAATCATTTCTGCGGCTCAAAGTGTTGGCGCGGGCAATCTGCCTCTTGGTGTGCGCCGCATGATTTCCGAATTAGTTGAGCCAAAACTGGATTGGCGCACTCTGCTGGATGCTCACATTCGGTCGCAAGTGAAAGACGATTATACATTTCAACGCTTGTCGCGCCGCACATGGGGAACAGGCGCTATCATGCCTGCTCAGAATTTCATTGATCGTGTGGAATGCTGGTGTGCGATTGATGCATCAGGTTCCACAACGGATGAAATGGTTACCGAATTTCTGTCCGAAGTGAAAGGAATTATGGAACAATTCCGTGATTTCAAAATTGGAATTCTGTGTTTTGATACGGAAGTCTATAATGTCTATGAATTAACTCCTGAGAATTTTGATGACGTGTATAATTATAAGATTAAAGGGGGGGGTGGGACGATCTTTTCAGCGGTATTTGAATTTTTTAAGAGAGAGGGAATTGAACCTAATAGACTTGCATTTTTTACAGATGGATTACCTAATGATGGAACGTGGGGAGATCCGGATTATTGTGATACTATTTTTATCATACATTCAAATCCCGGTATTTCTGCGCCGCATGGGTTGACCTGTCATTACGATCCGCCAAAACAAAAACGTTAAGACATAAAAAAGCGGGGATTAATCCCCGCTTTTTTGTTTATATATCCAGTTTTTCCCGCGCTCTCCTGGTGGATTATTTTGTTTTTGAAATTCAAGCCAATCAGATTCCCAAATAGTCACGAGATTATATCCGAAACTTTTTATCATTTGCTCAATTCTCAAAGTTTTTTGATATATATATTATTCCTATATTAAAACAATTTTAAGATGTTGACCGAACCGATATTTTTTCATATAATATCTATTGAAAAATAAGGGAAAATTAAATGAAAGACATTCTTCGAGTAATTTGCGCTACTATCGGTTTCTTTGTTGTAGTGGAAATTATTGGTTATGGTATAACCGGCTCGGATTTGATTTATTATAAATTTTGGGCTCCAAAATATCAGGATGCTCAACGAAATGTGTATCAACATACTGCCGCATTCATTAATGGAAATACGGCTGATTTAAATAATCTTGCGGATCAAATAGAAATAACAACCGATGTTGGAACTAAACAAATATTAGTTGGACAACTTCGTGATCGAGTTAATCATCTTCCATCGGATTTTCCTGTTCCAACACGCGTAAATCAATTTCTTGGTCGTTGAAATGCAAAATGAAAAATGTGATTTTCCTCCACCGAAGCTATGGATATCACTATGGATTTGTGCAACACTAAGTATTATTCCTTTGATTTTGGCAACGATTATCTCTGTTGCCTTAAATCAAGGGATGTTAGAAATGGAAACCGCAATAAAGATTGCTAAGCTTGCTAAGCAGCATGCTACATAATTTGCGTTCTTGATATTTTACTTTTGATTCAGCTAGTCCGGTCTTTCCTTCTTAAAAAAGAGTGAGCAGATAAAAACATGAAATATCCTTTCCTAAAAGGCATGGCAACTGTGGGTATTGTTGTTATGTTGTGTGGATCTGGCTGTCACGATGAAGTAGATGAAAAAGACAGAGAAGCACAAAACGCCACACTTCTTCAAATACAAGCAAAAGTTCCATTACCAACCATTGTTAATGGATCTGCAAGACAAATAATGAAACAAGTGTATGAAGGAGAAGATCAACTTATTCCGACATTCACTTATCATTTAAATACATTTAAGTCTTGCTATATGCCTTTTCATGGAGATCCGCATACTTTTGGGTATCCTGTTCCAGGGGCAACGCAAATGACGAATCCTCAAAAAGCTTCGCAGCAACAATATTCAATGCCACAAGCGGATCCGGATGGGCTATTTAAACCATCGAGTGAAAATGCGACTTACATTTTGCGTTTTGATTCTAGAATCAACAAAACCGCTCCACAGTATAGTGAACCGGATGTTGTGACTTTTACCGAAGCCGTTCCCGATGCTTGGGTCTGTAAACCAAACCAATAAAAGGAAAATAAAAATGAAAAATCTTGTTCTTATTGCATTGCTTGGTCTAAGTGGGTGTGTTGCCTATCCCAATGCATATCCAGTTGGATATGCCCGTCCAGCCCCTTATTACGGGGCTCCAGCGCCTGTTTATGTTCCAGGACCGGTGGTAGTGCCCCCTCCCGTTATTGTCCGTCCTTGGGGCGGATATGGCTGGCATCGTTGGTGATATATGCAAATCACGATTCAAATAAAGCATCGTCCGTATTGGATTGGACGTGTTGATAAATGCATTCAAAAAATATTAGAAATACGTGCTAAAAAAGATAAAAAATATGAAGAAAACTGGCGAAAGAGGAGTTGGATATTTAAAAATAAATCAAATGAAAAACCGCCAGTTTCTAATGATTTATTCAATGAATATCCATCATTATATGCTCATAATGAGCATATTATTTTTAAAAGAATACAAATTGGTTTGCTAAATACGAATTGCGGAGATATTCTTTTGACTGGTGAGGAATTAGAATTAATTGAAGTATGGGAGAATTAATGGTTATTCCTGATGTTGTAAAATTTACTAATTTTGATATAGAACCACGAAAAGTTATTAATAGTCGAATCCATAAGGGCGCAATCCCTTATTCATGGATGCGCGTTAGATTTCAAGTAGAACAAGACGGGAATATTCATAAAATTAATCGTTGGTTAGAAATGAACATTGAAGGTCGATGGTCATCTTATATTGTTTCCATGCGTTTTAATCATCGCATAGTTGTTATTGCTTTTGAAAATGACAATGACGCGGTAATGTTTAATTTGAAGGGTGGTCAAACGGCATGGAAAAATGAGGAAGTTGTTGAAATATGAGTTGGAATTACAGAATTATATTTCATAATATTGATTCAGATGTACAAAAGCATTGGTATGGGTTGCACGAAGTTTATTATAAAAATGATGAGATTTTTTCATGGACAGAAAAGCCGGTTACATTTATTTCTCATTTTGATGAGCCGGATGGAATATTGAATGAACTTGAAAACGCATTTGATTGTTCTAAAAAATATCCAGTTTTATTGTTATCTGAATTAGAAAAAAATATTAAAAATGATCTTGAGGATGAACGTGAGAAATTCTTTAGAAAAGAATGTCGCAATCAAGAAGTATGGGAAGCTTTTTCTACTGGTTTTCTTATTTTTATTTTAGTTTGCATTATTTTGTATATAATTTATTAATTATATTTTTTTCGACGAATGAGAAAGCCTAAAATTAGAATAGCTATTCCCATAACGGATATAGATGACGGTTCTATTATTGGTGCTGGCGTTGTTGGTTGTGTTATTGATGGTGCGATAATAAGAGGTGCATTAGGTGTAGTTCCAGAAACTTTTTGAATTCCATTTCCATTTCCATTTCCATTTCCATTTCCATTCACGATACTAAACCCTCCAACATTAAATCCTGTATCAGAAAGTCCTGTATTTTCCAAATCTCCTCCACTGATATCCATTTCTCCATTAGGAAACCCGGAATTTGGCATTCCATAATTAGATAGATTTTCTAAATCTGGTTTATATTCTGATGTTAATTTGCTAGTGTCTCCGAAATCAGGAGAATTTTGTATTGATGCTTGTGGAATTGCTGATATTTGTGCGGCTGGAAGTGCAGAACCAGCCATCATGGCTGCTAATCCACCGGCTAATACTTTGCATCCACCTGTTGTGACTGCGTGTGGAATTTGTAAATATTCTGCCATGCTCGTGGTTACTTTGATCCATTTGCATTTGACACGAATAAAATACGTTATCATTTTTTGGAACCAACTTATTGGTATTAATATGATCATAAAGAGTGATTAGATAAATGTCAACCAAAGTTGGTTAACCGAACGAAGAAAAATAATTTGCAAAGTTCAGAAACTGTGATAAGGTCTGGATATTAGAAACGCTTTTAGAAAAGGAGATTTGTTATGAATAACCGCGATCTCAATGAGGGATTTTATATTGTGTATGGAATTTCTTTTTATGTAGGAAATGCAAAGCTAGAAGATGGTCAACCTGCTTTTTGGAATGGATATCAGTGGTATGTAATTGGATGGGATGATCCAATTGAGGATAATCCATATATAACTGTAGGTTCATCTATTTATAGCGTTTATCATAGCCCGAATTTGTATGCTCCACAGAAGGGGATAAAGTAATATGAAGTATCAATTTCCGCATGTAACGCATATTGACGCATATCTTAAGGCGATTGCGTCTGCTGAAGAATTTATTGTGAAGCGGGATACTCAATCGGGTATCTTGATTATCAATTATATGTTTGCGTCACCGACGACATTTCCCGATCCCATGTCTTTTTCCGATCCTTCGGAGGCATTGGATGCTGCATTGCGTCGAGAATGTCGCGGATTGGAATTTGATATTGAAACGGGAGAGATGGTTACCCGCAAATTTCAAAAATTTTTCAATGTGAATGAGAAGCCGGAAACTCATATTAGCGCCATTAATTGGTCAGAACCGCATTTGGTTTTGATTAAAGAAGATGGTTCAATGTTGACGCCATTTCTTCGCAAAGATGGGGTAAGGGAGTGGCACACGAAGATGGGTGCCACGGATGTTGCATTGCCGGTAAATAAATTTGCGGCATCTAATGATGGTCAATATAATGAATTTTGTGATGAAATGCATGCTGAAGGTTTGACGCCTATTTTTGAATGGTGTTCTCGTCAGCAGCGCATTGTTGTGGATTATCCTGTTGACAGTTTGATTTTGACGGCTATTCGGAGCATCAAGACGGGTGATTATATTTCTTATTCGGATATGCAGAAACTTGGAAAGAAATATAATATTCCGGTTGTTCGTGCATTAAAAGTGAATATCAACAATATTCAAGAATTCTTAGATGATACGCGTGATGTTATTGATATGGAGGGTTATGTCATTCGTTTTAACACTGGTCATCAATGCAAGGTTAAGGGGGAATGGTATTGCCAGATACATCGCACCAAAGATGATCTTAGTCGTGAGCGTAATCTTTGGGCTTTGATTCTTGAAGATAAAATTGATGATTTGAAGCCGATGATGGAGGAAGCGGATCGGATTGCTGTTGAAAAATTTGCAATTGATTTGGATTCTGGTATTGCGAGTACGGCTCATCGTCTTGCTAGAATTGTTACAAATGCTCGTGTTGAAATTGGCAATGACAAAAAGCGATTTGCTCTTGAATATGCGACTTTGAAGGATGTTGCGCCTTTTGAGAAAGGACTTATGTTTTCAATTTGGGATGGAAAGAATCCGTTGGAGGTAGTGCGTGATTTTGTGAAGAAGAATACAGGCAGTCAAACTAAAGTTGATGCTATTCGTGGTTTAGTCGGTGGAATTTCTTGGGATCGATATTATAAGCCGATTGTTATGGATAATTAAAAATGAGAAGAGTTCTAGTAACCGATTATAGTTTATTAACGGATTCTAATAGTATTATTATTTCAATAAAACAATTTATGACTAAGAAAGAAAAAATTATAATGGAAAATTGGTTAAATGAAAATACAGAAATGAAATGGGATCTTTTGATGAATAAATTATATTTTCAATGTAAAGAAGACGCTGCAAAATATATTTTATTTTGCCCTATTTCTTAAAATGGCAAAGAGAGCAAACGACGAAGATTGGACAATAATTAATGACGAAAAAGTAATTACTGTATCAATAGAGAAATTCACTTTTACAATTTAAGCCAAATTTGAAATTTAAAATGGCAAAAAGAGAATTGATAGCGCATATGTCTTCAATTCCGGATAAATTTTTTCTTTGTCCATTCAAGGGTTCGGATATAGAAAGAAATTTTATTTTTAATTGGCTGGAAAAAAATACAACAATGGGTTGGGACTATGGCGGGGTGAATTTCTTTTTTCAATGCAAAGAAGATGCTGCAAAATTTATGTTATTTTGCCCCAAAATTGAAATTTCTGATTGACAGAGAATAGATCTGTGATAAGGTTTAGAAAAGGAAACTTTGATATGGATATATTTTACGTTATGCCACTTATAGCGAAACTTAGTTTAGGTTTGTCTGTTTTATCAGCTTGCGTTTGTCTGATTACTGCTATCATTGTAGTCCTAAAAAAGGAAAAGGGGAAAACGAATGTTTAAGACAGAAAATTTTGTATTCTGTGAAGAGGCATTTCCTCTTCTTAAGCTTATTATTTCCGATAATCCAAGAGCACGTCTTGCTTTTGATGATGGATTGAAAGGCGGTCATGAGGAGAAAACTTATTTCGCTGTTGGTATTTATATCGTGATTGCCAATGTAACGTTCTATGAAATTCCAGGCGCAACAGAAGAGATTTATATCGAGACTATGCGATCATGCCGCGCTGTTTTCGAGCAGGGGGCGGCAAGTGGTGATAATAGGGCAAAGTTTTTTCTGCATATTTCCAATAAACTGCTTTTAAGTCTTTGATCCTCCAAATAGCCTGCTAAAAGTGTAATTTTAGCAGGCTTTTTTATGGATGATGCCGCGAAATTTGCTTTATTTTGTCCTATGCAATTTTCTGATTGACATAAAATAGTTCTGTGATAAGGTCTGGATATCAGAAACACTTTTAGACAAGGAACCTTTGATATGACCAACGACACCATTTTGAGCCGCATTGGTGCGGTTTCCAAGGTTGCTCGAAAAGATGGACCAGTTATATATCCAGATGGAACACAAGAATGGTACTTGAATGGTAAATTTCATCGCGAAGATGGTCCAGCGGTTATTCATTCAAATGGAAATCAAGAATGGTGGTTAAATGGAAAAAAACATCGCGTTGATGGACCAGCCATTATTCATACAGATGGAACACAAGAATATTGGATAAATGGCAAATGCCATCGCGAAAATGGTCCTGCTGTTATTCGCGCTATATATCAAGAATGGTGGGTGAATGGAAAAAGACACCGCGTTGATGGACCAGCTATTATTTGGACAGATGGAACACAAGAATGGTTTATAAATGGTGAACGCCATCGCGAAGATGGACCAGCAGTTATTGGCGCAAATGGTATAAGACGTTGGTTTCAAAATGGTATGCAGCACCGAATTGATGGACCTTCTGCCATTCAAGCAAATGGACATCAAGAGTGGTGGCAAAATGATGAATTGCATCGTGCAGATGGACCAGCAATTATCTATCCAGATGGCAAACAAGAATATTGGATAAATGGAAATGAAATATCTAATGAAGATATAATTAAATGGCAAAAACAATATAATATTCCGATTAAATGACAAATTACATCGCGTTGACGGATCTGCTGTTATTGACGTAGATGGAACTCAAAAATGGTATGTAAATGGAAAATTACATCGCGTTGATGGACCGGCTGTTATTTGGGCAAATGGACAAGAATATTGGATAAATGGAAAAAGACATCGAGTTGATAATCCAGCAATTATTGATAATATTACTCAAGCATGGTTTATAAATGGAAAAAAACATCGGGAAGATGGACCAGCATTTATTCTTGCAGATGGAACTCAAAAATGGTATGAAAAATAGTATGCTTTTTGTATCGC
>Ga0116231_10007720_pt1 | contig 19427 bp, 18 predicted proteins | sample S1TSphgellanicum_2_FD_89695 | JGI IMG/M metagenome (GOLD analysis project Ga0116231, IMG submission 89695) | Host-associated microbial communities from peat moss isolated from Minnesota, USA - S1T2_Fd - Sphagnum magellanicum MG | ecosystem: Host-associated > Plants > Peat moss > Unclassified...
AGGTGGCACAAGAATTCCTGCAACGAGGGCGGCGCCTCCCTCGGCACAGGTATGGTGTCCATCACCGAAAGCCCATCAGCATGTATGTTATACCTCGTACCCCGGAACGTTCCGGGAATACGCCGTTTCGCCCCTCCGGTCGAGCACAAATCGCCGGGCGCGGGGTCTCTGACGCCTATCGGCCGACGACCGACGACTGAAAGGGGGCTTTTCAAACTCGGGGGAGCGCGCCAATTAGGGGCAGCGCAACCGCAGTAGCTCCGGAAGGGCCATTCCGCATGTCATCGACCACCCATTCCGCTCCCGCCCCGCACCCAGGGGCCGATGGCGCGACGCGGCGCGATTTCCTCACCATGCTCGCTTTGGCCAGCGCCGCGGTCGGCGCCGCCGCCGCCGCCTGGCCGTTCATCGACAGCATGGAGCCGGCGGCCGACACCTTGGCGGCTGGCGAGCCGATCGAGGTTGATCTCAGCAAGGTGGCGCCCGGCCAGCAGATTGTGGTGGTGTGGCGCGGCAAGCCGATTTTTATCGTGCACCGCACGCCGGAGGCGCTGAAAATCTTGCAGGAGCCGAAACTGATCAGCCGCCTGAGCGACCCCAATTCGCATGTTGCCCAGCAGCCCGACTATGCGGAGAATTGGCACCGTTCGGCCGACCCCACCTATGCGGTGATGGTGGGCATCTGCACCCATCTGGGCTGCGTGCCCTCCTTCTTCCCCAATGTCAGCCCAACCGACCCTGCGCCCGATTGGCTGGGTGGTTACCTGTGCCCCTGCCACGGATCAAAATACGATCTCGCCGGCCGCGTGTTCACTGGCGTTCCCGCGCCTTACAACCTGCCCATCCCGCCATACCGCATGATCAGCGCCACGACCGCGCGCATCGGCGAAAACCCGCCGGGGCAGACGTTCGATTTGAATTCCGTCGTCCAGATCTAATCTGAAGGGTGGACTGCTCGCAGCCCACCACGTCCGCTGCAAATTCTGCTCACGAAGCAAGAGTGCCTTTTCTGAAGAAAAGGCGGAGTCCTGCCCGGCGAAAGCAAAAGGCTCTTGTTTCTTTGGGCACGCATCGCGGAGGCTGACGCTGCCAGGAACAAAAGTTTTTTGGTTCTTTTTTTCAAAAAAGAACTGCTTCCTTGCCTTCTTTCTCTGGGCCATGCCCGCCATCGCCGAACAGCGACTCTTCATCGAGGATAATGATTTCCTCGGCCCCGCCGGCTCCAACATCCAAAGCATCATTCCGCTGATCGCCAATCCCGGGATCCGCGTGCTGGGTTTTACCGTCGTGACCGGCGACGGCTGGTGCGACGAGGAGGCCGCCTATCTCCTGCGCTTTCTCGAGATCGCAAAGCATACCGAAATCCCTGTGATCAAGGGCGCCGATCTCCCGCTGATCAACACGCCATCCCGCCTCTACGCCTGGGAAAAGCTTTATGGCACACTGCCCTGGAAGGGCGCCTGGAACACCGCCGCCAAACCCGATTATGTGCCGCACGCCGACAAGCCCTTTTTCATTCCGCAGAACCCGTCAGGCGGCCCTGTAACAAAGCCTGCCTCTGGTACCGCCGCCGATTTTCTGATCGCGCAAGTTCACCGCTATCCGCACCAGATCACCATTCTCGCCGCCGGCCCAATGACCAATCTGGCCCTTGCGATTCGCCTCGACCCCGCCTTCCCAAGCCTGGCCAAGGAACTCGTCTTCATGGGCGGCATGCTCGACAACAACATCCCCCAACTCACCGACAACGCCAATTTTTACACAGACTTCAATTTCATCTTCGATCCCGAAGCCGCCCACATCGTGCTGACCGCCCCCTGGCCAAAAATTATTTCCCTCGGCAGCGTCACCAACAGAAGCCGCTTTACGCCCGACTTGGTCGCCCGCTTGCAGCAGGTAAGAACACCTGTCACCGCAATCCTTGCGAAATACGCCCACCCCTTTCCCTTGTGGGACGAAATGGCCGCCGCCGTCGCCGCCGATCCCTCCCTGGTTACCAAGCAGCTTGTGGCGTTCATGGACGTGGATACCGATTTCGGCATGCATTACGGCCAGGCGCGAATTTGGCCGGCGGACATAGCGCCACACCAGGGCGAGCAGACAGTGACGATGGTGCAGGAGGTGGATATGGAGCGGTTCTACACCGCGTTCATCCGGTCCGCGCAGTCTCTCGGGCGGTAGCATTCGCCATGGCCATGCCGCCTGATCACGAAATGGACTTGTACATATGGATTACCGATTGGCCATGCGCCAAGACCTCTTCTCGGTCGATGGCATATCCGAGCCGCATGTATAGTTTCACATTCTCTTCGAAAAGCTTGTTGGTGTACAGCCTGATTTCCCGATAACCCAAAGCGCCCGCGACCTCTTCCGCATGCGAAAGCAGCTTTCTGCCATAGCCCTTGCCTTGGACAGCCGGTGACACCGCCACATTCTCGATCAGCAGATGGCCTTGCCGCGGGATCATTTCGATAAGGCCAACCAGCGCTTCGCCGAGATACAGCAAGTCGATCCGGTGCGCCCGAACAGCAGCATCATAATCGGCGGTCATCGGCCTTGGTTCACGCCCGATCCGCGGGATCCATTTGGCATAAGCCTCCCGCGTCAGGGCGAGGATGGCAGCAACGTCTGAGGCGGCGGCTTGTCGTATATGCAAGGCGGCACTCATTCGCACGCTCGTTTCCGGCGATGCTCAATCCAATTCTCTACGGTGTTTCGTAGGGTCGAGATGCGCTCTTGCAGGCTGCTACGAACGAGTGCATCCACAGGCTCCGCGATAAGATCCTCAACCTCGCACAACGAGAGCAGATCGTCTTCGGGATCGTCACGCAAATACCCCGACGGCAACTCGTGCTGGTTGTAACTGATCACTTCCAGGAGATGCCTGGCTAAAGTCTCGCGGGCGGGAACGTAGGCAGGATCGAGCCGGATGGCCTCTCTTAACCAGGTCACTGGGTGACGGTCAGGGTTGAACGATAGAAACGAGTAGAGCCCTGCCCAAAAAAGCGGCTCTGCCTTACCTGGCTCCCGCTGGCACCATTCGTTAAGAGTGGGCAGCAGGATTGTGTCAACAACGACCTTGGGCGACACCAAGGAGCGTAAGCCAGTGGTGCTCCTTGTGCTGCCGCTCTGTTCCATCATACGCCCGGCCCGGTCCATCAGCCACAGGCTGAATCGCTTGCGCTCTTCGAAGGGCCAATGTCGTGCAACCTCAACAAAGCTAGCGGCGGCTTGCCGTGCGCCCTCCTGGACGCGGTTGCCCCGAAGCAAAAGGTATTCAGCGTACGGCTGCCATAACGGCTCGGCTGCAAGTTCGGACGCCATATCGACCATTGCGGTCGCAAACTTATCCGTTATGGCACTTCCATCCTTCTGCACCGCATGGATAGCCCAGCCTCCGAACAGACGTAGGCCGAGGCCAGCCACGCCCAGCAGACACCATTCTGGCCGGCCAAAGCCTTGGTGGAGGCTGAAGCTGCAAGTATCCGTGCCGAAGCCGCACGTTATTTTTCCAGCCGCTCCAGCCGCTCGCCCATCGAACGCTGCCGCCGCTCCATGGCGTAGACCAGCTCACTCAGCGCGCGAAGGTCGTCGCGTGTGTTGTCCACTGCACGGTGCGCCGTATCAGCCCGGCCCATATTGACGGTAATATCCTCACGGATAGCCGTCAGCTTGGTCTCCATCCGGTCGAAGCGATCGAGCACGTCCACGCGCAGGCGCGTCTGCTCCGCTTGCACATGGGTCAGTTCGGTACGCATCTTCGTCTGCTCGGCCTGCACCTGTGTAAGGCCGACCTGCACCTGTGTAAGGCCGGCCTGCACCTGTGTAAGGCCGGCCTGCACCTGCGCCATTTCGGCATGGAGCTGGGTCTGGCCGCCGAGCAGCGTTTCTAAGGCTTTCAGGATTGGATCGTCTGACATCTTGGCCAATATAGCAATGTGCACGACAAGTTACAGCTTCTTCTCATCACTACAGGTTCGGGTAAAAATCGAGTTATCCGTGGGGCAAAGCCGCCTAAGCGAAGGCCTAAAAACCGCGGGCCATTCTCCCCTACCCCAACTCCTCGTGCCACGTCCGGCCATCCCGCTCGATCAGCGCAATCGAAGCCGTCGGCCCCCAACTCCCCGCCGCATAAGGTTTCGGCCGCTCCGCACTGTTCGCCCAGGCATCCAGTATCGGCTCCACCCACAACCACGCCGCCTCCACTTCGTCGCGCCGCATGAACAACGTCGCGTTGCCGCGCACCGTATCCATCAGCAGCCGCTCATACGCATCCGGATACCGGATCGAAAACGCCTCCTCGAAGCTTACATCCAGCTCCGTCGGCCGCAGCCTCAACCCGCCAGGCCCCGGATCCTTCGTCATCATGCCCAGCCGTATGCCTTCCTCCGGTTGCAGCCGGATCACCAGCCGGTTCGCCTGCATCTGCGCCGCCTCCGGCGGAAACACCGAAATCGGAATATCGCGGAACTGGATCACAACCTCGGAAACTTTTTGGGGCAGCCGTTTGCCGGTACGCAGATAAAACGGCACCTTCGCCCAACGCCAGGTGCGCACTTCAACCTTCAGGGCCACGAAGGTTTCCGTGTCGCTCACATGCCCATCGCCCTGGATACTTTCCGATAGATCTTTCAAATATCCATCCACGGCTTTGCCGGCCACCGCCCCAGCCACATACTGCCCGCGCACCGTCAAATGGTTCACTTCATGCGGCGCGATCGGTCTTAGCGCCCGCAACACCTTCAGCTTCTCGTCGCGCAATGCATCGGCCTGCAAACTAATCGGCGGCTCCATCGCCAGCAGGCACAGCAATTGCAGCAAATGGTTCTGCACCATGTCCCGCAGCGCGCCGGAGGTATCGTAGTATGATCCCCGCGATTCCACGCCCACGGTTTCCGCCACCGTGATCTGCACATGATCGATTACGTCGGCATTCCACAATCGCTCGAAAATCACGTTGGCGAAGCGCAACGCCAGCAGATTCTGCACCGTCTCCTTGCCCAGGAAATGATCGATGCGGTAGGTTTGCTTTTCCGAAAAAACCTCACCCACGTCGGCGATAATCTGGCGCGCAGAAGCCAGATCATGGCCGATCGGCTTTTCCAGCACCACGCGCGACTTCGGCGTGACCAAGCCCTGGGCTTTCAGATTACGGCACACCGGCCCATACAGGCTGGGCGAGGTCGCCAGATAAAACACCCTGATGCGGTCTGGGCCGCTTTGGAACAGATGAATAAGCGGCTCCCAACCTTGCGTCCGGGCGCCATCGACGCGGGCGTAGTGGATAAGTGCCAGAAAGGTCGATAGCGTCTCGGCAGGAAGATTGTCCGCCCGAACATGTTCGTGCAGCGCATGTGCGGCCCGTTCACGGTATGCCTCGTCGGTCAGGTCAGAGCGCGCAGCCGCAATGATACGGCAATTCTTGGAAAACTGCCCGTCGCGAAAGCGATTATACAGCGCCGGCAACAGCTTACGCAGCGTAAGATCGCCGGTTGCCCCGAACACGACGAAATCGAAATCTTCAACCGGGATGATTGTGGCCATTAAGCTTGGCTCCCAAACGGAAGAAAGAATGTTCTTTTTTGAAAAAAAGAACCAAAAAACTTTTGTTCCTGGAGCGCTTCTTGGGAAAGGGCTATGAACAAGGAATAAAAGTTTTTTGCTTCTTTTTCTTCAAAAAAGAAGTGCTTGCTTACTTACTTCACTGTCGTCACCTGCAACGAATTCGTGCTCCCCGCCTGCCCGAACGGAATGCCGGCCGCAACCACCACCGTCTCGCCATGCTTGGCCAGCCCTTCCTCGCGCGCAATGCGCCCGGCACGCGAAACCGCCTCGGTCATCGTGCGCGCATCCTGGGTATTAACGGCATGCACACCCCAGGCCAAAGCGAGCCGCCGCGCCACCGGCTGGTTGGTCACGATCGCTAGAACCGGCTGCGAAGGCCGCTCCCGCGCCACGCGCAAGGCCGTCGCACCCGATGAGGTGAACGCCGCTATGGCCTTGGCATTGATCCGCCTGGCAATCTGACCCGCCGCAAACGCGATTGCCGCGGAAACCGAACTATCCGTCGCATTCCGGTTGGCATCCATGATCGCCCGCCAGCCGGCATCCTGCTCCACCCGCGTCACGATCCGGTCCATCATCGCCACCGCCTCCAGCGGAAACTGCCCGGCCGCCGTCTCACCCGACAGCATCACCGCATCCGCGCCATCAAACACCGCGCCGGCCACGTCGCTCGCCTCGGCGCGGGTCGGCGCAGGGGCGCTAATCATGCTCTCCAGCATCTGAGTCGCCACCACCACCGGCCGCCCCGCCTCCCGCGCTTCCCGCACGATGCGTTTTTGGGCAATCGGCACCTCCTCCGGCGGCAACTCCACACCGAGGTCGCCACGCGCCACCATGATGGCGTCGGAAAGTGCAATAATCTCGCTCAGCTGATCTAGCGCCTGCGGTTTCTCGATTTTGGAGAGGATCCACGCCCGCCCATCGGCGATGTTCCTGGCCTCCGCTACATCCTCGGCGCGCTGAACAAAACTCAGGCCGATAAAATCCACGCCCTGCTCCAGCGCGAAATCCATGTCGCGCCGGTCCTTCTCCGTCAGTGCCGGAATATTCAGCAGGATATCCGGCACGTTCACGCCCTTGCGGTCGCTTAACGGCCCGCCGGTGACAACCTCACATTCAAGATGTCCGCCGCGGTTGCGGTCCACCCGCAGCCTCAGCTTGCCGTCATCCAGCAGCAGCGTGGTGCCGCTGGTGGCGGCCGCCATGATTTCCGGATGCGGCAACTCCACACGCCGCGCATTGCCCGGCGTAGGGTCCTGGTCCAGCGTAAAAGCCTGCCCCGTGCTCAGATGCACGCGCCCGCCCGAAAACCGGCCTACCCGCAGTTTTGGGCCCTGCACATCGGCCAGCAGCCCGATCGGGTGCCCCGCCTCTTCCTCCAGCGCGCGCACAATCGCGATTCGCGCCGCATGGTCGGCGTGGCTCCCATGCGAGAAATTCAGCCGGAACACATCCGCCCCGGTTTGGAACAGCCGCCCGATCATCTCCGCGGTGCCGCTGGAGGGGCCAAGTGTCGCCACGATCTTGGTCTGCCTGTGGCGGCGCAGTCGGGTCCGGGTGCTCATGCACGTTCCTGGTTGCCAGTTTCCGGCCGGACTTATGGCGCTTCCGCCCGCAACACGCCATCTAGGGCGCACCATCCGCCCTGGAGACCAGCCATGCCCATCCCCGACCTCGCCCCCTCGCTGCGCACGGAACTGGAGGCCGCCGCCTTCCGCCGCCTGGTTGCCCACCTGCGCGAACGCACCGACGTACAGAACATCGATCTCATGAATCTCGCAGGTTTCTGCCGCAACTGCCTCTCCCGCTGGTATCGCGAGGCCGCCGCCGACCACGGCGTCGAAATCCCCGACCCCGATGCGCGCGAAATCGTCTACGGCATGCCCTACAAAGCGTGGCAAGCCCGGCACCAAACGCCGGCCACCGACGCCGCCGCGGAAGCATTTGCGCGCAGCGAGGCAGATCGGCAATAACGCTCCCCTCTCAGGGGGAGCCCAGCCATGGACGGCACCAACATCACCGAAGCCAGGAAAAGCCGCGCCCGCCAGGAGGCCGACCCCGACCCCAAAACCGGCGGCATCGCCGCCGACCGCCTCCGCAGCATCGTCGAGCGCATCGAGCGGCTCGAAGAGGAGAAAAAAGCCCTCGCGAACGACATCAAGGATATTTTTGGCGAAGCCAAAGCCAGCGGCTTCGACGTCAAGGCGCTGCGCGCGCTCATCTCTCTCCGCAAAAAGGAACCCGCCGAAGTAGAGGAACAGGACTCCCTACTTATGCTATACAGACGCGCGCTGGGCATGGCCTGATCACTTCGAACAAGCGCAGGAAATAAGAGTCTTTTTGCTTCTTTTTCTTCAGAAAAAGAAGATTCTTCTTTTTTTGAAAAAAAAGAAGCAAAAAAACTTTATGTCCTGCTGCGCCGGCACTCATGGCCCTGGTTTGGCGGCCGGGCTGGTTCCATGTAAAAGGCGCGGATGAGCGAGACGACGGACGATCCCGAAAACCCCGGCCCGGGCGAAACACAGCCGGTGACACTCGAGGAGGAGATGCAACGCTCCTACCTCGCCTATGCCATGTCCGTCATCGTCAGCCGCGCCTTGCCCGATGCGCGCGATGGGCTGAAGCCGGTGCACCGGCGCATCCTGTTCGGCATGCACGAGGCCGGCTACACGCCGGACAAAGCATACCGCAAATCCGCCCGCATCGTCGGCGACGTCATGGGTAAATACCACCCGCATGGCGACGCCTCCATCTACGACGCCGCCGTGCGCATGGCGCAGCCCTTCTCGATTCGCGTGCCGCTCATCGACGGCCAGGGCAATTTCGGCTCGGTCGATGGCGATAGCCCCGCGGCCATGCGCTACACCGAAATGCGCCTGGCGAAATCGGCCACCTTCCTGCTGGCGGATATCGACAAGGACACGGTCGATTTCATCCCGAACTACGACGAGAGCGAGCAAGAACCGGTCGTTCTCCCGGCCGCCTACCCGAACCTGCTGATCAACGGCGCCGAGGGCATCGCCGTCGGCATGGCGACCCGCATCCCGCCGCACAACCCTGGCGAAATCATCGACGCGACACTCGCCTTGATCGCCGATCCGGACACCACGCTGGACGACCTGATGAAGATCGTCCCTGCCCCGGATTTCCCCACCGGCGGCCTGATCATCGGCCGTGCCGGCATACGCAGCGCCTTCGAAACCGGCCGCGGCTCGCTCACGCTGCGAGCCCGCTGCGAATTCGAGGAAATCCGCAAGGACCGCACGGCGATCATCATCACCGAGCTCCCCTACCAGGTGAACAAGGCCACCTTGCAGGAACGCATCGCCGAACTGGTGCGCGCCAAGCAGGTGGAGGGAATAGGCGACATCCGCGACGAAAGCGACCGCACTGGCATGCGCGTGGTGATCGAGCTGCGTCGCGACGCCACGCCCGAAGTGGTGCTGAACCAGCTGTTCCGTTTCACCAACATGCAGATCAGTTTCGGTTGCAATATGCTGGCCCTCGATCGCGGCCGCCCGCGCACCATGGGCCTCAAAGAGCTGCTCACCTGCTTCATCGATTTCCGCGAGGAGGTGATCCTTCGCCGCAGCCGCTTCGATCTCATGAAGGCGCGCGAACGCGCCCATCTGCTGGTCGGCTACTCGATCGCGGTTGCCAATATCGATGAAGTGATCCGCCTGATCCGCGCCAGCCCCGATGCCGCCGCCGCCCGCGCCGCCCTGATGGCCGTCGATTGGCCGGCCGGCGACGTGGCCGCGTTGCTTGCGCTGATCGACGACAGCGGCAACATCATCATCAACGACCGTGTACGCTTCACCGAAACGCAGGCGCGCGGCATCCTCGAACTGCGCCTGCAACGCCTGACTGGCCTGGAGCGCGAAAAGATCGATGGCGAACTCCGCGAAGTTGCCCAGAAAATCGGGGAACTTCTGGAAATCATCGCCAGCCGCCCGCGCCGCATGGAGGTTATGCGCGAGGAGCTCCTCAAGGTTCGCGAAGAAATCGCTTCCCCCCGCCTCACCGCAATTGTCGATCACGTCGCGGATCAGGACGACGAAAGCCTGATCGAGCCCGGCCAGATGGTGGTCACCATCACCCGCGACGGTTTTATAAAACGCACCCCGCTCGAAATTTTCCGCGCGCAGAATCGCGGCGGCCGTGGCCGCACCGCCGCCGGCACACGCGGCGACGACATTGTCGCCCGCAGTTTCAATGCCCACACGCATCAATGGGTGTTGTTCTTCACCAGCGGCGGCAAGGCGTTCCGCGAAAAAGTCTGGCGCCTGCCCGAAGCCAGCCCCACCGCAAAGGGGCGTGCCTTGGTCAACCTTCTGCCGGAGCTCGGCGCCGACCAGGTCACCACCGTTCTCCCGCTCCCGCAGGACGAATCGCTGTGGGACAGTCTGCACCTGGTTTTCGCCACCAGTAGCGGCACGGTGCGGCGCAACCGGCTTTCCGATTTCGGCCGCATCCGCACCAACGGACTGATCGCCATGAAGCTGGAGGAGGGTGATCATCTGGTCGGCGTCGCGACCTGCCGCGACGGCGACGACGTCTTCCTCGCCACCCGCCTGGGCCGCTGCATCCGCTTCCAGATTACCGACGACACCTTGCGCGTATTCGCCGGCCGCGAAAGTGCCGGCGTGCGCGGCATCAAACTGCTGGCGAAAGACGAAGTGAACAGCCTGGCCGTGCTGCGCCACGTAGACGCCACCAACGCGGAGCGCGCAGCCTTCCTGCGCGCCATCGCCGCCCGCCGCCGCAACGCCGGCTATGAGGAGGAGGCCGCGGAAGTGGTCGCCGAACCCGCCCCCGCAACCGCCGAAAACGGCCAGGAATCGGAAGAGGAGGCAGGCGAACTCACCCTTTCCGCCGACCGCATCGCCGAGCTAGAGGCCGCAGAAGAAATCCTCCTCACCGTCACCGATGGCGGTTTTGGCAAGCGTAGCTCTGCTTACGATTACCGAGTGACCGGCCGCGGCGGCCAGGGCATCACCAACATCATGCTCGCCCCCCGCAACGGCACCGCGGTCGTCGCCACCTTGCCGGTGCGCCGCGGCGACGATGTGATGCTCGTCACCGATGCCGGCCGCCTGATCCGCGTCCCCGCTGACCAAGTGCGCATCACAGCGCGGCAAACCATGGGCGTAACCCTATTCCGCCTGAGCGAAACCGAGCAGGTCACCAGCATCTTCCCGGTGATCGACGACACGCCGGCCGCCGGCGACGAAGCGCCATCCGATGAAACCGGCCCCGATTTTCCGCCGGATCCGGAAAATGGCTGACCGCATCGGCATCTATCCCGGCACGTTCGACCCGGTCACCAACGGCCATCTGGACATCATCGGCCGCGCCGCCCGCCTGGTTGACAAGCTGGTGATTGGCGTTGCCCAGAACACCGGCAAGGGCCCGCTGTTTACGCTGGAGGAGCGGGTGGAGCTGATGCGCGAGGAATGCGCGCCGGTCGCCACCCGCACAGGCACCCCGATCGAGGTAAAACATTTTTCCACGCTGCTGATCCACTTCGCCAGTTCCGAGAAAGCCTGCATGTTGATCAGAGGCCTCCGCGCGGTTTCCGACTTCGATTATGAATTTCAGATGGCAGGCATGAATTACCGGCTGGACCACGAGATAGAGACCGTGTTTTTGATGGCGAGTGAACGCCACCAGTTCATTTCCTCCCGCCTGGTCAAGGAAGTGGCCATTCTCGGTGGTGACATAGCTAGCTTCGTGCCGCCGCTGACGCTAGCACGAACAATCGCGCGGCTCAGCGCGACGAAAGGAGGATAACAGTGAACAGAAGAGTATTTCTGGCGGCCCTCGCAATGGGTGCCGCCACCGTCAGCGTGCGCGCACAGGATGCCAAGCCCGCGCCTGACGCGACCGACATCCCCGAAATCGCACCACCGCCGCTCGATCCGAAAAACACCGTGTATCTCGATCTGCCCTATGGCCGCGTTGTGATCCGCCTGCGCCCCGATCTTGCCCCGAAAATGGTCGAGCGCGTCAAGCAACTATGCCACGACCATTTTTACGACGGAACGCCTTTCCACCGTGTCATCGACGGTTTCATGGCCCAAGGCGGCGACCCCACCGGCACCGGCGAGGGCGGCAGCAAATACCCGAACGTGCCCGCCGAATTCACCGAAACTGCGCATTTCCTGCGCGGCACCGTGGGCGCCGCCCGCGCGGCCGACCCCGACAGCGGCAACAGCCAGTTCTTCATCATGTTCGGCCCAAAGGACAGCCTGGATGGTAATTACACCATCTGGGGCAATGTCGTATCCGGCATGCAGTATGTGGATATGATCAAGAAGGGCGACCCCGACGACAATGGCAAGGTCGGCACCCCCGACCGCATCGTCAAAATGCGCCTCGCCTCCGACCCGTAGGGCGGGCTGCGCCCGCCTCTTCCTGCACGCCGCACCCCAAATACCCCGGAGACCACCCAATGGCAGACCCTGAAAACACCCTCTTGCTCGACTTGACGCATGGCCGCGTGACCATCGAACTCCGCCCCGACCTCGCCCCCAAGCATGTCGAGCGGATAAAAACCCTCGTGCGCGAAAAATTCTACGACAACACGCCCTTCCACCGCGTGATCGAGGGTTTCATGGCCCAGGGCGGCGACCCCACCGGCACCGGCACCAGCGGAAGCTCCTACCCCAACTTACCCGCCGAATTCTCCCGCTCGGCCAAATTCCTGCGCGGCACGGTCGGCGCCGCCCGCACCGGCGACCCCAACAGCGCCAACAGCCAGTTCTACATCATGTTCGCCCCGGCCCCGCATCTCGACGGCCAGTACACCATCTGGGGCCAGGTGATTGAAGGCATGGAATTCGTGGACCAGATCAAGCGCGGCTCAGGTGGCAGCGGCACTGTGAGCAACCCAGACCGCATAGTCACCCTCCGCCTCGCCGCCGACGTTCCGGCCTGACGCGAGGCACGTTGGGTGGGCTGCTCCGCAGCCCACCACCTTCGTCCAGCCGAGCACCGCAGGGCAGATGCACCTACTGCAAGGCTTGACCTTCCGCCGTCTCTGCCCTCTTAGAAGTCATAAGCGAGCCTGTAGCTCAGTCGGTAGAGCACGAGACTTTTAATCTTGGGGTCGTGGGTTCGATTCCCACCGGGCTCACCAACCCACCACAAATTCGTCGTATGGGTCGGGGGTTGGCGGCACGTAGAATTCTGATCGCGTCATCTCTTGTCCGCAGGGTCCGTAACGAAACTTTTTCGATCCGATAACGGTCTTCGCCAAGTTCGTATTTTCAGAATAATCCCATCATCAAACTGGTCACGGTGCAGACTCACCGAACCTCAACTCCCTGCCCCAAAAACACCCCAAGCGCCTCCCGCGCCCCCAACTTCCCCGGCGCCACCGCCACCGTCACCACCACCGGTGCCACCCCCGCCGAAAACATGTCCCGCGCCATCTCAACCCGGTCGCGCAGCCCACCCACACCCTGCCGCCCATCCACCCAAACCGCATAGGCCGCTACACCCCCTAGATCGCGCCCCGACATCAGCACCCAGGGCCTGCCACCAAAGCGCACCACCTCCGAATCCACTTCGCCCTGCAAGCCCGAAACCGCCTCCGCCCGCGCCGTCTCAAGAATCCGCGCCGGATTGCTCCGCCGCGGCAAAACCTCCGCCGTCACCGTCAAACGCTGATCGCCACACGCAAACACACGGCTCCACACCGGCCCAAAACTCTGAACCCCACCCGCCACGCACAGATCCGGCGGCGCCAGAACCGGTACAGCCGCAGCCGCCGAAACCCCGCCGCGCCCCACCATCACCCCCGCCAAGGCCGGCCCAGCCAGCGCCACGGCAACAACCCCGGCACACCCCGCCAGCCGCCCCGGCGAATATGGCGCCCCCACCTCCGCCGGCGGAGGTGGGGGCGCAGGCGCCTGCCGAAACGGCAGCCCGCACAGCGCCAGCACCAAAATCACCACCGAAAAAAACACCCACCCATAAATCACATGATCCGCCGCCCCAGCCTGCGCGCTTCCCAGCACATGGCCCAGAACCACAATACCCAAGCCCCGCACGCCATTGGCCACCACCGGCACCACGCAACTCACCGCAATGAACGCCGCCCGCCGGGGCCACGAGCGGAACATTGTCACCGCGTACAAAACCCCGAACGCCACCGCCGCAATCAAGAACCGCAGCCCCGCGCAAGCCTCCGCCACATAGAATGAGCCCTCGGGAATGGTGATCTGAAAACTATCCGCCTCGAACGGAATATGCAGCACCCGCAAGCCATCGACGATGAAGCCCGCGGTAAACTGCTGCAACACCGGCGTGATGAACGCTCCAAACGGCACCAGAAAAAACAGATACAGAAACGCCGGCGAAATCGCCCACCACATCCGCCATCCAAGCGCCGCCAGCAGCAACAACTCCACGAACCCCATGAAGGCGAGCTGCCGTCCCTCCATGATCCCCAAAAAATCCGCTGCCACCCAAACCGGCACCAGAACCAGCGCCACCGCCGCCGGCCACACCGCCGGCCGCGGTGTCAGCGCCGCCAACACATCCCGCCGCTCCCAGAGCAGCCAAAACACGATCGGCAGAACCAGCCAGCAATGCCCATAGGCCGTCGAACTGCTCCAAACGGTTACTGCCGCCAACACCTCATGCCCAAACCCCCAGCACAGCACAGCCAGGCAAGCCGCCAGCACCAGCCACACGAAATTGCGGGGCGCCTCGCCCACATTCCCGCTCATCCGGCGCCCCGCACCAGCATCGGCCCCAGCGCATTGGCCACAGGCAATGGCAGCTTCTTCCAGGCCTTGATCATCAACCGGTATTTCGGGTTATTCGGGTTCACCTCGGGCATCGCAGCACCCGGCTGCACAGCCACCTGATACTGCAAGGGGGTGGGCGCGAAACCAAAATTCTTCTTGAACGCGTAAGCCCCCGTGCCTTCCTTGCTGCGACCGAAATCGAATACCCGGCACCCGCGGGCCGCAGCTTGCCGCATCACCTCCCAATACATGAAATCATTGCCGCCACACGCCCGCGCAGCCTCCGTGCCGCCGCCGTAGTAAGGCAGCACCTGGTCGCGAAAGTAAAAATTCATCACCGAGGCTACCGGAACACCCTGATCCCGCACCGTCAGCACATCCATCGAAGGCCCGAAAACCTCCGACAGAATGCGGAAATACCGTTGCGCGAACACCGGCGTTCCCAAATTTCGTACACTGCGCGCATAGATCGCATGAAGCGTGGTCACATCACGGTCCACCGTTGCTACCAGCCCACGCGCAATGCCCTTGCGCACCACCGCCCGCTGCTTGCGCGGTATCGCCTTCAGATTCGCCTCATCGTCAGCACAAATTTCCCGCCGGAAGGTCACATACAAAGCCGGCCGCGCAACCCACGCCTCCCCCAGCCACCCTGCCGCCGGCGCCTCCAAATACCGCAACTCCACCGCCGAAGCGCGTAGCCGCGCCCGCAACCACGCCGCATGATCCGCCAGCGCCCGGGACGCCGCCTGGTCCACCGCCAATATCCCGCCATACACACAAAACGGGTTCGAAATCAGCGTGTGCCCAAACAAGGCGGTCTTCACCTGCACCAGCGGCAGTACCCCCACAATCGCCCCGTCCTGCTCGGCCACCAGATAAAACGGCTTGTGCCGGAAAGCCCGCGCAATCACGCAGCGCCACGCCGCCAAATGAAAAAACGTCGCATCCGGGCGTGACATCACAAACGCATCCCATGCAGCCACGTCGTCGCCTAAGGGCACAACGCGGATCATGAAAAAGATCGGGCGAAACCCGGTGCCCCAAAGCAAAAACAGAAAGTAAGAATCTTCTTTTCTGAAGAAAAGAAGCAAAAGACTTTTGTTCTTTGCAGCTTCACCCTTCGGGAAACCACCCGCCATAGGATGTGTCGCCTCTTGGCAGCGCATCGAGTCTCATTAAAGACCAAAAACACGGTCCATCCGGTCCCACGCAAAGTCTTGCAACAGCCTCACAATCCGCCCGCGCGTCAAACCTAAATTCACCCTATGCCGGAACCGCGCCATAAGCGGCGCCTCGCGAACCCGCGGCTGCCCCGCATCGATCTCCCAAGGATGCGTGTAAAACACACCAGGCGAACGCCCCTCCGCATTGAACCGCCGCAACCCGGCCCGAAACAACCAATACGGAAACAAGCGAAAATAACCGCCCCCCGAACACGGCAAATTCCGCCCACACAGCCGAACCGTCGTCATCGGAATCTCGGTCAGCCGCCCAGCCCCGACAAGATGCACAAACCGCGGCGCATCCGGCATCCCGTAAAGATCGTGCCGGATCGGAAAAACGCTTGAGCTATACAGATAACCCTCGTCCGCCAACGCCTCGAACGCCCACTTATTGCGCTTATTAATCGAAAATGTCGGCGCCCGGTAACCCCGCACAGCCACGCCGCCTACATCCTCAAGCACACGCCGCGCCCGCCCCACATCCTCCCGGAACGCGGCCACATCCTGCTCATGCGCCAGCCTGTGCCAGTAGCCATGGCTCGCCAACTCATGACCCTGCGCTACGATCCGCCGCACGAGTGCGGCGTGCCGGTCCGCCACCCAGCCCAGCGTAAAGAATGTCGCCTTCACCCCGGCCTCGGCGAACATCTGCAAAAACGCATCGGTGTTGGCCTCAACCCGGCGCGGCAAATCTTCCCAGCGCTCACGCGGAAAAACGCCCGCATAGGCCTGAACCTGAAACCAATCCTCCACATCGACGGTCATCGCATTCACCACGCGACCCGCCGGCACAGGCGAGGTCAAGAATGTTCTTTTTTGAAAAAAAGAACCAAAAAACTTTTATTCCTGCGCATGCCGATACATCCGGGCCATTGCCCCGATCGTGGGAGTTGCGGAAGAACAAAAGTCTTTTGCTTCTTTTCTTCAGAAAAGAAGGTGTTCTTCATTTTCCCTAAAACCGCTTAACGGCACCAACCGTCACATCGGTTTCCGAACCACCCAGATTCTCATACCCGGTCTCACCAATAATCGACCCGCTCACCACATAAGTCCCACCCACCCGCACATATCCGGTCAGCGTCTGCGTAAATATCTTGTCCAGGCTGAGCGAGAAACTAATCGTGTCGCCACTTCCGTAATCAACAAGCCCGGTGTGGCTGCTGCCATATTGCACAAACGCTCCGGCGCTCAGTGTCGGCGTAATCTGATGCCGCTCCACACCGGAAACAAACCAGCCCTCCGTCGTCACCGGCACCAGGCCATCCAAAGGATGCCCCACCGGGCTCGTATGCTCATGCTCATACGAAATCGAGGCCGTATCCCGATCCCCGAAATACGTCACCACCGCATCCAGCCGGCGCACCCGGCTCAGATATTCGTTGCCGCCAAAGAAATTCGTTGTCTGCAGCAAAGGCGATGCAGAAAGCGCTGTTGAGGCAACGCCAGTCAGATCGGCATCGTTGTTCAGCAATGTCGTCTGCAGATCCTGCTGGAACGTTGAAATGCCTTCCGAATACCCGCCAAACGCACGGATACGTGGCGTGATCTGAACCGAAGCCTGCGCGAACAGCGAGCCAAATCCATCCAGATATCGATATTCAACGATCACTTCGCTGTTCTTGTTCGGCGTCAGCTCAACGCCCGCTGAGCCCACCACCCCATCGTATTTGTAGCCGGCCGCAGGATAGTTCAGCCACTCATACCCCGCTTCGCCCAGCCCTGTGATCAGCCGTGTGAACGCATAGCTTACATCGTCCACTGCCAGCCACCGGTGCGCATCCCTAAGCGCCCCCGATCCCTGGTAGAAATCGTCGTCCGTCGCCACCCGATCGCGGAACCGGCCATAATTCTCCCCGGTCGTCCAGCTCGCGAAAACCCGCTCCGTGTTCAGGTAGGAACTGCCGTAGTCGCCAAGCCCCGCCACCGGAACTCCATCGATCAGGCTCTGGTCCAGCGCGCTCGAGGCATCCACGGCGCTATACCCATACCCCACGCCCGCCACGAGCGTGCCCTCCCCGCCAAAAGTGTGCGTGAGATAGGGCGACACCGAAAAACTCGTTACCGTCTCTCGCTCGTCCGGCGACAGCGTCACTGTTCCCGCAGGGCCAAGGCCGCCGAAAATCGATTGCTGGTACACCGATCCACGCAAATCGGTATACAGCCATTCCGGCACCAGCGTCGCCAGTATGTCGCCATATGCCTGCTCCTGTATCTGGTCGAAGCCGCCATGGCGCGCATAGATCTGCCCGATCGGCGCGTAGGTCAGGTCCACCAGCAGGCGCTGCGTATTATCCACCAGGCGCAAGGTCGGTTGGATGGACGTGATGAAGTCGCTGCCGACAGCGTCTCCGCCACCCAGATTGTAGCCGGCATTGGTCGTATAGGTTTCCGACACACCCAGCTGTTTGTACAACACAAGCCCGGTCGGCGGAGCCTGGCCGGTTGCGGTCGCAGATTGGCCGAAAGCGCTCATCAGATGGCTGCGCAGGTCGCTGTCATTTGTATCGATGCCGGTGCGCGGAAGCAGCGTATCCGTGGGCGGCGGCAGCGATGGCGGCCCGGACGCCGCCGACCCAAGATCCGCCGTGCCCGAGCCACCTGCCGTAAGGCCGGTATCCGCCGGGTCCATCAGCTGGGCTGCCGCCGGCGTCGCCAGCAGACAACTCGCCAGCATGCTGCCCGACGTTAACCAAATCCGTGACGATACTTTCACTCTTCGACCCGCCGCCTGCTTTTGCAAACGCCCGGAACATGGATGAAGCGGCATTTTGCTGCGCTTTCTATTCTGGCCGCGGCGGCGGCGGAGCATTCGGCTTGGCGTAGTATTCACCCGTGTAGCTGTAGGCCCCGAAAGATGATCGGGCACGTCCAGCCTGCTTGTTCAGCAACATCACCACTTTCGGGCAGGCCTTGAGCATTTCCATCGCCGCCTCAAGCTCGCTGCGCTGGGTGCGTCCTGCTTCCACCACCATCATGATCTGCGAGGCCGTCGGCGCCAGCACGCTCGGATCGCTGGTGGCCAGCAGCGGGCCGGTATCGATCACCACCGTGGAACTCGCGAATCTGCGCGAAAGCTGCTCCGCGGCCGATGGCAGCGGCTGGCTGCGTTCACCCGGCTCTAGCCCCGCCATCGTATCGCCCAGCGGCAGCACGAACAGGTTCGGCACCGGCGTCATCACCACCATGCGCTCCGGCGGCAGGCTGCTATCGGCCGCAAGGTCCAGCAACCCAGGATAGCCGGAAAGCCCCAGCAACTCGGAGAGGCATCGCACCTTCGCATCCGCATCCACCAGCAGCACCGAACGCGAACCTGTGCGCGCCAGCGACGCCGCCATGTTCAGCGCCGAAAAACTCTTTCCTTCCGCCGGCCGCGTGCTCGTCACAAGCACCATGTTGCCGCAGCGTTCATTCGCGGCAATCGAACCCTTGACCACCGTATGCAGCCGGGCCGCCGCTATGCGGAATTCGTCGCCCAACCGCGTCCGCCCTTCATTCTCGATGATCAGCCCGGCCCGCGCCATATCCGCGAGTGTCCGCGGCGGCGGCAGGTCGATCATCGGGGCGTCCGCAAGGCCGCCATTGTCAGGAATAAGGTCCATCAGATTCGCTGACTGAAATGTAACAGAACGCCGCCAAGCACCACCACCAGCCCGCCGATCGCCGAGCCGAAGATGGCCGCACTCTTCAGCCGCATCGCCAGCGTCGGCGGCAGCGCCGCCAGCGAAATCGCCCCCAGCACCGGCCGCCCCATTTGCCGCAGATCGACAATGCTCTGGAACGACGTATCCAGCGTGATCATCGCGATCACCACCCCCACCCCGGCCGCAAGCCCGGTGATCAGCACGCCGATCGAGAGCAGAATTCGCGCCGGCGCCAC
>Ga0116231_10007722_pt1 | contig 19426 bp, 20 predicted proteins | sample S1TSphgellanicum_2_FD_89695 | JGI IMG/M metagenome (GOLD analysis project Ga0116231, IMG submission 89695) | Host-associated microbial communities from peat moss isolated from Minnesota, USA - S1T2_Fd - Sphagnum magellanicum MG | ecosystem: Host-associated > Plants > Peat moss > Unclassified...
AAAGTTCTCCCCCATCATCAACAACAAGTTGACTGCTGGTCATTGGCTGGGCACACCATGGGTTCATGTGTTGTTTTTATCTTCAACTAAAGAAATTGAGTGTAAACTATAATATGTTTACAGGTGAAGGAGGGACAAACACTTGTGTTTAAAACAAATGTTGTATTTGGTGGTAGCAAGTGCTTTTCAGTGAAACCACTGGAGCTACTCTTTGTAGCCATATTAAATCCACATAGATTTCAGGGTTCTAGATCAGAACACACATCACCATGAAGACTGAGGAAGGCAGAGAAATCTGGTTTTTTCTTCTTCTTTTTCATGCTTCAGTTGCAATCGACCTTGCATATAATTATGGACTGTGAAAAAAAATCTTTACTTTGAAGGTGTTAAAAATTTATGCCACATGGCGCCCTGAAAATTTAGATTGCGTTTTGAGGCCTCAGGCCTACCTCCACTAAATAGACACAAAACAAAACCAAAAAAATAGAAAAAACAAACAGAACAAAACAAACCTAAAAACAAATGTTGTGATTCATACAAATGATGGTAAAAAGATGGAGGCAAAGAAATGGGTTTTTACAATGTGTTGATGGTGTACGAAATGAGCATGTCAAGTTTTTCCTACAACTTTGTCACCAATTGTTACGCACATTATGAAATGATAAATGTTCATGACTATTTATTTTAAACTAATGTTGTTCCTCATCCTACTCTTGATTCTACTCTTGTCGCACTATACACCCGTTCATTATACCCACAACAAAAACATCAACACCACTTTTTCTCAAGGTTTTTTCAAGGAAAAATGATCCAACAATAATAAACCAACCAGCCAGTTAGGCCTGGAAATTAAAAACCAAGAAAAAAAACAGTTTCTCTATTAGTCCATTGAAGAAGCAAAAGGCAACCCCCCAAAACAATAGAAGAAAAAGAATAGAACAACATAAGGATAAGACAAACAAATAGATAATAAGATAGCAACCTGAAAACACAAGCAAAAAAAAATGAAATAGAAGACAACGATGACAACGAAAACAACATCAAGCACAACAAAATTATTACCACATCTTCTCGTGTTTTAGCCTAATCATGCAAACGTGTGACCTACATCCCATTTTCCTTCCATGAGAAACACGTAACCAACACACATAATTCAAGAAAGAGTTAGCCGAGTCACATTCCATTTGTCTCTAAAGAACTTTTCTTGCACAAGCCTTGTGCAGGTTGGGAGGATGGTGATTAGGAAAAATATTTCAAATACTTTTTATTGCTTGGTAATATTTTTTGAAAAAAATTAATTATATTTTGATAAAATAGTATACATCCATCTCCCCATGAAAGGTTGATTTTTGAAATCATTTTTGAAATTTTAAAATTTAAAACATAAATAAATAATTACATTATGGTTGGGAAGCTATTGGGTGAAAACCTGGGCAAGTAAAAGAGCTCATGCACAAATGAAGGCAAACAACAATTTTGGGTTTTCATAGTTTGTCAACTTTGCCAGTATATAACATCCTCCATGCAGCGTGATATAAGACATTAAACATCATTCAAAATCCAATAAAAGATCAATGGCTGAAACCATCACAAGGGAGACAAAAAAGGAAGGCCAAAGAAAGGTCAAAAGATACACAACCCATAAGAACCAAAAAAAAAGGAGAGAGTTAATCCCTTTCGTGGTAGGAAACTATCTCACCCATGGCCCCTCTAATGTCGCTTGCATGCAAGTCGTGAGATCTAATAGGAATGGGAGGTTAAAACAAGCATCACCTACCAATGTAATATTCCTTTCTATAACAAAGGTTAAAGCACTCTAAAGGTACATTTGGGGTGCTGGCTACATTTACCACATCCAACTCATGTGCTTAATCTTTACACCTCCGCTGCACACAAACAACCAATACAGGACTAATGCCATCTGCATCATGTACAAGGAATGTATAAGATGTGTTCAGAATGGTGAAGTTGGGCAATCGAGGGACAATGTTTGTTGAATGGGGTTGATGTTGAGATTGTTTGGGTGAAGGATTAAACCGATTTCATAGGTTGTGAACTTGTGAACATCAATAGAGGAGAATAAGTTCTAGTTTGTGGATTCTCGCAATTTGTACATCAAATCTGTTGTCCAAGTGTATGGTTAAAATGGTTTCATATGTTGTGTCTTTAAAAGTGAAGAAAAGGTTAGGCTCCAATATCAAGGGTTAATGCTTGTTTAGTAAAGGAGATGCTGACATGCTGTTGCGCTCAGTTGGGGAGCTGTGTGCTGCTGCATTTTCGCATTGAGTTTTCAGTGTGGAGATTGATGCTGAGTGTTGTAGATTTTGTTGAATGACTAAATTGTGCACAATGACCTCATCAGTTCCTTGTCATGAGAATGATAGGAAAAGCACAACAATCTCATGTCTCAGAAAACTCTTGATGTCATGTGTTATGTTTGCATGTCCGTATTTTGTCATGAAATGACAGAAAAATTACAACCACCTTGTTTCTCAGGAATCTCAGTTCCTTGTCATGAGTGATAGGAAATCCAGAACAATCTCATTGTCTCAGAAAACTCCTGATGTCAGATGTTATGTTTCTGCACAACTTCCAGGTTAACAAGCAAAAACAAAAAAACTATTACAAAACTGGGCATTCTTTGACTTGGTACTGTGATATCCCATTTTGTGTGAGGCTGGACAATATGCATGACTCTGAGAAGGACAAAACAACTCAAGTAGGACCAGGACCAGGACCAGCGCTGACATGCAGCTCACATGACAATCCTTACAAAAGCAAGTTCCACATGATTCAACTGTGGATTTCAAATGTTTAATTGCAATTGAAATGCAGATTAGTTGCAGCGCACAAAATCAAAATGAATCCATTCAGTTTGATCATTCACATTTGGCAAACAAACTGCCAAACAGGAGTTCAACCTTGAGATTACAGCTTGCTGCTGCTGATTTCAATAGATTCAAATCCATCAGTTCCTTCTTCTTCTGATGTTGCACATACATGTTCTTGTACACTAGTGCATGGATCATTATGATTAGTCTCTACCAATCATAGTAATGCTTTGCGGCTGCAGAAATGTGTTTATGGAGAACATATCAGTTTTGAACTGATTTCAGAAAGCCTAAAATACTTCCGGTTACAGGAATGTCAGTGATTCCCTGGCCTTTCTATAACTAACAGGACTCTCCTGTGGGGTGGGCCAGGAAGATGTTTCTCTGGCAGGTGAGAAACCAAGCCATTGAAGTCAAAAGTATGCATGCATGCATGCCTGTTGTCGTCAAAAGGAAACTATTGCAAATCTCGAAAATGATTCTGAAAGTGTTCAAAAAGAGCTGGGGAAAGTTGTTCAACAACTACTTGGCCGAAAGACATAGCGATGAAGATGATACGAAAAATCTCAAGAAAGTCTCTGCAAAATCTGCAGCGCGATAGCTGCAAAAGACGTAGGAAATGAAGCCATGTGTCAGTACTACGCGATGGAGTGAAAGAGCATAGCACCTATTAGGTGACAAATGCTAACAACTAGCTGTGCTCACTTTCCACCACGCCAGTTCCCCGTGTAAACTACGAACACAGCAATAGCTGGAGCACGGACTTGCAAACAATTCAATACACGAGGACTCTGGCTGATCACGCAAAAGCTGATTTCCGTCTTGTTGTCAAAGCGTCAGAAAACAATAATATCATCACCAGGTCAAAGAATCCCACAGAAAAAATGGGAAATGAAGACTGTGCACACCACATACTGAGCTTGTACCTCGCAAAATACAGCTCGTTTTAGATTGCAATCTTTGTCTGATTCAAGGAACAGTCCGAAAAGCTCTTTCTTTGCTGCCACAAAAGACATGAACTGATTTATTTAGAGAGGGAACCTACCTGGTTCTGAAGCATCCGAATGATTTGAAATTGTGTCGCTGGTGCAGAATGGCGATGTCGAATGGAGGGATTGAGAATCACAACGGCAAAGAGAACACCAATCATTTAGTGCAGGGAGGACTCGGGGATTCGGTCTCGCAACTGACACATCGTGATCCCGAATTAGCTGATGGAAATCACCATGTTGAGAACTCCAACTCCGATGCTCCAGGCACACGCCTGTCAAGAGAAACAGTCCATCACGTCGGAAAAGGTAATGCTGCTAATTCCAATTCCTTTAGACACCTGCTCTCTTCCGTCGGAAATCAAGCTTTACCATTTCTGTTTGCTTGTATGTGAAAGTGTGTGCGTGCGTGCGTTCGCGCTCTCTCAAGGGTTATGCTCTCTGTAATTCTTGAAGAAGGCTTGCAGGTGGAGGAGATCTATATAGCCACTCTTTTGTTCAAGGGAACTCTTAAGAAAAGCGAGAGGATCATCTGTTTTGTGCAATTCTTGCAGACACATGGTGGGAACTGGGATTCCATCTGATTGCGGCTTTCGACAATAGCTACGTGCTCGGATATCCTGGGCTTGTCATGGCGTATTTGGGCTGGATCGCGGGGCCAATTTGTGTGGGAGTTTTTTACGTCGGATCCTTCTACAACAACTACTTGCTGGCTACTCTTCATGAGACTGGAGGGAAGCGCCACATTCGATCTCGTGATCTCGCAGGCTATATCTTAGGTATGCCCGCAATGCTTATGGAAGCTGCGACAAAACAAATTCGTTAATTACTGATGAATTCCCATTGTCCAGACAGAATTGCTGACATTTCCTTGAAATCTTCAACAAGAAGCGCATGACACATTTCTTACAACCTTGAGCAAAAGATTTTGTTCCAAGGAGATATGTGCAGGCTGACTTGAATAATGAATGATGACGACTACTTTCTTAGGTCCCCGCGTGTACAAAGCGACGTGGATTCTGCAGTACTCGATCTTGAGCGTTTCAACAATTGGCAGCATTATATTGTGTGGTGAATCTTTGCAGGTAAATCACCAGTTGATCTGTACTCACTGAACTCTGTTTGTTGTGTGTCTCTCTCTTCAACACCACATCTTCTACTCCATTTTTCTGCAAGAGAAGAACTGAAGGATGCTGCTATGTCATGGGCTGGCTACAACATATTGAGCAATGAGCAATCAATTTGCAACTGTTTGCCATGATTTACTTGATGGTTTTCCATATCCAAATGTTCAATATGATGCCATTCCAACTTTTTTTCAGTCAAGTGAGGTTACATGGTAGCATCTGTAGTTGCTGCACCTGAAACATTGTAATCTGTAGAAGCAGTGATAGTCTCCAGAGTATTAAAGTTTCTGACTGATTCCTGCAGGGAATCTGGGTGGCTTACAGCCACAACCCATCAGCAATTACACTACCAGTCTGGGTTGTGATATCTGGTGGCACTTATGGTCTCTTTGCTTTTTTTGTACCAACTTTGCATTCACTGCGGCCCTGCACAGCTGTCTCAATTTTCCTTTCTCTCATTTTCATCTGTATAGCTATTGGCACTTCTTTCAATGATGGTATGAAATTGCGCCCTACTTCAATTCTTGTTACTTTGTTGCACCATATTCAAAGACAGTGCTGACAGTCTTGCAACATGTGGCTTCTTAGTTCTGCTGAACTGATACTTAAAATGAGGAATTGGAACTCTGAAAGTTTATGATTTCTTCTGCATATGCTGTGCAGGCTTCAGGGCTGCAGCACCAAGGGATTACTCATTACTGGGTACCAAAGCTGATGTGTCCTTCAGATCAATTGGGAGCCTGGCCACACTTGCATTTGCATTCAATAGCAACATCCTTCCTGAGATGCAGGTAAAGATGCATTGTATCTCACATCCACCATCATTGCGCAGCTAATTTGTGTTTCAGTTCTTCTGGTTTTGCACTGATCTGTAATCAAATGCTTGAACTGTTGGTGTTTGCACATTTTGAACTTCAGGCAGTAGTGAGGCAACCGACTGTGAGGAACGCACACAAGGCCCTTGTAATGCAGTTCACACTTGGCACCTTCCCTATCATCTTAGTCATGATGGTTGCATATTGGGCTTATGGGAATGCAGTCAATACTTATGTACTGAACTCCACATCGGGTCCCAGGCCTTGGGTTGCACTTGCCAATGTAACTGCCTTCCTACAAATGATCGTCTCAATTCATGTGAGTTCAGATCCTTAAATCCTAGCTAGAAACTGTTCATGCAGGTTGTAATAGTTCTAAGTCTGCAAACCTTTGGCAAATGACAGTCAGTACTGCCTCATGGACATTTCTTGATCAGCATGTGCTCTCAATGTGGGTTTCAATGACTCGTGTGCAGGTCTATGCATTGCCTATGTATGAATTTGTTGACACATTCTTTGGAAGAAACTATGATGGTAAAGGGGACTGGTCTGGTCACAGTACATTGATTCGTTTCCTTACACGTGGGACATTTATTGCAATTGCCACCTTCCTTGGGGCTCTACTTCCATTTTTCGGAGACTTTGTTGCTCTGACGGGTGCATTCTCTGTCTTTCCCCTCAACTTCGGGTTGGTGCATCTCATGTTTTTGAAGGTAATATTTCAAGTCTGCAGTTCAGCTCCATTCTTTCTCCATACAGTAACCCTCCCTGGGCTCATGAAACTTGAATTGAAGTCAGTGGTCTATTCTACTTGCTGAACTGTTAATTTTGCACTATTCTGGGAGTAAGATATGGGTGGGCTCTACTGGTGCTGCAGGTAAATGGTAAGAATTTTATGCCCTATCGAGTTGCTTGGCACTGGATCATGATAATTCTCGCAATAATTCTTACAGTTGCCACTGCAACCGCATCCATCAGGCAAATAATCTCAGATGCAACCACCTACCATGTCTTTGCTAATACTTAGCCTACACAAGATTTTCCTCCCATTAAGGGCAAATGCCAAAGATCAAGTATCCCTAGAAGTGGAGAACTGAAGAATGCAGGCCTAACTCACCAAAATTCAGTCTCTGTTCCTTGGAATCAGCTTCTCAGACTTCCAGAACATCTCCAGCTTGAGTCAGAACTCTCAAAATGAGTAGGCCAACTTAAAATAAGGATAGTGTCTTCACTGTTGGCTGCAGAGATGCTACTGTGGAAAAGTATGCTATTCTCCTTGCTGTTAGATGTAGAGACATTCCAATGGAAAAGAATGTACATTGTATATCAATTTTGGCAAAGCTTGTTTGCCAAAACCTTTCTATCATCTTGTACTGCATTTTATTTAAGATTAAATCCAAATAGTTCTTAATGATTCAACCTATGATTTTTTTTAGGACTTTTGGGAAGTCACCAGTGTGGCTATCATGGCAAGGTTAAGCAGGAGACTATGGCAATTGCAGGGGCAGTTAATTGGTTGGAGTGCCAAGATAAGCGTGGATTGAGTTAGAAATGTTTGATTGTAACAGATTGCCATCGCCTCACTGACAGTTGCAAGAAATCCCAAATATCTTAAGATAGAGAGAGATCAGGATTCTGTATCAGACTGAACACACCCATGAACATCACCTGGAAGGCAAACAATACGATCTGTCATGGGTCTTTCAGATCTTTGTTGAGATATAGCTAATCTCTGATCTGATGGAATGTTGAAGGTAGGCATAATGAGCTGGCTATAAACTGAAGCATCCAGGTTTGAGATTTGAAACATCCTTGAATTCCATGCAGGTGTGATTGATCTCCCAGGATATGAGTATGCCTTATGATTTCAATGCAAATTCAGTTATTTTTGTCAGTGATGACAATAGATCTCCATATGTTTTCCTGCTGCAGGCTCCCTTGAGGAAAAGCCTACAATTTTGAACTTCTTTGCTTGTGGCATCTCAGTTTGCAGAGCTCTTGCAGGATACAAAGTTCCCATTAGCTACAATTTTGAGCTTCTTTGTTGTGGGTCTCAGTTTGCAGGGTTCTTGCAGGATGACAATTCCTGGCAAGCCCTGAGTATAAGCTGGCTTGGATGTTCCATGATCCTTGAGATTAAATGCATGAGTATCTTGGATTATGTTGTGTGGATGATACCAAAAGAGTATTACCTTTCAAGGTTTTCGAGACAGAATTGAGTTGGCCAGCTGCACTGGGAAGAAGAAGAAAATTTTGCAGAATGCTGGAAAGGGTATTGTATCAGTCTTGGCAGGCTACTTCTCGCACTATGGCAAGGACATGCAATGTGAACAATTCCATGTTGGAGTCTGGAAAGGTACTACTTCCTTTAATAAAGTAACCTGTGCAATCTATTACACCACATTCACCATTGTGTGGGACACCAATTGCACAATTCAACTGGAGATTCGTAATGAATCCATAGAATGAATCACAAAAATGCTGAATTTCCATGCTTCCCTTGCATTTGACAGCAAATGTCAGATACTGGGAGCCACAATAGTTGTGAACAGGAACAGAATCATCAACAGCACCCCTTTCTAAAGAGTGTCAGTGAACCTCATGGAACATAATATGATGGATCCAGTGATCATTGGTAAGCAGTCTTCCCCCATCAGATGTCAGGCAATCCACAGGAGACTATACAGAAAAAATGAGATGCTTGTGTGTATTCAAATTCACCATACTAAAAACTTATCTCATCACCTGTGAAATGTACAAGTTTCACAGGTTAGAAATTAGGTTACCAGAGGCAGAGGAGGACGGGGGGGGGGGAGAGAGAGAGAGATCATCACAAAGTTAAGAAGATCATTTTACAGGAGAACTGTTATTGAGGAATGTGGAGCTGTGACTGGGTGCATCTCAGTGATAGAAATTTCACTAGAGATTTTGAAGTATTTGCTTTTCATCTGCAACTACACTTGAATCTGTGGTGATTGCATTCTCATTTCAACTCTTTTGTAGTGGCAAACAGTTACTATAACTACCATTGAACAACATGTTGTAAGCTCAATACTATAATCATAACTAGTGATACCCGTGACCTTCGGACACCCGTGGCTACGCCATTCCAACCACCTCGAACGTGCAGTGGTCCCGACCGACGTTGTGCGGGTATTAGAACTAGCTGTGTGTACTCTCATGTTATCAATCCGGGTATTTACTCCTTTACCCGACATGAGAAAACCCAAAACCCAAAACCCCGGTTCTGACATTTTGAACCTTGGTTCCCAAAAGTTTTGAAAATTTCCGAAAACACATTCCTCTATATAACCGTCAGTTCTTTCGATAGTGCGGGGGGGAGGGGAAGGTTTTTATATCCGCCTATGGTGCGATGGGAGAAGGATGCAATCCAACTGTCATTCCTATCCTTCGGACGACTGTAATGTTTTGTGAAGACGATTTGTACACAGAAACCGTGATAGTCCAACCCCCGTCACAAACTGACACCGGTCGCCCGCTGTTTCACCGGCCTCTCCCTCCCCCACCCCCAAAACCCCTGTCACAGACTGACAGACAAACAAACGAACGTAGTGAATTAATATATATGATTGTGTGTAATGAAAATTATACTTGGCAAATAACTCAAGGATATTTGCACTCAAGCATTTGCCTTTCAAGACAAATGGTTTTCTTCCCACAACATTTATTATTTTGACAGAAAACAACAGACTTGTCTAGAGCATGTGAAAAGGGGCTCTTTTGAGTCATGCAGTTATGTCACTACAAAGTTGAGATCTATATGAAACCTTACTTGCAGATAGAGATATCAGGATGGAGTAGGGAGAATAACATACAAGTTGAAAGCACACCAATTCAGTCATAACCTCCTGTCATTGTTGGAATGTCATACTTTTCCTGCATTTATCATTTCAGAAACTAATTGCACCAAACTTCTCAATTGGAACAGAAATCTATGAGATGGCAGAGAAGACCTCCACAAGAACATTTCAAAGATAACACATGACAATGGGGAGTGCAGGCATAACCTTATGGGAAAGCCACTCACAAAAACTGTTAAGACCATTACCACCTTCTTCATCATGGATAGCAGTAATGAAGCTGCCATGACTACCTCACTGACTTCATCAGCTCCTGATGGTGGGTTTAGATAAGTGCATAGTATAATCTGCCCAAAACTTAAGATAAACCATCATACAAAATCTGTGTTGAGTTTCTGTTGCATTTCTGGAAGCAGCAGGAAGGCTCATAGTCATGATGTTGGCTAGCACTGGAGAAAAAGTGTTTGTAAAACCATGTTTTCTGTTTCAGAAATCATTGCATTGAAAATTTTCTGAGTTGTGACATTTAAAAATACAACTCAGTACAAACCTAGTAAACTATTCTCTTGTGACAAAAAAATGCCAAGATCTCTAATTAATGCATCTGTACAACAGCTGTTTGGGTTACTGATGTGTAGGCTAAAGACAATCTATTTGAATAAAACAAGGGATTGAGGAAAATCTCAGTACTCGTTTGCAAGTTTATCCTCATCAACCTCAAATGCCTTTCGAGCTCGCTTCAGCTCCTCATTCATTGCAAGGAGTTCTTTCACCCTTGCAAATTTACGTGCATCCTGTGTCCAGATGCAAAGAAATTGGTGAAAAATTCAGGGTATAAGATGTGAAAAGATTTTACCTTGAACCACACTCTCTGCTATCCAGAAAAAAGAACAAGAAGAGTTTAGGCAGGTCCCCTTATAGTATTTCCCTTTGTTTACAAACAAGAATGGCCTGGAAGCAGTTTGAAAGCAAAAGATGGAAGTTTCAACAGGCTTGGTTGCAAATTTGAGAGACACACAGAGAGTACCTTGCGGACAAGAAACATGATGTCCTCGGTGGTGAGCTTTCCCCTCCTGGATGCCACATCTTGTGCCTTATGGACCTGCATGACCACAAACAACAGAGATGAACTCAAATTGACTACTTTGCAAAAACATTCATGCTACTATGGAAAAGAGACCAGGCAAGAGCAGAGATGCAAGCCACTGCCACCAAATCGGTACAAAGGTTTCAGTGTTGGCAGAGGCACAAAAGCATGACATTCAGCACTTATGTATCAACAGGAAAACAGAAAAGTGCTCATATTTCAACAGGAAAAAACACAAGTGCACACACCGTATCTGTGATGTAGTCAATTAAGATATCCTCCATTAGCAAGACTGTTTCTTGCATAGGCTGCACACAACAATAAACCAATCAAACAATGACAACAAGAACAAAAATGGATGCATAATGAACAAAGACTGCGATCTGAAAGCTGAAATGTTGGCAAAGAATCTGAATGCACAGACATAGTCAATGATGCATATAACTTGTGGGTATTGAGAGAGCTATCAGCAATCCTCCACTCATACTCATGTTGGTGAATGCAACAGTGCTGATCAATATTCCAAAGTACACACACACATGTTCCAAAACTGGTTTTTGTTGTTTGTTGTAGCAGCAATTCACAAAGAAAGCAATGACACAATTCATACAGCATTTTTGCCAGAAAAAAAGGGTAGTGATGAGATTTGTACGTCAGGATCATCGCCAAAACCATACATCATCAACCGCACTGTCCATCATGTGCACACATACACAAGCACAATAAGACATTGATTAGAAGCATAAACACAAGCTGTCAACTATATTCTACATCAAGGAGTGTGCACACAAACGCTAACCATTACTAAGACTTCTAACATTATGTTAATGCTGTGGTGGAGGATCAATGCTTCATAAAATCTCTCTCTCTCTCTCTCTCTCTCTCTCTCTCTCTCTCTCTCATTGTTGTCCAGGGTTTACATTTCAAAACTAAAAATCAGGATTTTGCTCATTGAGAAGTGTGAATTTCAGAAGGTACTCTCACTCTCAGAGTTTTTGAATCTCACAACATTATCTCTCTATCTCATTCACACAAAAAGGGTTTCATTTCTGATAAGTAATAGTGAAAGCTTCAAAGCTCCTGAAATGAAACCCTTTTTTTGAAAGAGATAGATAATGTTGTGGGATTCAGAAATTCAGATTCTGCAACTGACAACACAAATTGGGAATATGTTGTACAAACATAAGGCATGTTATTGGAGAAGAAACAAAAGGAAATTTTGTCGAATTGGACAAGGTTTTGACAATCAGATCGAAGCAAAACAAAAAAAGAGTAACAACAGTGGGGTTCCAATTCAGATCAGAAGCACTTTGGATACATACATTTCTGAATCTCAAGCAGTTGCCGATAATATTCTGAATTCAAAGAAGCGGCATATCTGAGCATCATCATCAGACGGGAAAGGGAGGAAGAAGGGGAGGAATTTCGTGCTCACAATCTTTGCTGAAGAGGCCTCGTTTGCGCTTGAGAGAAGAAGTATCGGCAGATTGTTGGCCATGTCCTAATTTGGATTTGCTTCCTCCTGTGGCACCGTCCCCAGCGTTGTTGATGGAGGACGACGCAGGCGCAGTGCCCGCCATCCCAGACAGACTTCTCTCTCTCTCTCTCTCTCTCTCTCTCTCTCTCTCGGTCTTCACTCCTGTCGTCTCCCTTAAACCCTAAGCCTAACCCTAACCCTCAGCGTGCATGGTCATCTGCTACCCTCCTGCGGACCTTCGGTAAGTACCGAACCTCATTTCTCGCGGGGAGGGAGACAATCAAGGCAGAAAATCTTGTTGCAATTGATGCACGTCCAGAAGAAGCACGAGGATATATTTGTTTGTGCTTGCTTTTGTTTTTTTCTACATGCAGGGTGTGGGGGGGGGAGGTAATAACAACAAAAGAGGCAGTTCGTGATTTGCAGAACAATTGCAGTTGTTGCCTTGTTGTTGTGCCTGCTCCATCATCACACGTTTTGAACAGCTGAATGAATGCCCCACGCCTGCTGCCAAGATCTGGACCAGAATTCTTGCTCGTTTGAATGTCTCAATTTGCAAGCAAGCAGACGGTCTACTGCCAGTTGAATCCTCAATCCTCTCTGTCTCTGTTTCTGTGTCTCTATCTCTTTGTGTCTCTGTGGACAGGAAGTCTTAATTGCTGCCTCATTTGCCATTAGAAATCTCGATCTTTGCCATCTAAGGCTTGATGTAGTTGGAGCATTGAGTTTTAGAGGGAAGGCGACAGTAAAACCCTGAACAGAGATAACATGCATGCCACAGATTTCAGTGCTCTTTTTCTAGCTTGGCTAGAATGTGGTTTGGGAAACAAGCAGATTTCTTCATTTCTCAAGAGAGAAATCTAAAACTGCTGCAGTATTGCTGCTGCAAGGGGTTTAGTGTTTTCAAGTCTTTACACATAGCTCTTACAGCAATCTTATTGCATCTTTGCTGGAAGGTGGAAGGTTTTAGGCAATTTTTTAGTATGTAAAAACCCAAGCAATTCACAGGCCAAGAACACTGATCATAATGGTGTGCAAATACCTGCACACTATATGTCACATATTGTTCTTTTGGGGTAATTGCGTTCAAACTCTGTATGCAAGCCCATTTGCTATGCTTCGCCTCAGAAGGCAGTGCAATGTATGTAACAGCAACTCAGGAGCTTGCAAAGAACTTTTTGAGTTGAAATTTGTTTTCTTGAGAGAGTATATTGGTCAGCACATTGTTGACAAAATTGTGTGCAAGTTTTATGCAGAGTATTATTGTTCTACCATGTTGTAATTTTGGTTATTACAACATTAGTACTAACATGAATTTTTGGTCATTTGCAGTTGAGCATTTTGTATAGGAAGTTGTGTGAGTGAAGAGGTGTTCAAAAAACAAAATCACACACAAAGATAATAGCATTTCAACTGCAGTTGCCTATGCTGCGAGGAGGCTTTCTTCATCTTCAATGGATCCTTCTTCTCTTGAGGTAAGATGCCCGACTCAAATCTCTACTTTATCTCTCCATTTCAAAGAGGAAATACAAGTTCAATATTGTCACCTTCCCTTGTAGAGTTCAAATGGGCTTTCACCATTTGTGTGATAATCAATGTTGGAAAAATATTGGTTTTTGAAAAATGTATATGTCTTGTCATCTCATTTAATAATTTATCAATATCTTAAATCATAGTTCATTTTATTTGTGGTCCATTTTCTTTTATTATAGCCTACAATTTTGTTTTGTATATCATCTGCATTATACCTCATTGATATGTGGTAAATGCCTTTTCAATTATAGATTGAAAATTCCAATCTATATTTTGGAAATTCAAATTAAATATGATTTTAACAATGAATAATTTTTTTATGTGATTTGTAATTTCTTAACATTCATTTCTTTAAATCATCAACACAAGTTTGTATTAGTGGTAATTGGGGTTGTTTTCAAATGGACTTATGTGATGCAATGATTACACATTTTCTAAAGTATTTGATTCAAATTAAGACTTTTGATTGAATTAATTAAATTTTTTGTTTGATTTGACAATTATATTATCATTGTTATTGTAATTTTCAAATGGGAATGCATACACATATTCTAATTGTATGTAGTTTCCATTAGGAATTAATGTTCTTTTTGGCTTCTCTGATTGTGACTACATTCTTCTTTGATTAGATTTACCCATTTTATTTTTATTTAGCTTTGATAACTTGATTAGTCATTTTTTGATGCTTTTGATATTTTTACCATTTTCCTTTTTTAAACTTGAATATTAAATTTTAAAATTTTAATTAGTACTTCTTCTCAAAAGCCTTTATAGGTATTACATTGGTGAAGAACCTTACATATTGCCCATTGTAATGTTTGATTTTGCATAACCTTTTGTCAAAAAAAGAAAAAAATTCTAAACTATATTCATAAGTGAGCAATGTATTTAATGTTATAATTATGAACAATATTGATCATTAATTAGTATTTATATATTTTTTAATGATTTCAAATTGTTGACACTTGACAAAAAAAATTGAGGTAATTTTTAATTTTATTTACATAATGCACTATAATGATTTAATAATTTTTTGACATTTTTTAAATTGTCAACATAGTGCATGATTCAAATCATGCACTTTTAATATGTTAAAATCATTATTCATGAGTTGCATTTTACATTTACCATAGTTTATTAAAACGTATGTAATAATGTAAAATTTCACATTTACATTAAAATGAATTAATGATCTTTTGAATTAAAAATTGATTGATGATCTTTTGAATTTTTTGTAGGAGTTTATGCAAGTCAATCTAATTAAAACCCAAGTGTAAGAGATATATTGATTGTTAATATTATATACTTTGAGTGTGATCATAGTCAAATGAGCCAACAATTATTAATTTTCTCAAAAATATTTATATAATGTCATTTTAATGTCATAATGATCAAGGAAAATTTTACTAAATGATTTATGTGGATGTTGAAAATTTCAAAAAAATCATTTATTTAATAAATTAAAAATTGATTTAGAAAAAAAACTTTTGAACTTTAACATTCAAAATCAATTTTATAAAGCTTTAGGTTGAAAATTCGTTTAATAAAGAAAATTTGAAAAGGAATTTTTTAAAAAATCATGATTAGATAAAATGCACTAAAAAACAATATGGGAAAAAAATATTATGTATTAATTTTGGAGCTTTTCAATGTGACATCATGAAAATTCAAAATAAAAAACTTGTCCATGATGTTTAAAACAAATTAAGGGAAAAAAAATACATTTAATTTATTAAAATGTATAAAAGTTTAATATATGAAAACAAATTAAAAAGTTTACATGTATTTTAAATTTTGCATGCATGAACATTGTCATACAATCATTAACCCATTCAAATATGAATGTGAGATTTGTTAAGTTTTTATATATTCATTTCAAAAAATTATGGTGAATATAAAATGCAATTCATTAATAATTAATTCAATACAATCAAAATGAATGATTTAACTCATGTGTAAATGTTCATAGTTTTCAAAATGTGTAAAAATTACATGTTTAAATATAAATGTGAAGCATTAAATTGTTATGTGTGTTTCAATATATACTAATAAATGTAACATGCAAAATTTGAATAATGATTTCAATAAGTTCAAATTAAAATATTTAATTCATACAAAGATGTTGATAATTCAAAAAAATTGAAAAAAAAACTCATTAAACCAATGAAATATAATTACAAAATATTGAATTACATGTATTTCAGTATATTATAATAAGTGTAAAATGTAAATTGTGAATAATTTAACATATTATTCACAAATTACTCAATTAATTTTTCAATACACATGATTTCATAATTACATATGTGCAAATATGTACATCAATGTTTAAAAGTGAGAAAAATATTAATATATTGTGTAATAGACCAATCGATCAATCCCGATTGATTGGTCTATACGAGCCGAATTAGCATTCTGAAGGCGTTCACCCCCAATTTGCTGATTGTGCAAGATCCCCTTGCGTCATTGTTGAGAGCACCAATTGGTTCTGTGTGAGAAGCAGATGTTGATTCTTTCAAGTTCTTGTAAGCTACTCGTTGGGTTTTTGAAGTCGGACAATTTTGTGATTCGCCCTAAAACCATCGTCATTTTTCATCCACAATGTTCTTGTGCTGTTTTGTTTCGGGCCTCGATGAACTCCTCATGACGAATTCTATTCACTCGAAAAATGCAACAGTCTTTTGTCCACGACAATCTTCTGATGTCTTGTTTGGAGCATTGGTGAATGCCTCGAGACGAGCTGAGCTTTATGGCATAGTGCCATAAAACTCAGATCGTCTCAAGGCATCCACCAATGCTCCAAACAAGACATTAAAAGATGTCGTTTGTTTCATGTTTTTTCCAAAAATAATGAAAGACTTAAAAAATAAAACCAATGTTTTAACATAAATGATGAAGAGGGATATTTATGCACCACTTACCATTGATCACATTTACTTTAATAATAATAATAAATTAAAATGAGGATGATGTTGACATTTGTTTCATTATATATATATATGTCATTTAATTCGTAATGAATTGGAATTTGTGTTTGTTTTACATTTTGAATTAATAAAGTTTTGCATGATACAATTAAAAATCAAACTAAAATTAATTTGGTATAATATTCTTACAAAACCCTTTATATTTAACCATTTGACGATTTTCAAAATATGATGATGTTAATAATGTGAATTTCATATTAACATTTCATTATGAAAATTTGAAGTTTGAAGTTAACAATATTCATTTTTTGTTTTTATTTTTTTCTGTTTTCAACTATGAAATTTGATTCAAAACCTAAATGTTTAATTAGTAATCATATTGTTAAAATAATCTATATAACAATATTCAAAATCAAGCATATTAAAAAATGTTTGAATTTATATTCATGTTAAAATTCGGCATAGATGTCGTAATATGAGTAATAGTCAAACATTTAAAACATTTGAATTTTTAATCTTGTTAAAATTTTACACACATATTATAATTATTTGATAATAAACATAATATAAGTGAAAATCAAATGCTTTATTTTATTTTATTTTAAAATTGTGTTCACATATTATAATAATGTCATAATTATTAAAATAATAAGCACAATATGAATGACAATCAAACAATTAAAATGTTTAAATTTTTATTTTATTAAAATTTTTCATAAATCTTGTAATAAAATAATAATTTTTATTAGAATAAAATATTTGTTAAAATCCAAAAGCTAAAATTCCCAAAAGTAATTTATTAAATTTAATTTAGTTCTTATTAAATTTCTAATTTCATTAAAAAGGAAGAACATTTTAATACCTTTGAAAAAAAGGTACCCAACATTAACATTGAAGTATTTAGTTTTTTTATTTCTTTAAAAATACGTTGCATTCACAACAAAACAAAAATTTAAAAAACTAAAATTAAATAATGATAATCATGTTAAAAAATATTTAAATGAACATATCTTCAAAGTTTGAATATTTATCGTCATAGTTTATAAATAAATTTTGATAATCAACATGAGAACAACATGTAAATTAATATGTAGAAAAAAATTGTGAACACAATTAATCGCTCACATGGTCAAAGGCACTAAAACCATACAAAGTTTTATAATGTTCAACTTAAACATAACACGTAATTAAATATATATATTTTAAATGTTTGTTATTTTGTTCAAAACACAAAATGAAAAATAGTGAAAATTTTTAATGGAACAAATTGACAATTCAAGATATTAAGAAGATAAAAATTCAACAAGTTAACACATAATTGCATGTTGAAACGAAATCTATTTTAAGAATAAAAATTATAAACACATACACACATAATATATATATATATATATATATATATATATACCTTCTTTTTTTTTTTTACTTCTCTCATCTTTGTTTCAACATTGACATAATCATTAAGCTAAAAACAAATCAAATTGTTCAAATGTACACCACATTCAAATCAAAATTTAATTCACTCACAATAACACAAACAATTATGACATGGTGGCTATTAAAATGTTAACATTAAAAATAAACAAAATCTTGAAATATTTAGTAAAAAATATAAGTTATAACGCAATAATTTGGATCTCTATTAAGTAAAATGTCTTTAACACACAATAATGAAATGCAATAGTACACACAGAAAAATTCTTCCCTAATGTTAATGTTTGAATTTTAATATTAAAAAATAATTTTATGTGTATATTATTGTATTTCATTTTTTTATGTTGAAAACAAACATATATATAGACACATAAAAATCAATTAACTAATAAAACTATGACTATATATTTTTGTTTGAAATTCATATTTCAAATAGATTGAATTTTTTTTTAAAAAACAAACAAACATAATATGCACTCAAAACACACATAAAACATTTACACTCACATCCACATAAAAAAAATCACTAAGTCTTTCACATAGAAAAATGAATATCCAAATGAAACCCATATTTACATGATTATTATATTGAAAATTATCATATGTATCATTTTTAGTCACACAAAGAAAACTTATTTCATTTGTTTTCATATTGTAACATAATTTTCATATGTTTTCGTTGAAACATAAAAAACACATGCATATTAAATTGCATTACCTTTAATTCCCATAATGAAATGCCAAAAAAAATTATGTTTTAAAAATAAATCATTTCATGTTAAAATTTTAAATAAATTTGATGCCTTAGTAAAACAAATTGTTCACCATTCATCATTACATTTTTTAAACCATTCAAAAACATGAATTTTATTAATCATAAAAAAAGTGATTAATAATATATTCTTAGAAAAAAAATGCTGCACATAGAATTTTAAAAATAACATTATTTGAACCGATAAATAATTTAAAATAAATAATCATTATTAGAATGTGAGAAAGCTTCATGATTTTTCATGAACCCAATTGCATAAAAAATGGTAGCTTATAAGCTAATTTTTTAATGGAGGATTTTGAGTAAATATTAAGTTTTAAAAACATTTTAAGATAAAAATTTTGCTTTAATACAATTGTTCACAAATTATCTTATAAAGATTTTGGCATAATCTTTAATCCTTTCATTGTTAATAATATATTTTGTACGACTACACCTTTGTTAATGTAACTTGATGTGTAATTTGATTACACAATTACTTAGGGGTAAATTGGGTGTAAGTAACTTCATGTGTAACTTGATTACACAATTACTTAGGTAATTGTTTAATGGGGTAAGTTGGATGTAGGATTCCATAATGCATTGACTTATGTCATGTGCACCATGTGATGTT
>Ga0116231_10007723_pt1 | contig 19424 bp, 20 predicted proteins | sample S1TSphgellanicum_2_FD_89695 | JGI IMG/M metagenome (GOLD analysis project Ga0116231, IMG submission 89695) | Host-associated microbial communities from peat moss isolated from Minnesota, USA - S1T2_Fd - Sphagnum magellanicum MG | ecosystem: Host-associated > Plants > Peat moss > Unclassified...
ATGGCGAAAGTCGACGGCAAAATGGTGCCGTCGGGCGCTTGCCAGCGCTTCGGTGAAAAGATCGGCGCGCTCGATCTGACCTACGCGGCGATCGCCGGCACGATGGCGTCGGTGAAAGACCGATACACGGTCTTCCTCTCACCCAAAGAATTCGCCGAACTCAATGAGGGCCTCGACGGCACCGACTTCGGCGGCGTCGGCCTCTCGTACGATATCGACAACACGCTGGGTGCGATCCACGTGCAGAACATCATCCCGGACGGCCCGGCCGACAAAGCCGGACTCGAATCGGAAGACGTCATCGTTGCCGTCGACGGCAAGCCCGTCAAAGATCTGGTGCTCGCGAAATCCGTCACCGATCTCGACGCCGCGAAGCGCGCCGACGCGCAGCAGAAGATCGTCAGCGGCTTGCTGCGCGGTCCGGCCGGCACGCAAGTGACGCTTACGATCCAGCGCGACGGCAAAGATCTGGCGCCGATCACCGTGACCCGCGCGATCATCCACTCACCGTCGGTCTACGCGAAGATGGAGCCCGGCGGGATCGGCTGGATCGAGCTGACCGTGTTCGGCGCCGATACCGCGCAAGAGCTGACCTCGGCGCTCAACCGGCTCGACGCCCAAGGCGCCAAGGCGTTCGTGCTTGACCTGCGCTACAACGGCGGCGGCTATCTCAACGCCGCGGTCGACGTCAGCTCGCAGTTCATCTCGAGCGGACCGATCGTCTCGCAAGTCTCGCGCGCCGGAACCGTGACGGAATACGATGCCGAGAACACGGCGATCCCCGCGCGCCCGCTGGTCGTGCTCGTGAACAAGGGCACGGCGTCGGCCTCCGAGATCACCGCCGGCGCGATCCAGGATTCGGGTGTCGGCACGATCATGGGCACGCAAACGTTCGGCAAGGGCGTCGTGCAATCGATCTTCGCGCTCGGTGACGGCTCGGCGGTCAAGATCACGACCGCGCGCTACCTCACACCGCACGGCCGCGACATCAACTCGGTCGGCATCACCCCCGACGTCGACGCACCGGCGCCCGCGAAAGACACCGCGATCCGCTTCGGCGACCCGGCGAAAGACCCGCAGCTCCGGCAAGCGATGACGTTCCTGCAGAACAAGATCGCGGAGCAAAACGGCACGACGGCGCAAACGGTCCCCGCGACGAAAAGCTAGTCGTAGAGCGCGCGTTCGACCTCGTCGAACGCCGCGAACGACGTCCACGCAAGACCGCGCTCCGAACCATAGCGTTCGAGAGCGCGGTTTCGTTTTGCGAAGACGCGATCGGCTTCGAGTGCCGCCGCAAAATCGCTGATCCCATCGCCGGCAAAGACCGTGATTGCACCGCGTTCCCGCGCGCCGCGCACGCGGGCAGCTTTATCGGTGCCGTTGTCGGCATCCGGGTCGATGAAATTCATCATCCAGCCTTCGGGCGCGAAGTCGGCGTCGTTCGCGACGATCGTGAGGCCGCGCAGTCCGGCGCGCGCAAGGGTGGCCGTGATGACGGTCCGCAGGCCGCTCGAGAGGACGGTGATCGCATCGCCATTCGCACGCACGCGTGCGACGAACGGCGCGAACGTGGGATCGACGGTCACCGTGCGTTCGATGTACGCAAAGGCCTCATCGCGCGGGACGCGGATGAGGCTTGCTTGCCGTTCGAGGGCGGCGCGCAGCGTGAGCCGGCCGGCGTCGAGATCCGCATCGATCGCGTTCCACGCCTCGTCGCCGGCGAACCGGCGAACGATCGCGTCGAACGTGTCGATATCGGTGATCGTCCCGTCGAAATCGACGAAGATTTCGCGGGACGGCACCGCTTAGGATTTCTTGCGGGTGCCGGTCTTCTTGGCGGTACTCGTCGCCTTTTTGGCCGTCGACTTTTTCGCCGTCGACGCTGCCTTGACGGCCGTGGCCTTCTTGGCGGGAGACTTCTTGGCTGCGGTTGCCGTGCTCTTCGTTGCGCGCGTCGCCTTCGTCGCGGTCGCCGCGACGCTCGTCTTCTTTGCGGTTGCGCGCTTGGGTTTCACCACGGGTTCGACCTCGGCAGCGGGCGCCGCCGGCACCGGCTTGCGTGTGACGCCCACCGGCCGCGTGCGCTTGGAGCGCGGCTCCGGTTCGGGCGCGGGGAGCGCCCGGACCTGCTTCCCTTCGAGCGGAGCCGGGGCAGCCGTCACCGGGACGTGCGCCGTGCGGCGACGCCGCGCGGGTGTCGTTACCTTCGCGGGCTCGTCGCGCGGGACGATCGGCGGCGGCGGCGGTTCGACCGCGACGGCACCGGACCGGCGGCTCCACGGGGCGATCGCCCGTGACGGCTCGCGCGGCGCGGTTTCGCCGGTCGGATGGGCAGCGCCGTCGGAATCGACGCGGAAGATGTGGCGATCGGGGACCGAGGGCGAGGGCGCGCCCGGCGCGGCCGTCGTTTCGGCCGCACCACCGTTGCCGGAACCACCACGTCCGCGGCGGCGGCGCCGGCGCCGGCGCCGGCGGGTGCCGTCGGGGTTGAGTTCGCCTTGACCGCCGGCGACGGCCGTTTGACCCTCGACGGCGGGACGAAATTCATCGTCATCGCCGCCCTCGTCGTCATCGGAGACGATCGCGGCGGGACGCTGCGGCGGGGTCGCGACGGCGGCCTGGTCGACCGGGGCTCCATTTCCACCGCGTCCACCGCGACGTCGCCGGCGACGGCGGCGGCGAGCGGGATCACCCTCGGCGGGCTCGCCATCGGCGAGCGAGCGTCCGCGTTCGATCGGAATGACGTCGGCCGCGGCCGTGCGCGGCGGTTGCGGCGCGCGCGGCGGGGCGATCGACGCGGCAGCGGCGGGAAGCCCGACGCGTTCGCCCGAGAGCCGTTCGCCGGGGAGCGCCGTGACGGCGTTACCCGAGAGCGATTCGCCCGGCAGACGCACGACCGCGCCTTCGCCGACGACGCTCGCGGCCGGTTTGGCCTTGGGCACGTCGCCGCGCCGGGCGCGCTCTTCGGCGACGACCGCGACCTTCGTCGCGGGCTCGGCCTGCTCGACTTCGGCTTCTTCAGTGGTCGAAATGCCGATGACGGGGCGCGAACCGAGGCCCTTGGCGGCTTCCTCGGCGAGTTCGCGCAGTTCTTCGGTCTGCTCCGCGGCCGTGAGCGGGGGCTTGCGACCGCGTCCGCCGCGGCGGCGCTTGCGTTTGCCTTCGCCGGCCTCGGCTGCGGCGGCACCGGGCATGCCCATCGGCGTGCGCGGCTCGGCCAGGATCTCGTCGCCGTCCACATCGAGGATGCGGATCTTCATCAGGTTGCCGGCGTAGTTGGCCGCGTTCTCGACCTCGACCAGCCGGCCGTTCACGACGGCCAGCGCCGAGGTACCCGAGGGCGTGCGCGTCTGGAGCAGTTCGACTTCGAACTCATCGCCGACGCGGACCGGCGCCAGTTCCGGCAGCTCGCCGTTCCAGGAGAGGATGGGCCGCTCCGGATGCGCGGCGGGATCGACGCGAATCGCGATCTTCTTGCCGATTTTCTCGGCGAGCGCGTTCTTCTCGTCTTCGTACCAGAAGTCGGCTTGCGCGGCGACGTACGGCGACGCGGCAACGTTCACATGATCGCCGTGGCCGTTCGCGTGCGCGAGGATACGGCGGAAGGTTTGAATCGTGACGGTTTCCGGCGAAAGCACGTTACCGAGACCCTGACAGGTCGGGCACGGGCCGCGCAGCTGCGCGCCGAGATCTTTGCCAACGCGCTTGCGCGTGAACTCGAGCAACCCGAGCGGCGAGAACGACTGGATCGTCGAGCGCGTACGATCCTTGCGGAGCACGGCCTCCAGCGTCGCGATCACTTTGTTCCGCGAGCCTTCGGTGTTCATGTCGATGAAGTCGCAGACGATGATCCCGCCGATGTCGCGCAGCCGCACCTGGCGACCGATCTCGGCCGCGGCTTCGATGTTCGTCTTGACGATCGTGTCTTCGAGGTTCTTGCCGCCGGTGAATTTGCCGGAGTTCACATCGATGACGGTGAGCGCTTCGGTCGATTCGATCACGATCGAACCGCCCGACGGGAGCTTCACGGTGGGCCGCATCAAGCGGGCCAGCTCGTCGTCGATCTTGTAGTCGGTGAAGAGCGAACGCCCGCCGGGATAGGGTTTGATGCGATCCAGATACTGCGGACCGAGCAGACGCATGAAGTCGCGCACGTTCTCGGCTTCGGTCGGATCGTCGATATACACGTTCTCGACTTCGGGCGTGATGAAGTCGCGCGCCGCTTTGTAGACGAGGTTCATGTCCTTGTGCAAGAGCGCCGGCGCTTGCGCGCGCTTGTACTCTTCAAGGATCCCGTGCCACATGCGGATCAGCACGCCGAGGTCAGCGACGAGCTCGGCGTTCGAGACGCCCCCCGCAGCCGTGCGCACGACGGTCGCCATCCCCTCGGGACGGATCGCCTTCATGATCGTCTTGAGCCGGTTGCGTTCTTCTGCGGATTCGATCTTCCGCGAAACGCCGGAGTACTTGCCGGTCGGCATCAAGATGAGGTAGCGGCCGGGCAGCGAGATGTTCGTCGAGATGCGCGCGCCTTTGAGGCCGCGCGGCTCCTTGACGATCTGCACGAGCACGTCGTCGCCGCGGTTGACCTTCTCGTTGATCGTCCAGCCGGTGCGGCCCGAGGTGATCTCGACGTCGCCGATGTTCAGCGGTGTCTTGTTGATGTCGTCGACGTAGAGGAACGCGTTGCGTCCCAGCCCGATGTCGACGAAACTGGCACCCATGCCGGGGAGCACGTTTTGGACCTTGCCCTTGTAGATCGAGCCGATGACTTTTTCTTCACGCTCGACGTAGATCTCGGACAGGGTCCCATCCTCGAGGATCGCGACGCGGTTTTCCCACGGATCGCTCGAGATGAGGATATCGGTAGACAAGTCTGGGGCCTCTCTGAACGCGGAGCCCGCCGCACGATCGCACTTCGCGAGACACCACCCAAGAGGGCCGGATGCCTCGAGCGGGCGACCGTCCTGGGCCCGCATTGCCTGAAAATTCGTTTTCTGAGAAAATATCCGAACGGGGGGACGATCTAGCTCGACGCGACCGCCCTGCTCCGTCTGCTCTCACACGTTCCGCCGGGTAGGGAGGATTGCCTGCCATGGGTACAAGCCACAGATGAGCCGCGCATTTGTCCGCGACGACGACGGCATCCACGAACCGGTCCTGCGCAAAAGGCCGGCACTGACCGCTCCCTCGGTGACGCCACCGAGCGACCGCGGCACGGCCGGCTTCGGCGCGACCGTCGTCGTCGACGGCGGCCCCAAACCCGCCCAGCGTTTCACGATCGTCACCGACGAGGAGGCCGACGTGCGCAGCGGCCGCATCGGCCTGACCTCGCCCCTCGCGCAGGCCCTCAGCGGCGCGCGGGTGGGAGAACAGGTGGTCTGGCACCGCCCGATCGGCGACCTGACCCTGAAAATAACGTCGATCGCCTACGACTCGGACGGACGTTCGCTGTTACCCGACGTGTAGCCGCGCCGACGCTACGAGAAGACGGCGTTCGTCCCAGGCACGCTGACCGGCTCGAGCAGCGTAATCTCGGAGGGGCCGCTGAGTTTTTTCTTGATCCGATACGGATAGTACACGCGTACCGGCTCCTCGCCGCGTGCTTCGAATTGCACGCACACGGATTCGAACGGATCTTCCATTCCCGGCATCCGCACGCGTTCGCGATGCGCCGTTGCGACGCCGACGATCTTCGGATCGCGCCGCGTCTGCAATTTCAGCGCAGACCGTAACTCGACGAGATGCAAATCGTACTCGGGATAATCGCGTCCCGCATAGACGGAGACCACGCCGATGCGGCCGTCGGCATCGATCCATACCGCAAGCGGTTGTAGCTCGCCGCGTTCGCGTTCGAGCGTGGCGAACGCGCGGTCGCGGATCGCGGCGATCGTGCGCGTTTGCGGCGTGAGCGGCCTCATCGCTTGGCCGGGTCGAACACGAGGCGGTCTTTCTGGAGCGACATGTTGAGCAGGATGCCGACGGCGATGTAGTTCGTGAGGATCGCCGAGCCGCCGTAGGACATGAACGGGAGCGGGATCCCGGTGATCGGCATGATGCCGATCGTCATCCCGATGTTGACGATGATGTGGAACGCGAGCATCGCGATGAGTCCGGCGCCGAGCAAGACGCCGAAGCGGTCGCGCGCCGCAACGACCGCGCGCATACCGGAGACCACGATCACGACGTAGGCGAGCAGCAGTAGCGTCGCGCCGATGAAGCCCGTCTCTTCACCGACGACCGTGAAGATGAAATCGCGGCTGTGTTCGGGGACGAAGTTCAGCTGCGTTTGGGTGCCATGATAGAGCCCTTTCCCAAACCACTCGCCGCTCCCGACCGCGATCTTCGATTGATTCAAATTCCAGCCCGCGCCTTGCGGGTCGGCTTTCGGGTTCAAGAACACCAGTAAGCGCTCGCGCTGGAAGGGCTTGAGGATCTTGTCGCTGGTGAGGACGAAGGCCGCAGCGGCGACGATCGCGCCGATGTAGATGCCGAAGTCGAGCAGGTTCGGCAAGCCGAAGTAGAGTTCGGCGGTGAGGATCGCGCCGATGACGAGCGTCGTGCCGAGGTCGGGTTGCTTGAGGATCAAGAGCGCGGGGATCGCGACCGCGACGAGCGGCAGCCACAACTCTTGGAGCTTCTTGAATTCGCTCCGTGCCAAGATTGCCGCGACGGCGATGGCGAGCGAAAGCTTCGCAAACTCCGAGGGCTGGAACGTGAACGGGCCGATCGCAATCCATCGCTGCGCGCCGAGCGCACTGTGGCCCTTGAAGAGGATGAACAGCAGCATCGCGACGGTGATCGCGTAGATCGGCAACGCGTAGCGCTGCAAGAACCGGTAATCGACAAACGCAAGGCCAAACATCAGCGCGATGCCGATCGCCGCGAAGACCGCCTGATTGCGGACCTCGTTGTGCTCGCTCGGCGTGTGCAGCGTGGCGGACGAGATGAAGAAAAGCCCGGCGAACGTCACGGCGATACAGCCGAACGCAAGCCACCAATTGAACCGTGAGTACCAAGGCCGTTCCACACTCCCGTAATTCGGGCCAAGGCGGCGGATGCATCCCGGCTCGGACCGTTGAAAAAGTCGCGCATGAGTCGCCTCAACGACGTCGGCGGGCTGACCGGGTTCGGCCCGATCGAACGGGAACCGGATGAGCCACTGTTCCATTCCGAATGGGAGGCGCGCGTGTTCGCCCTCAACCGGCTGCTGATGGCCAAGGGCCTCTACAACCTCGATGAGTTTCGCGATGCGGTCGAGCGCATCGATCCCGCCCGTTACTACGGACTCTCCTATTACGAGCGCTGGTTCGAGGGCGTGCGGACGCTCTTGATCGAGCGCGGAATCGTCGCGCCCGAGACGGCGGCATGACGTTCTCGGTGGGCGACGCGGTGCGCACGAGCGGGCGCGATCCGGAGCATCATTACCGCGTCCCGCGTTACCTGCGCGCGAAGCGCGGCCGGATCGAAGCCGTGCACGCCGCGTTCCCGCTTGCCGACGCGCGCGCCGCGGGCGATCCGGCGCCGCCGATCGAGACGCTCTACACGGTCGCGTTCGACGGTAGCGAAGTCTGGCTCGACGGCGCGGAACCGAATACCGTGTACCATGCGGAACTCTGGGAGTCGTATCTCCTGCCGATCGACGGCGTACCGTGAGCGAACACCGCCACGACGATCACGGGCACGACCACCCGCACGACCACGGCTCGCCGGCCGCCGAAATGACCGCGCGCGTGAACGCGCTCATCGGCGCGCTCGAGGCGCGCGGTGTCGCGACCGATGCCGACGTCACCGCGGTCATCGAACGATTTCTCGCCGCGGCGGGGCCGAGTAACGGCGCCCGCATCGTCGCGCGTGCGTGGGTCGATCCGGCGTATCGCGCGCTCTTGCTGGAAGACGCGAACGCCGCGATCGCGGAGCTCGGTCTCGACATGAGTCACTGGGCACCCGTCGAGTTGCGCGTCGTGGAAAACACCGCGCGCGTTCACAACATCGTCGTCTGCACGCTCTGCTCGTGCTACCCGATCGCGCTGCTCGGCCCCGCTCCGCAGTGGTACAAGAGCGAAGCGTATCGGTCGCGCGTCGTACGCGAACCGCGCGCCGTACTACGCGAGTTCGGCGTCATCGTTCCGGACGATCGCGACGTGCGCGTTTGGGATTCGACCGCCGAACTGCGGTATCTCGTGTTGCCGCAGCGGCCGCACGAAACCGACGGTTGGGATGAGCCGCGCCTCGCCGCGACGATCACCCGCGATGCGCTCGTCGGAGCGGCGGAGCCGATGGTCTAACTCGCTCCCGTCAGCTCGACCAAGAGCGTGCGAGCGCGGCTCGGTTCGCCGGGTGCGCTCCGATGACGGATCGCGCGCAGTTCGAGAAACCGCTGATGGAGCGGGTATTCGCCGAGGCCGAGATACGCGCGCAGCTCGTCGATTTCCGCACCGCGCTCCAGCAGATCGGCCGCCGCGCGCGTACGCGTTTCGTGCACGAACAGTCCGCGATCACCGGCGACGCACGCGCGGAGTGCCGCGCGCAACGTGGCGTCGTACGCTCGTTGCATCGCGGCGAGTTGTTCTTCGGCCGTCTGGAGGCGCACCATCATCCGGACCGCGGGAGGATCAGCCGGGCGCGGGTGCGGCGTTGCCGAGCGCCGGGGCGACTGGTGCGCGCCGGCGGCGGCGTTTGCGGCGCGGCGCGGACGGCGGCTTCGAAGGGACCGGCTGATCCGCAGCGGGCGATTCTTCGGCGACCTTCGCTGTTGCGGGGGTGCCGAACGATGGCGGCGGCTCCGGTGCGGGGGGCGGCGCACTGGGCGTGGGCGGCGGCGACGGCGGGCGCGTCTTCATCGCGAGGATCGGGATGTTCGCGAGCATCGCGATCGCCGAATCCTGGCGCTCGAAGCTGACATCGCACGCCGCTTCATCGACTTCGACATACTTCGAGATGACCGCGATCAGATCGAGCTTGAGCGACTCGACCACATCCGGCGCAAGCGAGAGGTGATCCGAGAGCAGGACGAGCCGCAGGCGCTCGCGCGCGGTCGTGCTCGACCCTTCGGGCTTGAAGATCTTCTTGAAAAAATCGATCATCGGGCGCTGCCTCCGAAGAACGCCCCGAGCCGCTGCATCGCGCTCGGTTCGGTTGGGATAACGGGAGCGGAGGTGTCGGTGCCGGCGATGCGGCCGGCGATCGCGCGGTAGGCGGCGCCCGTCGGGTTCGCATCGTCGAGCGCGAGCGGCTCGCCCTTGTTCGTCGACACGATCACGCCCGGCTCGTCGGCGATCACGCCGAGCAGCGGGAGCCGCAGGATCGCGTTGACATCCTCCACCGAGAGCATCTTGCCTTTGCGCACGAGCGCGGGGCGTAGCCGGTTGACGACGAGCCAGATCTTCTCGCGGTTGCCGAGCAAGCCGACGACGCGATCCGCGTCGCGCACGGCCGAGACTTCCGGCGTGCAGACGACGATCGCTTCGTCGGCGCCGACGATCGCGTTCTGAAAGCCCATCTCGATGCCGGCCGGGCAATCGATGAGCACGTAGTCGAATCGCTCGCGCAGCGTGTTCACGAGCTCGTGCATCGCTTGCGTATCGACGTCGTCTTTCTCGCGCGTCTGCGCCGCGGCGAGCAGCCGCAGCGACGAGACGCGCTTATCTGTAACGAGCGCATCGTCGAGCGACGCGCGCGATTCCAGCACGTCGAGGACGTGATGGCGCACGCGCGCTTCGAGACCCATCACGATGTCGAGGTTGCGCAGCCCGACGTCGGCGTCGACCAGCACGACCGACGCCCCGGTACGCGCCAGCGCGGCTCCGATGTTTGCGGTCGTCGTCGTCTTGCCGACGCCGCCCTTGCCCGACGTGATGACGATCGCGCGGCCGCGCGGTTTCGGCACCGCCGCCGCGATGGGTTCTGGTTGGACGTCGTGCATGTCAGCCTGCCTTCCGTTGACCGAAGAGCCGAGAGAAAAGTCCGGGCGCGGTCAGCACCGTGAGCGGAATCGTTTCGCCTTCGAGCCGGCGCGCGATCTTCTCGTAGATGACCGCGAGTCGCGAGTCGGGCGTGAGGACCACCGGCTCGCCGCGATTGGTCGTGTCGATGATCTCTTCATCATCGGGGACGATGCCGAGCACCTCGCCGCCGAGGATCTCGCGCACGTCGTCGATCGAAAGCATGTCGCCGCTGCGCACCATCTCGGGCCGGATGCGGTTGACGACCAGCCGGAACGGCAGTCCGCGCTCGCGCAACTTACCGATGACGCGATCGGCATCGCGGATCGCGCTGACCTCGGGCGTCGTCACGACGATCGCTTCGGCCGCGCCGGCGATCGCGTTGCGAAAGCCGTGTTCGATCCCGGCCGGGCAGTCGATGAGCACGTAGTCGCAGGTCGCGGCGAGCTCGTCGATCACCTTGGCAAATTGGATTTCGCTGACCGCCGTTTTGTCGCGCGTCTGCGCGGCCGGCAAAATCGACAGCGTTTCGAACCGCTTATCTTTGATGAGCGCTTGCCGCAACTGACAGCGGCCTTCGACGACCTCGACCAAGTCGAAGACGATCCGCTTTTCGACGCCGAGCACGAGGTCGAGATTGCGTAACCCGATATCCGCGTCGACGAGGACGACGCGGTGGCCGCGCTTCGCGAGCGCGGCACCGAGGTTGGCGGTGGTCGTCGTTTTGCCGACACCGCCTTTGCCGGAGGTGAGAACGATACGGCGTGCGCTCATTAGAACGAAACCTCGCGGCGAGCCACGTCCGCGCTCGCGTGCGGGACGATCGCAATCCGATCGTCGATGATGTAGGCATGCTCGGGTTCGCGCTGCGCACGCACCGGCTCCGCGTCGAGGGCGATGCACGTAGCGATACGCAGCTGGGTCGGCGCGAGTTCGAGCGCGATCACGCGTGCGCTGCGGTCGCCCTGCGCGCCCGCGTGCGCGACGCCGCGCAGCGCGCCGAAGACGACGATATCGCCGCTGGCGATCAGCTCCGCGCCCGGATTCACGTCGCCGATAACGATGATGTTGCCGAGGTTGTGCAGCGTCTGGCCGCCGCGCAGCGTTCCGCGATGGTACAGCGTCGAAACCCCGGCGGGTGCCGAGACGGGCGCCGGCGCGATCGCCGCCGCCGCGGTGGCGGGACCGGTGGACGCCGGCGAGACCCCGCGCGACTGGCGGCGCTTCGCGAGGTCGGCCCGCGCGCCGGCGAAATCGGCGACCAGCGAACGCGCGTCGTCGGAGAGCGTCATCGTGCGCGGCGCACGGGGCGTACGCGGGATCGCCGAGATGTCCGGCATGGGCGACACCCCGACGTAGGCAAGTTCGAGTTCGGCAAGGACCGGCGCGAGCGACTCCGGTCCGGCGACGCCGTCGAGCGTGACCCCGAAGTCGGCGAGCAGATCGCGGAACGCCGCGATCTCGGCGCCCGCCGGTTCGAGCGCACCGAGATTCGCCACGGCGCGGCTCCCGCGATAGAAATCGGCGCGCTCAGCGAGCGCTTGGCGCAACTCTTCGCCGGCGTCCGGGAGCGCACGGTCGACCACGATCTCCAAACTCCGGCCCCGGCCACGAATCGAACTCATCCCTCTGCCCCTCGTTTCATCCGCGCGCGTTTCCGATGCCCGGCCGGGAGCGCCCTGTGCCGCTCACCGCACGCCCACAACAATCTTGAGTTCTCCACATGCGCTCCACTAGTCGTTCACACGTCAGGCCAAACGGGCCGGCCGCCGCGACCGTCGAACAGAACGATCCCGGCCCGGCCGGACCGTCTTCCTTTGAGAGAAAGCCGACATGTCGCTACGACGTCTGTTGACCATTCCGCTCATGATCGCGCTCCTGTGTGCCAGCATCCCGGCACCCGCGTTTGCGACTTCGACCGCCCAAGAGGTCCAGATCGGCAAAGAGCAAGACAAGCAGATCACCGACTCCACCAACGTGGTGACGGATCCGCTGCTCAACGCCTGGGTCAACGACGTCTCGCAGAAGCTCTGGACGCAAGTCGCGCGCAAAGACGTTCCGTACAATATCAAGATCCTCGACGTCACCGATATCAACGCGTTCTCGACGCTGGGCGGCTACATCTACATCAACGAAGGGACGCTGGACTTCGTTCAGTCCGACGACGAGCTTGCCAGCGTGATCGGTCACGAGACCGGTCACATCGAACGCCGCCACACGTTGACGATGAACACCAAAGTCAACGTCCTCAATCTGCTCTTCACCGTCGCCTCGCTCTTCTCGCCGATCATCTACCGGTTCGGGCAACTCGCCGAAGCGGGGATCATCGCGAAGGCGTCGCGAGCGGATGAACTCGAAGCGGACAAATACGGCCTGCTCCTGATGTCGCGCGCGGGCTACGATCCCGACGCGATGGTGTCGTTCATGAACCACATGAACGTCGTGATCGGCAACAACCACGATCTGGTCAGCAAGTATCTGCAAGACCATCCCGACTTCCCGGATCGCATCTCGCATCTGGTGGGGTATCCGGAACTCGACCCGACCGTACGGACCGACGACCAGCGGATCGCAGCCGCCACGCACAACCTCGAAACCGCGCGGTACAACATCGCGGCGCTCGAATTCGGCAAGCTGCAAACGCGCCATCCCGACAACACGCTCGTCACCTATCAGCTCGGCGCCTCGCAGCTCGCGCTCGGCGAGACGGCGAAGGGCGAACAGAACCTCTCGCAAGCCGCAACGCTCGGGACACCGCAAACCAAAGCCCTCGCGCAAAAGCGCATCGCTACGCTGCGCTCGACCGAAAAGCGGCTCGACCTCTTGCGCACGGATCTCCAGCCGCTGCGCGATCAGATGACGGCGGCGCAAGCCAATCTGCAGCAGGCGGCGACGGCGATCCTCACCCGGCGCGACTCTGGCCGCGATCAACTGAAGATTCTGAGCAACCGGATCCAAGACATCGGATACGAAGTGCCGCAGTGGCTCGGCCAGATGCAACCCAGACCGAACACGCGCATGGACGTCATCTTGCGCAATCTCAACACGATGAGCCGGTCGCTCGACACCGCGCTGCAAGACGCGCAGTCGACGATCGGCGGCGTCGGCTCGCTCGAACGGAATAAACAGGCGGGCGAACTCAAAGAGAACAGCGACACGCTCGACGACATGAACGCGCCGCTCAAACTCGACGCGGCGCCGCCCGTCGCACTCGCCACCTTCGCGTACTATCCGCGCATGCTCGGCGAGATCCAGAACTCGAACGCCGACCTCTTGCGCGCGGTGGACGCGGGCCGCGCGTCACTCGCGCTGCTCGACGTCGGCCTGGGCGACCTCGACCGGCTGCTGCGCGAATTCCAGCATGTGTCGATGAGTCCGTTCGGCGGCGGTGACATCGCGCCGTCGGACTACGCGCGCATCGAACCGATCATGACGACGGCGCTCAACTCGCTGAATAAGGCCGCGGTCGCCGCGTCGCAAGCGCAGCAACTCTACATGATGGCCCGCTCGCGCACGCTCGAGGTGAAGATCACGCAGCTCGGCATCGCGCAATCGCCCGACCGGTATTCCACGCTCCAGCACGCGCTCGACCTGCGCTTCCACAACGCCGCGTCGCTCGACTACGATACGCTCATCAAGGACGATCTTTCACCGGGCGAGGCGACGGCAGCCGCGATCGTGGCGGCCGACACCAACACGACCCCGGAGGCGGTCATCGGCGAGGCGCAAGCCACCCACCGCTCCATTGTCGACATCGCCAACGCGCGCCAGATGCACGCCGAGGCGCTCGAGATCTTCGAGGGGCTGATCTGGCTCGACTACACGGACGATCCGGAAAAAGAGACCCACCTCTCGTCGTAACTTCGCCCGGCCGTTCGGGGTAGATCATAGCGATGAATGCCATGCGAGCCTCCGTCCTCGGCGCCGCCGACGTATTCCAACGGCTGCGCGGCAGCGTCAACGTCGGTGCCGTGCATGCCGGCGCGCGCAAGCCGTTCCGGTTCTTCCTGTGCGGCGACCTCGGGATGGTCGGCGAATTCCGGAGTTTGCTGCTCTCGGGCGAGGCCGAGGGCTTCGACCGGATGACGGCGGCCGCGCTGCTCGAGACGATCGACCCCGCCCAGCGCGTGCTCGATACGAGCGACGCCCGGGCCGTGATCTTCCTCGGCCGCATCGGCGACCGCCAAGGGGCCCGGCTCGATCTGCTCGCGCCGCTGGGGCTGCCGATCTTCGCGCTCCTCGTCGACCCGAACATTGCCGCGCCGAGCGGCCCGACCCAGCCTCCCGCCGCCGGCCGCGTCGACGACTACATCGTCGCCGATCTCTCGCGCGAAGCGCTCAAGGGTCGCTTTCTCCCGCATCTGATCGAGTGCTGTAAGGGGATCGAGATCGCGGTCGGGCGCCAGCTGCCGTTTCTGCGCGAAGCCGTGGCGGCGAAACTCACCCGCGACGCGGCCCTCAACGCGCTGAAGATCTCGGGCGCCAGCGCCGTCGTCGATCAGGTGCCGCTGCTCGGCGCCGTGCTGGGCGCGTTCGCGTCCGCCGGCGACATGGTCGCGATCACGGGTCTCCAGATGACGCTCATGATGCAGATCGGTGCGACGTTCGGCAAAGATCCCGATCTCGGCCGCGTTTGGGAGCTGCTCCCGATCGTCGGCGGCGGATTCGGCTGGCGCGCGCTCTCACGCGAACTCTCCGGCTTCATCCCGGTCGCCGGCCTCTTCATCAAAGCCGCGATCGCCTACGCCGGCACGATCGTCGTCGGCGAGGGGGCAACGTTCTATTTTCAACACGGCCGCCACATGACGCCCGCCGACGGCTCACGCCTCTACGAAGAAGCCAAAGCCTCGGCGATGACCTTCGCCCGCGAGACGTTCGCAAAAATCCGCCGCAACGGCAACGGCGGAAACGGCAGCAACGGTCACCACTAGCCGCTAGCGCGCGGGGGGCGGCTCGAGCGGCGCAAAGAGGGCGCCGAGATCGATCGTCAGGTCGTCGAGAATCGTGATGCCCTCTGGATCCTGCGCGGTTCTTGGCTCGTTGGCTCCGGCATCGTACACGTCGATATCTTTTCGTTTCGGGTTGACGACCACCACGCACGGCGTTCCGTAGTCGCGATACACGTCGATCTTTTCGCGGACGTGTCCCGGACGATCGTCAGGCGAGAGGACCTCGAAGGCAATATCCGGGGCGATCAGCGGCTGTTCGGCTTCGAGCTGCGCTTCATACGGAAGCCGTTCAAACGAAACATAGGCGACATCTGGGACCAACGACGAGCTCTTCGAAACGCCGTCTTCCAGAAAGTAGAATCGCCACTCGATGCCGGCCCGACCCCGACCGGACGCCCACGCAGCGACGATTTGATAGAGCCGGCCCGTCACGATGGCATGCGTAAATTGCGGGCTCACCTTTTGCCGGCGCTCCCCGCGGTAGAGCTCGATCGCAGGCTTGACTTCCGGAATCGCGAGATCGGCAATCGTGGTTTGCATCGTTCTTCCCTCACACCAACCGTATCACGCGGTCACCGCAACCGACAAGGCAAAGCAGCACCAAGAAGCGGCTGCATCGCTCTGGCGACTCAAGATGACGTGGATGGTGCGGCTACGTCTCGCTGACCGGGGTATTCAGCGACGCGGCGAGCGTTGCGTAGTCGGGCGCAACGTAACCACTATCGCGAATGACGATTGTGCCCGCAGCGATATCGCCGAGGCGTTTGTTCTCTTTCGAGAGGAGCACGCTGACCGTTGACAGCGCATAAAATCCGAGCGCGGCTTCCACGATGCGTACCAGGTTGCGGATCACCGACGAGCCCCAGTCGATGGGGAAGCCGGCGTCGCGGATGACGCGCAGGCCGAGGGCGCGTTTGCCGGGCGAGCGGCCGTCCCACCAGATCTCGAAAATGATGAAGTAGCCGATCGTCAGGATGAAGATGATGATCGTCATGATCGCGATCGGGAGCGACGTCGCGATGGCGGCCGGGAGATGGAGGCGTGCTCCGGCCTGCCCGATCGTGACGGAGAAAACGAAATACGCGATCACCAGCGCAACGACGACGACGGCCTGGATGAACAGGTCGACGCAGAGTGCCAAGAACCGGCTGCCCAGGCCCGCGAGTTCGAATTCGAGCGCGACGCTCTCGCCCGTGCGGATCGCGACCTTCTCGTGCATGCGGGGATTTTCTGGAGACGGGTGCTAAGCAACTGCCGTGCGGGAACAGCGCTTTCTGCAGGCGCGCAACGAGCGCTGGCAGCACCTCGAACGGCTCCTCGCGATCGTCGACCGGCGCGGGATGCGCGCGCTCTCGCGCGAGCAGATCGAAGAACTCGCGCTCGGCTACCGGGCGGCGACCAGCGACCTTGCGCTCGCGACCGGCCGGGGTTACGGCGCCGCCGTCATCGGCTACCTGAACCGCCTTGCGACGCGCGCCCGCGCGTACGTCTATCTCGGGACGACGCGCAGCGGCTGGTCGCGCGTGACCGGGTTCGCAACGCACACCTTTCCGCGTGAAGTGCGCCGCTCGTGGGCGCCGATTCTCGTCTGTATCCTCATCACGGTGATCTCGGCGGTCCTCTCGTACAACGCCATCACGACGAGCCCGGCCAACGCGTACGCGTTCCTCTCGCCCAGCGAGATCGCGCCGATCAAGCAGCGCATCCACGACACGAACTTCGGCTTCGACCGCCAATACTCGTCCGCGATGGCTTCCTTCATCATCACGAACAACATCAAGGTCGCGGCGATCGCCTTTGCCGGCGGGATTACCATCGGCATCCTTACCGTCATCATCATCTTGCAGAACGGATTGATGGTCGGTGGTCTGGGCGCGCTCTACGCGAACGCCGGCTTCGGAAGCGATTTCTGGGCGACCATCTCGCCGCACGGCGTCATCGAGTTGACGGCGATTCAAGTCGCCGGCGGTGCGGGCTTGCTCATCGCGCTCGGCATCGTTGCACCCGGGCGACTCCGGCGCACGGAGGCGATCGCGCGCAACGCGCGCCGCGCCGTTACGCTCGTCATCGGCGTCGCCGGAATGCTCGTCGTCGCGGGTACGATCGAGGGCTTCATCTCACCGCAGCGGCTCCCCGAGAGCGTCCGTTTCGCGATCGGCGGCATCACCGCGGTCGCGCTGATCTGGTATCTTGGGTTTAGCGGCAGGTCAGATCAGGCCGCGGGTTTTGATGGTGACGTAGGCGTCGAGCAGGGCGATCGTGAGCTCGCGGGCCGGTACGTCGACGACGCCGATCCCGCGCTGACCTAAGAGCGCGATCGCACGCGCGCGCTCGGCGGCGAGCGCCGTCGCAACCGCGGAGCGGTACACATCGCTCGTTGTCTGCGGATCGCGCGCGAGCGCATCGGCGATCGCGGCATCGTTCATCAGCACGACGAGCACGAGATGCTGCGGAACCAGCAGCGCGAGCGAGCCGAGTAGCGCCGTCGAGGCGACCGGGTCGACGAGATCGGTGAAGACGACGACGAGGCTGCGTTTGCGGTTGCGAGTTTTGATTTCGAGGGCGGCACGCTCGTAGTCCGATTCGACGTACGACGGATCCAAATCGGCGAGCGCATCGGCGAACGTCGCGATGTGTCCGGCACCGGTTTTCCCGGGCACGTTTGCCAGCGTCTTGTCCGAGAACGCGTGCAGCGAGACGCGATCGTCGGCGAGTTGCGCGATCTTCGCGATCGCGAGCGCGGCCGAGACCGCATAATCGAGTTTGCGCCGGTCGCCGAGGCGCGCGGCCATCAGCCGGCCGGCGTCGAGCGCGACCACGATCGACTGGCTGCGTTCGACCTCGCGCTGGGTGACCATCAATTTGCCGCGCCGCGCCGACGCCTTCCAATCGATCGCGCGAAACGCGTCGCCCGCGCCGTACTCGCGCAAACTTTCGAATTCGCTGCCGACGCCGCGCCGGCGCAGCCGCCGCAAGCCCAGCTCGATCAGCCGCGAACGCCGGGCGAGATCGCCGCGTTCGAGCGCGGAGAGATCGGGCATCACCCGCACGGCCGTATTCGTGCCGGCGATGTAGCGCCGGCGCACGATGCCCAGCGGCGATTCGCTCCACACGAACGCCGGCGGAATCGTCGTCGCGCCGCGTTCGCGCGGCACGAACGGGATCGTCGCGGTCACTTCGGTCTGCGGCGCGACGGTCGCATAGGCCGGCGCCTCGGGTGTTGCGAGACGCGCTGCCGGACTTGCGAAGATCGCCACCCGGCGCGACACCGCGGCGCGATTGACGATCGTATAGGTGAAGGTGTCGCGCTTTGCGAGCGCCAGATACGGCGGCACCGCGACGTCCACGTCAGGCGCCTCGCGCGTGAGAACGATATCCGCAACGACGCCGGCGACGAACGCGACCACCGCAAGCACCAGCGCAGCCCGGGTCCCGATCGCGAATCCCGCCAGCGCGACGAACACGGCGAGCGCGAGCACGAACGCGATCCCGCGCGGACCGATCGCGACCGGCCAGCGCGAGCGGCGCATCATTCGTGCGGCGTCGGAACCGAGCCGAGCAACCGGACCACGACCGCCGCGGCGTCGACGCCTTCGATCTCGGCTTCGGGACGCACGATGAGCCGGTGCGCAAGCACGAGCGGGGCCGTGCGCTTCACGTCGTCCGGCGTTGCGAAATCGCGCCCGTCGATCGCGGCGGCCGCTTGCACGGCGACGAGCAGCGCGAGCACCGCGCGCGGGCTGGCGCCGAGCGCGATATCCGACGCGGCACGCGTCGCCGCGACGATGTCGTGAAGGTAGCCCTGCAACGATTCGGCGACGTGCACCGCGCGCACGTCACGTTGTGCTTCGAGCAAATCCTCCGCGCTCGCGACCGCATCGATCCCCGCGGCGGCGAGATCGCGCGCGTCGAACCCGGCGACCGCCCGCGCGATGAGGGCGCGCTCTTCATCCGGCGCCGGATACCCGGTGCGCGCGCGCACGAGAAAGCGATCGAGTTGCGCTTCCGGCAGCGGATAGGTGCCCTCGTATTCGATCGGGTTCTGCGTCGCGCAGACGAGAAACGGCGCGGGCAGCGGATGGCGCTCGCCGTCGATCGTGGCCTGCCGCTCCTCCATCGCTTCGAGCAGCGCGGATTGCGTTTTCGGCGGCGTGCGATTGATCTCGTCGGCCAGCAAGATGTTCGTGAAGATCGGCCCGCGGCGCAGCGAGAAGCTCGCATCGCGCGGATCGAAGACGGAGGTGCCGATCACGTCGGCCGGCATCAGATCGGGCGTGAATTGAATGCGCGCGAATGCGACGTCGAGCAGGCGTGCGATCGTGCGCACGAAGAGCGTCTTGCCGGTCCCGGGGACGCCCTCGATGAGGATGTGCCCGTTGCCCAAGAGGGCGACGAGCAACGCGAACGTCGTCTCGTCGTTACCCGCGACGACGCGTCCGAGTCCCGCCGTCAAACGCTGCGCGAGATCGGTCGCCTTGCCCATAACTGAAGTCCTTTCGTACCAAGTACGCCGTGTGCGCTCGCGAGATCA
>Ga0116231_10007725_pt1 | contig 19418 bp, 24 predicted proteins | sample S1TSphgellanicum_2_FD_89695 | JGI IMG/M metagenome (GOLD analysis project Ga0116231, IMG submission 89695) | Host-associated microbial communities from peat moss isolated from Minnesota, USA - S1T2_Fd - Sphagnum magellanicum MG | ecosystem: Host-associated > Plants > Peat moss > Unclassified...
CTTAAGGCGTTTTTTTATGCCTTACTTATAGATTAGTATATAGTAAAAATATATAAAATCAACTTCTTTTTTAAAAAAGATTTATTTTTTATTTAAAAAAGACTTATTTGTTTTATGATGTAATACTATTGTATTGATTTTTTGTTTATTTATTGAACATCCAGTAAATATAATTCCTCTACGGGTAATATTATTTATAATATCGTTCTTTTCTAATGCTAATAGTGCTTTTAAGACAGTAGCACTACTTACATTAATTAAGTGGCTAAGGTCTTTTACACTAACCGCTACCTCTCCATTAATACTAATTTTAACTAAAGCTTTTAAAAGCTTTTTTTGATTTTTATTAAGCAAACTATAATTATCTATAGATTCATTTAATAATTCTTCTGTATCCTCTAAATTGTCCATACTTAAAATATATCAATAAATTAGTTTTAGGTTTTTAATAACTCTTTTTTATCTTTTTTAAAAGATATAACTTGATTTATTTTATAACACCTATTAGCCTATGAGCATCCTAATCTATTTGGATATCTTAATCTTGTATAACTTGGAGGAATCTTATGTAGAACACATAAAACAACAAATTTTAAACCTAACTTAGTTTGATTGTTTTATTTTTTAGGTCCACCACGACATCGAAATAAAATCAAACAAAAAGACGTTTTAAACGTCAACCGCTATTTTTTTACTTAAAAACCAACAACGATTGGTCTGAGGATAGTAGAGTATTATCTATTAGTCAAGCCGTTTGTAGTTGGTTAGGTCAAAAAGTTTTGAATTTAAACTAACTAACAATAAAGAAAATGGCTATTTTAGCACAAAAACAGGAGCAGGAAGCTCCAAATAACCAAGACCAGCTGGGCAAACTCTACTCATTTAAAAAAGAGAAAGCCCGCTATCGTAAGAGTTATATTGATTGGGATAAGATAAAAAGAGCTAACCAAACTAATTTCTGTCGAGAAAAAGCTAGAAACCTTAGTAAAGATGCTAAAGCTATTCTAGCGCCTGTAATACAGAAACTAGAAAAAGGCGAGAGTGTATTTCTGAATCACAAATATATCTCCACAATTACGCAGTGCGAAAGAGGACAAAATAGAAATATCATAAAGCAATTAGAAACTGTCCTAGATATTACTTACCATAATTCTATTACTGTTGATGGTAAAAAGCATCGCTATAGTTACGAATTTGCGTATTACAAACAGGAAATAGTACCTCAAGAAGAGAATTCTATCGCACAATTTATTGAGCGAGAAGAATCCTTAAACACTAGCTATCAAGCCAGTTTTGATTCTCTAATAGAAAATAAATATATTGAAGATATTAGATCTAATGTGCATACGCACGAATCTAATTTTTTGCAAAATTTGCAAGGAGTGAGAACTGAAGAAAATATCACTCCAAAAATAGTCCAATTCTCAGAAGAGTCAGTTAAACCTGCTAAGCTTAAAAAGCGACTTACTAACGAGAGGAAAAAGCCAACCAATTCCGAACGTAAGGCAAGAGTTTACCATTTTAAACAGTACAAAGAGCCACAAGACCTAAAGCACCATTATCCGTTAACCAAAGAGGATGCTAGTCGGTTACAAAGCCTTTCAGGTCGAGACTTTAGCCTAAATGCGATGAATGAGATACTGCTTGATATGTCAAAACGGCGAGATAACAGGTTTTGCTCAAAAGCCCAGTTTATGACATATTTCGGTAAGTGTCTGCGATTTGAGATGCGGGACGTTGTCAAAACTGGCAATGATAATTTTTACATAAAAGCAAACGTTACTCCAATCAATCAAAAGGAAATAACCAAAGCAAAGCAAATAGAACAATACCTAGCCGAAGTGGAACAGAAGGCGATTAGCCATGTTTGCCCAGAGAACCAACTAAAAGCAAGGATTGCCAATATTCTTGAACCGCTAAGAAGCTATGAGCTACTGTCAAACATTAAGGATTTTGCGGTAGTCGGTGCTATCGCAAGAATTTACTTAAGAAACGACTGTCAATTAAGCGAGCATGAAAAGGACGTAATCTTAAGTCAGGTTAAGTCTATTTATTCAACGCCTGAGGTAAACATAGAAAGCGTGGAGTATTTAGTAAAAAATGTCTATAACTTCAAATCTACAAATAGACATAACAGCTTGCAGACAAAAGAAAATATAGTCATGCCGACATTACAACAAGGCATCTGGGAAGATATTTGCCGCAAGCTGATAGAAACATGCGGTATTCACGTTTACAATAACTGGTTTAGTAAGTTAATTCCTGTTATTGACGAGGAAGCTAAAACTATTGAGCTAAAAGCTCCAAATTCTTTTGTTCAGGAGGAGATAATAAAGCGATACGGGGAGGTAATTATAGAACTGATAAAAAATTTAGATTTAAAGTTCACAGGAATTAGTAGAACAATATTTTAGCAATGTTATTTTAGAATAAAAAGATAATAGAAAATAATTAATATGTTGAGAATAATATTATGTTTAGTTTTAGTATTGGCTTTATGTTCATGTAAAAAGTGGGATGAGGTAAAATCTTTAATCCCATTTCTTCAGGAAAAACCCCTTGAAATATTACACAGTGAACAAAGATTCTTTATTCACCCAGAAAATAATCCAGATTATGTGTCAGTTGAAGGAATATGGCTAATTACAAGTGATCATGATAAAGTCCTAGAACAATATGACTATCCTTATGGTATTAAAATTGCATGTAGTAGAAATACAGATCACTGTAGCTTTCAAAAAACTATGATAGCTTTATTAAAATATAGTGATGTGTATTATTTAACAACAAATGAAAGTGATTTTAAAATAGAAACATGGAACAAAGATGCAATTATAGCTATTAACAGGTTTGACTCTGGATTATTAGGTGATTGTTTTATCCATATTTTACAAATCAACTTTCATACACAAGAGGTTTTTGTTAAATCAGTGCTGAAAAATAATAGTAGTTCTGATAAATACTGCTCTTCTTATAAAGGAAAACCAATGCCTATAGTTCGTAAGCTCGTAGATATTTCAGAATCGCCTTGGGAATACTCTATTAGTTTAACTAGAAAAACAAAAAGAAAGTAACTAAAAATTAAAGAAAAAATTTATTATTTACACAATAAAACTACCTCTAGTTTTTAACCATTAACAGAAATATTTAAAAATTTAAATTTACTGAGGTAATAAAATGGGTAAAACACAACATCTACAAAAAAGTGAAAATGTTGATTTAGCATATATAGAAGCTTGTTGTGATACTTACGATAAGTTAGGTGATGAACGTTTTTGTTGGATATTACATCACCTAGGCCAAAATATTAACCAGCTGCATAATAGTTTTAATGTAGCTTTTTACTTAATATTAGGATGTTTTATAATTTTATTTTTACAAAATAGAAAGCTCATTAAGCTTTTAGAAACTAAATTAAAGAAAGAAAATTAGTAATAAAAATCAAAGAGTTACCTGTAGCGGTAAATAAACATTATTTTACTTATGGTTTTAGTCTCCTCTAAATGGTTTAACCTAGAGGAGTAGGCAAAATATATACACAAAAAACTTAATAATAAAATAAAACATCATAAGATCTAATCCTGATATAGAAGACGTGGAATACGTTGTAGAGAATGTCTATAATTTTAAGTTTACAATGTGGATAGAGACTAATTAGGGGGATACAATTCAGGAAACATCAAAAAAGCTAGGATTTGATTTAAAGGTGGTTTAGTTAAAAATAAGGCAAATACAAAATAATTGCCTTACCTTAAAAGATGTCTAACCGTTATGGAATTTCTAATTTAACATAGTTTTTTAGGTTCTAATAATAAAAATTGAAAATAACAAAAAATAAGTACCTTTTGTTGCAAACAGATCAAGTTTCATATTTTGAGTTCAGGCAGATACTAAAGCAATATTATAAGCTTGTTTCAATCGGTCTTTAATCTCTTCTTCTTTATCAATTTTAATAAATGTATTCTGGTTATTTAATAGATAAACTCCTTCAGTATGTATTTTGGCAAACAATATTCCATCTCTATAAATACCTGTGAATTGTTCGTGCATACGATATTCCACCTGACCTATAGAAGTCATAATTACAATTATTGTCCTAATTAAGTATTTATCCATTTTCTAGGAAGCAAAAAAATGTTTAATCTATTTAGTGTGTGGAAATATACAGGAAAAAGGTTAATAAATAGATAATCAAACTTTTAGCTGTACAAATACTTCTAGGTGAAATAATCTTAATATTTCTTAATAAAACTAGAATAATTGATTTATGATACAAGAATTTGTTGCTAAAATACTTGAAGTATTGTCCCCGATGCCTGATATTACTGCGATAAAAAGTAAAGGCCACATAGTTTTGTATAAGGATGGAGTTATGTTTGGTAAGATAATTGAGCAAAATGTTTTATTGTTAAGTAATGATAATAAATTTATTGAAGTGGACACTGAGTTAATAAACAGGTTACTTATACCTAAAAACAAAATCGATCAATCTGACTGTGATGCATTCTTGTTTAAAGCTACTAAGTCTTGGTGGTTGGCTAAAAGTAAGATATGGACTATTTCAGCTACAAAAGGATTTTTAGAAAATATTTAGCATATTCAGCCTATTTATTCATGCATATCATATAAAAAATCAAAACTCATTTTTTGTTTACAGTTGATATATTTACTTATATACTCAAGTAAGTAATTAAAACCAAGAGAACCCAAAATGACTAGACTAAGTATAGATATACCAAATGAATTACACCATTATCTCAAAATACATACGGCCCGGAAAAAAGTAACTGTAGTAGATTTTGTAAGAGATGCCATATACAAAAAAATTGATCAGGAAAAAGTCCCTAATAGAGAAACCATAAAAGCTATTGAAGAATCAAGAAAAGGTATAGGTATTAACGAATATTCTTCTTTTAAAGATATGATCAAAAAAATTAAAAATGAATTAAAAGAAGAAGGATTACAAATAAATGATTAAGACAGTAGCTACTAATAGGTACGAAAAAGAACTTAAACTAATGATTAAACGTGGAAAAGATTTAAATAAATTAGATTACTTGCTTGAGATATTAGAAGCTAATATTAATAAAAAAATAGAACACCATTTGTTACTACCAGAAAAGTATTGCCTTCATAAATTAATAGGTAAATATAAAGGCTACTGGGAATGTCATATAGAGCCTGATTGGTTGCTAGTTTATTACTTAGACAACGAAGTTTTGCGACTGGAGCGTACAGGTACACATAACGATATTTTTAAGTGATAAGAAGTCAACTACTCCTAGCTAAAGCAAGGAGCTTGTAACTAAAGAGATAATTTATGTTAAACACACAAACTACTACTTTCTAGTTCTGTCTTGCCAAAACAGAGCATCTAAGAAAGCAGTTTTAACATCCCTTAGCTTTTAAGTAGTCGATAATAGCTTCGTGTACGATATCCTGAATATAGGTATCATTTTGTACGGCGAGCATTTTTAATCTTTTATGAATATCGGTAGTAAAATATGCCGCTATCATTCTTTTACCTTCTCGGCTTTTTACATTTTGGTAGCGAGTTTTATTGCTAATGTTATCTAAAAAGGCTTCTTGTTTTCCTGCAGAATTAAGAGCATCGCTTAAGGTATTTTTAGATTTTTTATTATTCATGTCTATTTATCCTCATTTTGAATTGTCTTTATTTCAATGTGTCTTTATGTCCACAAATATAATTGTAGACATTTTGTATTTCCGACGCAGCTTTACCTTTTGAATCATATTCTTGTACTCCTTCGCCATTAGTACTTGCGTGTACGTAGCAAAGCCTCTGTACTATCATTTGCGGACAGACATTAATACTATTGCCGTATTTATTAAGGATGGCCTGCTTTGCTTCTTCAGCTAAGGAGCTTGTATGATGTATTGCATTAAATACCAATATAAAAGGCTTATTTGCCATTTTAGCTAGGCCAATCGTATTATCAATTGCCTGTAAGTCAAAAAGATTAGGTCTACAAGGTATTATAATACTATCTGATATTTCAGACGCTATTTGCGAATCTCTTTGCGAATGTGGCGGAGTATCTATAAATATTTCTGTAATGTTATTTTCGCATGCTACATTTATAACATTGTTTAATCTAGCGGCAAAAGATGAAGTAACTAAAGGTTCGTTATTAACCCCTCTTACGTCTGCCCACATAGTTGCACTTGCTTGAGGGTCGATATCAATTATTAAGGAATTATTGCCTTGTAATTTTGATTGTACTGCAAGGTTAATAGCTAAAGTTGTTTTGCCTGCTCCCCCTTTTTGAGACATGACCGAGTATACTTTTACTTTATGTTGCATTGTGGATATGTCAATTTGTTGAAGTGTTGAATTATTAGTGTTGTCCGCATAATGAATTGTAGAGAAACTGATGTCAATACAATTCGACATGTAGACAATACTAGTATTTGTTATGTGGACAAATATACAAAAATAAATGTGGATATATTGAGAATTAAAAAAAGTTCATTGTTGATATGTAAAAATGTGGATGTGTTGTTGTGTTGAATTGTCTAATCTTCAACATGTGGACAATAATGTAATTCGATATGTTGAATATTCAACACTACTAATTATGGACAATTTAACACTAACAGATTGACAACAGAAAGAAACAGGGGGATTAAGTGTTTAAAAAAGTACACTTTGCAACATCCGATATTGACATGTCTTTTTCAATGTCTCATAATGCAATTCTTATAAAGCTTAAAATAATATGAGAATATAAAATATGCAGTTAGTCGGATACGCTAGGGTTAGTTCGGTTGGTCAATCTTTGGAAGTACAACTCGATAAGCTTGCTCACTGTAATAAACTATTTCAGGAAAAAGCTAGCGGTAACTTAAACCAACGCCCCCAGTTACAAGCATGCCTAGAATATGTCAGAGAAGGCGACACATTAATAGTTACTCGTCTTGATCGCCTTGCACGTTCAACTCTGCATTTATGTCAAATTGCCGATATTCTTGCTCGTAAAGAAGTACATTTAAAGGTAATTGACCAAAATATTGATACTAGCGATGCAACCGGTCGTCTTCTTTTTAATATGCTAGCTGCTATCAGTCAGTTTGAAAATGAAATACGCACCGAACGCCAAATGGAAGGTATTATCAACGCAAAAGAAAAAGGTGTGGGCTTCGGTAGAAAAAAACAACTTAAAGCAACTGATATCACTAATTTACACCAGAAACGCCAAGACGGCATACTGATAAAAGATTTAATGCGGGAATACAAACTATCTAAAGCTACTATCTACCGCTATTTACAAAACACCAGTCAATAGACAATAATCACCCACCAACTTTATTTAAGGTTACAGCTGATCGGTTTTAAATTCGCTGTAACCCTCATAGTAATAGCTGATATCAATACCTTTCATAAATAGGGTGCGATCATGGATTTGCTCGGTCAATGCCTGTCTTAGTAAATTTTTTATTTCAACGTCGTTAACAACACTACGTTCCATAGCCGAAAGATACTCTTTCTTATCTACTAAATTCCAATCAATCACTTGTGTTATTTCTTTTTTTAGTATTAGATCTAACCAGATACGCATAGCACGTCCATTACCTTCTCTAAAGGGGTGAGCAATATTCATTTCAACATATTTTTCTATAACTTTGTCAAAATTGTTTTGCGGCATACTGTCAATATATTCCAACGCTTGTTTAAGGTACATAAGAGGCGCAAAACGGAAATTACCCTTTGCGATGTTTACCGTACGAATTTTACCGGCAAAGTGATAAATATCTTCAAATAAATAAGCATGTATGAAAGCAAGCCCTGCAAAAGTACCAACTTCTACCTTATTGATATCTCCACTATCAAAAAGCTGCTTTGCCTTTTGTTTACCGACTTTTTCTTCTGCTTTAGCTAGGTCAATCTGATTATTAATATTTAGCTTATTTTCTAATGTCATATAATTTTTTGTAAATAAATTAAGCGTTTTAATACTCAGTTGGCTGCTCGTAAAAATACATTACTTACTTCAAGCACATGATTGTTGCCGCTTCTATCTTATCCTGATATTTTTCAGTATTTTGTACATTTCCATAACGATTGGAAAATCGGCTATAAGCATCAAATACTTCTATAGGTATATTTATTGGGCCGCCATAGATTTTAGAGCGTAAGTAATTAATTTCTTCTTCGATGTTATCTTCCGTAAGTTCAATATACCAAGCCCTCTGTTTGCCGTTTTGGTTCATATTCCATCTATAACCATGCGCCTTTAATAGCTCCCTGCTTTCATAAGGAGTATTAGTTGCCCATAATCTAAACCTTACGGCTAACGCACTTGTAAGTAATTGTTTAAAAACCTGCTGTTGTGAAATAGGTAATTTTTGCGCTAAAATATGTACCCCTGCTAAACAGTCAGTTATTGCTCTGTGTCCTTCGAAAAAGAAATTGTATTTATAAGCAATGTATTCAAGTTTATGGCTTGAGATACCTTCACTTGTCCAGTTTATATCATACATCAAGCAACCCCAAGCTTTAGGTGCAATAGTAGGAAAGGTCATTTCAAAGAAAGCCCTATCAAACTGAGCGTTATGAGCAATGATTATATCTACATCGTTTAAATAAGAATCTAGATCATCTTCATTTATCCGATGGTCTTTTACCATATCATCAGTAATACCGGTTAGTTTTATAATCGATCTCGGTATTGGTATACCAGGGTCTTGGTAGCTATTGAATTCATCCAATAACCGAAAAATACGCCCGTCTTCGTTATATTCAAACTTTACCATTCCTAGTTCTATTAATTTATCCGTGGCGTGGGATAGTCCCGTGGATTCAATGTCTAAAAATACTCCTATCAATTTTTTATCGGTAGAACTATCAGTGTTATACGCTACCGGTCTGTGATATTTTTTGATGATACGATACTCACCGCTTTGGCGGAGTCGCTCTGTTATGTTTTCAAGTATCTTATTTTGCATAATTTATTCCACAAGAGGTGTAGAGCTATCGTTATTATATCAATTTAATATTAGCTGCCGATAACTTGCCATACTGCTTTTCAGTTTCAAAACTGACTTTCTGTCCCGAGTCAATATTCTTAATACCGGCTTGTTCTAGAGCTGAGATATGAAGAAACACATCCCTTGATTTATCGCTAGGCTCTATAAAACCATAACCTTTTGTAGAATTGAACCATTTGATAGTTCCTTTTTGCATAATAATACACCTTATCAAATCTTATTTGTTGCAGGCATCCTTTAGTTTTTGGCCTACCTTAAACCTTGGTTGATTATAAGCAGCAATTTGCAATTCCTCACCAGTTCTAGGGTTACGACCTGACCTTGCTGCCACTTTACCGATACTAAAATGACCGAAGCCAACAAGGGATATTTCCTTACCTTGTCCCAGTGCATCAATTACTGAGGAGGTAAACATATCAATAGTTTTTTCAGCTTCTCTTTTTGTGCATCCATGCCTGCTTGCTATATGGTCTATAAATTCTTGTTTTGTCATAATTATTCTTTTTTTTAATTAATCAGTATGTTTTATTTGGTAAATCAAATTATTACAAGCTCAAAGCTTGTTATTATTCAAAGTACTAGGCCGCTTTCTCTTTACGCCAGAAAGGTTATAAAGTTTTATGTAATTGTTTAAAATATACTCAGATACTTTCAATTCGTGATACACTTCTCTTTTAGTTTTACTGTTATTTAAAAGCTTCTGTATCTCACTAGGTCTATAATTCTGCTTAAGATACTCAAGATCATTCAATATTTTTTTACTCATGTTCATTCGCCCTCACAGGTCTAAATAATAAGCTAATTCTTATTTTTGAGCTTTAATATTTCCTCAAGGCTTAACCCCGTGACGGAAGAAATGAGCTTATCGTCTAGTTCCTGTTTTAGCATGTTAATTGCGGTTTTTTTTACTCCTTTAGACTCTCCTTCGGCTCTAGCCGCATTAAGTATATCCTGAGAATGAACTGACTGTTTCTGATAGTAAATATACTCGTTACGTTCTTCATTACTCATTTTTATCACTGATAAACGCTCGGCTACCTTAGCCATATAAGGGGACTTAAACCCCTGCTTGATTTCTGAATGTTTCATCACATATAGCCACTCGTCTATTTCACTATTAATCACATCATCAAACATAGGAACAGAGATAAAAAAGTATTCAGGGAATACATTAGGCGTATTAAATATAACCAACCCCTCATTAGCAATACTTACGTCTACAGGGTGTTTTGTATCTACTTCATGAACAATAGTTTTGCCATGGTAAACAGGTTTTTGCATTTCTTTAGTAGAGAAATACAGCAAGCTAATATGGAAGATCTTCTTTATCGTAGTATAATCCTGATTGCCATAGATGCCGTCAACTACAAGTCTTGAGCTATTAAAACAGGCTTTGTGCATGAAGTTAGGCGTATAAGCTCTTTCTATCTCTACAATATATTTATTACCCTCTCCGTCCTCTACCACAAGATCGGCAATAGATTTTTTCATTTCCAGACCTTCCTTGTTGCTCTCAGTATCAAGAAGTGCATTAATCTTTATAGGAGGATATCCTTGGGAAGCAAACAAAGCAGAAATAAACCCTTCAATGATGTCATAATCACCTTTGTTTTTTAATAGGTATTTAATGGCAAAATCAAAACTAATTAGCGGTTTTTCCATATTACGTTCTTAAATCTGTTAAGCTGTTATATTGCTATTATATAGCACGGTGAGCCCTGATACCAGATATTAAGAATAATTTCACTGTTTTTTCTCTGTTATTATTCACAATACTTATAAAGTGGTTTATTAGTGCTTTGTACTATTTTAAGCCTTAAACATCTGTATCAATTAGTTTATACTTGCCGTTTGTATTCTGCTCAAGCCATTGCCCCAGTTTATCCAATGATACGTGCATATCAGTAGAATACAACCAGTTTAAAATCATGTTTTTAGGTAATGTCGAGCCTTTATTATTCATAATGATAAATGTTTTATTTTCTTAGTAGGGTGTTAGTTAAGTAAGATTTAGACCGCAATATAAGCCAAATAGCAAAAAAATGATAACCTAAAAAATAATGGAATTGAAAAAACTAATCAAGGAAATTAGAAGTTCACAAAGTGCGCACTTATCCATAGGAGAAAAAATCTCCTATGCTCCGATCAAAGTAAGGCATTAAACTAACTAAGATATTCTTTTCTTAATCTGTAATAATTAGTGGGCGCAGTAATGGAGTTTATTTTATTGCTGAAGTGCGCATCTAGCAAAACTAAATGAACTGTTTCATAAACTTGTCCACTTCATTCATCATTATTTACAACTTTCTTTCTGGTAAATAACAGGAGGAATTTTTTCCTAATAGAAACTCTAATATTGCTCCTACAAATACAAATAAAGCGGCCCTGACTTGACCTGATATTAATCCATCTAGGCAATGTTCTTTAGAGCGCAGGTGTTGAATTTTATTCCAACACCGTATTGCGCATTATCATAAATTCCAGATTTTTTTTATTAGCTGCTCATCTAATCGTCAATGTCTCGTGCTATTTTTGCACCTCTATCAGGGGTAATTTATAGGGCACTTTGCCCCCTTAACACCCCCACTTACTCCTGAAAATAATCTTGCCAATTTCTATTTTCTTAAATTTATGAAAAAGTTATAACATCTCTTTGCATAACAAAAGTGTTATACGCATGTTGCATTGTACCAATGCTTGTTTAATAAAAAATAAGCTGCTCTTTTTTAGAAAACATGTTACCTAAATGTTTTTGATATTCACTTAGGTTTTTGTAAAATGCGCACTTATACATTGACTTTCGTCAATACTACACTCAAAGATAAATCGTGAGAAAAAAACCGCTTTGAACAAAAAATTGTTACTAATCTACCAATTATTAGTTGCAATATCCTAAATATAGATGTTGAAATTAATGATATAACAAAAAACCATCAATCGTAATGAAAGGAGCAGAACAGCAAAGTCTTACCAGAGAACAGAAAGAAGCAGTAGGTTTACTATCTATCGGTACATTCCTCGAATATTTTGACGTTATGTTATATGTTCACATGGCAGTCTTGCTTAATGAGTTGTTTTTTCCTGAAACTGACCCTCTTACAACTCGTCTTATTGCTGCTCTTAGTTTTTCTTCAGTTTTTATACTTAGGCCATTTGGCGCAATTATATTTGGATATATCGGTGATAACTTTGGACGCAAACTAACAGTAATCATTACTACAACCTTAATGGCGGTATCATGTATAATTATGTATATATTACCAACTTATAATGACATTGGAATTACTGCTTCTTATATAATGATTCTATGTCGTGCTATGCAGGGTATGTCTTCTATGGGCGAAGTAATAGGAGCAGAAATATATCTAACTGAAACTATAAAAAGACCTACTATTTTCCCAGTTGTAGGGTTTATAACAGTTTCTTTAACCTTAGGGGGTGTTGCAGCATTAGCTATTGCTTCTCTTGCTACCACCGAAGGATTTAATTGGCGTTATGCTTTTTTAATTGGCACTATAATAGCTATGGTTGGGGGACTTGCTAGAACACGTTTAAGGGAAACTCCAGATTTTATTAATGCAAAAAAAGAGATTCAGTCTGTTTTTGAAAAAACTGGTGTAGATATAAAACTTTTAGACAAAAGCCCGATATATAATGAAAAAGCTAATAAAATAACTACTATAGCCTATTTTTTACTAGAATGTTCAGCACCAACGTGTTTTTTTCTTATATATGCTTATTCTGCTAATCTTTTGAAAGAAGTACATGACTATACACCTGGTCAAATAATCCATCAAAATTTTATAGTAACAGTAATAGAATTTTTTACTATATTGCTTATTACCTTCTTGAGTTTTAGAATATACCCGTTAAAGATTCTAAAAGTAAAGTTGATTATATTTGCTTGCTTTATTTTTATATTACCTTTTATTTTTCAGTATTCTACTAGTCCAGTTGGGATAATGTTAGCGCAACTTGGTATAGTTTTTTTGGGAGTAAACGTATTACCAGCTGGCCCTATTTTCTATAGCCATTTTCCTATATTTAAACGCTTTACTTATACTGGGTTTGCTTATGCTCTATCACGTGCAATAATGCACCTTACAACTTCATTCGGTTTTATTTTTTTATTCGAATATTTAGGTCATTATGGAATACTAGTTATTATGATTCCTATTCTTATAGGTTTTTCATTTGGTCTAAATCACTTCGAAAAATTAGATAAACAAAATATATAATAAATGTATTTTTAAAAAATCGAATCTTCTGAATATGAAGGTTCAATTTTAACACCAAGTGCTTCATAGCAATTACGTATCAGTTCATTTTTACATTCAGGTATCCCTAAATACATTGCAAGAACTATGAATGTAGAAATAGTTTCTTCTATAATTTTTTTTATTTTTTCTGGGGGTAAGGATTTAATGGTCTGAATATTATGCAATCTATCAAACTGCTTGATAAATAGTACATCGTATTTTTTTTGTTCCCAAAGTAATTCTGTTAATTTACCTGCACTGATTTTGCAACCATATTCTTTTATTCTAGTTAAATCCATTACTTGGTTTGCTATAACTGTACCAAACCCGTTTTCTATCATCTCAAAGGTAAGTTCTGTATCTTCTATTGTATCATGTAGTATACTGGTAACTATTATATCAGTTTTTAGCTTATAATCAGAAACCATATAAGCTACCTCTAGAGGGTGGGAATAGTACGGCTCGCCTGATTTCCTTTTTTGGTCACCATGATATTTTCTAGCCCAATAAATAGCCTTATTAATTAACTCAAAGTTAAGTACATTTTTAGTATCTAGCAACTTTAGTTTTTCTAGTAATCTACTTGAATAATAACAAGGTTCTAAGTAATTCACGATTTAACAACCCCAAATTTTTATTACTTAAACTTTACTATTTTTTTACGCAACAAATACTAAATATTTTTTTACTTAGTATTTTGATAGTTCCATCTTTTTGCAAGGTCACCTATTCCTAAATTTACATGGTCTATAGTCCAAGTTCATTATACTAATTTGATATTAATAGCACTTATCTTATTTTTCTTTTTCCTTATCTCAAAAGAAAGTCTTTGTCCTGTATCTATATCATTGAGACCAATCTTTTTTAGCTCTTTAAGGTGTAGAAATACATCTTTTGAGTCATCATCAGGTTTAATAAAGCCATAACCTTTATCAGCTCTAAACCAAGAAATTATACCAGTCTGCACTATAATATCTACTAATTGATTGTTATAATTGTTATAGTTTTCTGTTTAAGATTATGAACTTAAGTTATCAAATTTATTATAATCAAACAATAATTATTCAACTTTCAGATGTATAATCTATAGCTATAGTAATTCTTTTTGTCTACAAAAACCAGCTCAACAGTTTTATCTACTTAATTATCTAAAATTATCTAACATCCTAAAATTACGATAGTTTGCTGGTTAGTTTAATGCCTTACTTTGAGCGGAGCATTGAGGATTTTTCTCAATGGGGATGTGCGCACTTTGTGAACTTCTAATTTCCTTGCATTAAAAAGGTCTTGTCCTCAAGCTGTTTACTTTCTCTAGGCTAAGACCCGTTAATTCTGCAACTTCTTCTGCATTCTTACCTCTAGCTAGCATTTTTTGAGCTATTTCTATGCTATTTTCCAGTTTACCATCAGTTTTACCCTTAAGCTCGGCTTGCTCTACTTTTTCCTCAAGCTTAGTTATTTTCTCTAAATATTCCTCAACCTTGATTTCTTCCGCCTCCATGGCAAGCTTAGCCCTGATATAAGCATCATGTTCGCTAGCATTCCATTTGTATTGCTCTAGCTCCTCATAAGCAGATAGTACGCTAATGTTTTTTATTGCCTTAGGCGGTTCTTGTTCATTATGAGCACATTTTAATAAATGTAACCACTGATCTATATCATTTTCTATTCTGTTACTATCAAACTTGCCTAATTCTACAAAAACATACATTAAGGAAAAGAGATACTGCTTATTGGTGTTTGTTTCTTTTAAGCAATGGTAATTAATACACGGCAATTCATCATCATCAAACACCTTCTGACCTATAATAGAAATAACAACCACGGGCAATAGGTCTTTATGGCTTACTCCCTGTTCTATCTGGTTTACGTATGAATAGCTGCCGTAAAACTGAACTCGGTTAATATAGTCCCTTTCCATTTTGCGTTGCATCTCAATAATATACCAGCGTCCAGCTTCATCTTTTACCTTAAGGTCAAATATGCTTCTCTTGCCGTCTAGGAATAAAGGCATCTGCTCTTGGGGTATATAGTCCAGCTCTTTTATTCTATTCCCTTCTGAAAGCTTGAGAATGGAATTAAGCAGGTTTATTAAGCGGTCTTTATTGCTAAAGAGCTTTTTAAATGCAACATCGTTCGTTGGATCTAAATATCTGTGTGTCATAGTAAATTATCCTTTCCTAGCTTATTTTATATATTTATTTCCCGTTTTAAGGGGTTTTTAGCGAAAATGTAGATTAAACATTAAAATCGCTCTGTATTATGCTTAAAAAGCCTTTTATATAATTACTTAGTATTTTTCTTTTAGCTAGCTCTTAAAAGTAACCCTTTCTATAGTGGTTCAATTAAATGATACTTTTTTATATAACTATTTATAGCATTATGAGTGTAACCATACTCTCTAGCAATTGCGTATCTATGGACACCATTATTTAATAAACGTTGTATTTCTTGTGGGTCAATTTGATCTAATATAGTATAAGTAAAATGTTTATTGCAATTCCTACATTTGTAATATTATTCATAACTTAATTTGCCGATTTTGACCACATTAGTATCTTGTAAGCAATATTTACACTTCATTTTAACTTTAAATATTCATTTTTTGAAAAGTGTTTTTAATCATTAAAACAAGCTATATCACCATATAATTTTTTTGCGGCTAGATTATAAGCTTTTTTAGCTATTTCTATATTTGTATATGAACCTAAATTATAAGTTTTGTTATTTACTTGAATATAAGTTCTATATTTATTTCTATCAGAAATATAAGTTATACCTTTTAAATTTAAGTGAGTTTTTTTCTTTTTTAAATTACGATACATTTTCATTGAATAATTACCAGCTGTCATATTTTCAATTCTGGTGTTAAGGGTATTACCATCTATAAATAATAGATATTTAGGTAGATAACCATGTATTAATAAAAATATTATTTGACCTGTTAAATATTTTTTTCTTCTTAAAGTAATAATTCTATGTAAATTATTTTTAAAATTTCTTATACCACCAGCTTCATCACCTATATTTATCCTATTAGCTGATTTTTTTAACCAATAAATTTTACCATCTTTATATCTAAACAATGTTCTAGCTTCTTCAAAAGTCAACCTATCACTTAATTGCACTTTTTCATGCTGTATTTTTGGTAAATTAGCAATTTTTATTTTTAATTTTTCTTCATCAGGTAAAAAATGACGCATTTTTAATAGTGTTTTTTTTGATATTAAAATTTAATAAATAAAAGGCCTGCTTATTACATCTAGATCTTCCAATCTTCTGTAAAAAATCTTTTCTTCTTAGACTAATACATTTACTCCAAACTATGAAACTCTTGTTGATATTATGTCAACACTGTTGTATTTCTATCGTTCAAGCTGAAAGAGGGAAAGAACCTAAGCTTAATCTCTTTAATGAATTTTAAAGCTGATTGCCTCCTTTATCTAAACTATGAATTAATCGGGCTTTTTATTACTTTATCTAACTGAGCTAATGAATAAAACCACAAAATTATTACTAACAAAAATACAATAAACAAATAAGGTATAATAGTAGTAATATTTGCGCCGGATATTAGTGAAAGCATTAGCCATTGCATGAATGAGCCGCCGGTATTTCCCAGTCTTTCTCCTATAACATCCGTGATAGCTTTTCCCTTAGTCTTTAATTCGTCTCCTAGAGGTATAAAAACTGTTTCTTTAACAGGATCAAGAAATGAATATTTTGTAGCTTTTACAAGAATGTTTTGAATAGTTCCGATAAAAACCGAAATCCAGAGCAAATTTAAACCCAAATAAGTAGAATAGGGAAGTTCCTTACTGTAAGACATAGCAGAAAGAAAAAAAGGAATACCAGTTACAATTATAAGTATAGGAGTTATCAACATGGCGGTAACCGTACTAACTCGCTTTAATATTCTAGAGCTTACTAAGTCAAGGCAAATAGCAGACAAACTAAGAGCTATTTGTACCTTTCCTATAAAATGGCAATAATCAGCAGAATTAGTAAATGATAAACTTAACTGTTTTTCCCATGTACTCTCAAAAATATTAATAGTAATGCCATAACATACTAAAATAATAGCAATAAATCGAATATGTTTTGACAATAAAAGGTACTTTATATTATCAAAAATACCAGCTTGAGGTATTACTCTTCGATTACCATCTACTATTATTGCTCCTATAAGTCTATTTATAAGTAAATAACTCAATAAACCTATCAAAAGGCCTGATACGAGTATTAGGAAAGAAAAATACCTAATTGAATCTTCCCAATTATTACCGGTATAGGAAGAGGAAATAAAAGTGATAGCCATACCCCCTGTGGCAGCACCAATTTCGCCGCTTAAAGCCAATAAAGGGTAGTAGGTTTTTGCTTCTTCGACAGAATATATTTGATTAGCTATCTGCCAAAACATTAGGGTTAACATTATGCTAGGCCATAATTCCGCTAATATATAAAATACAGTATAAGGCCAGTAGTAAAGCATGATTATATGGTATTTAAATATAGTAGAAATTTCAGTCAGGAATAGATTTGAAATGGTAAAAGAAACCATTTTTGGATATAAAAAAACTCCAAAAACTATAAAAAAAGCAATAAAAGCAGTATTTAGTAAGAAATAAATCTGTGTTCGAGAGAAATGATCAAGCAGTTTGTTATATAAAAAAGTAAACAGAAATATTGACGGCAATACTCCATATAGTCTAACTGCACTAATAACTTCCGGCCCGAACTGTATGACAATTATGCTATTCTTGATCGCTTTTAGAAGGCTAGTTATAAATAGTATAATAAAGATTATCAAAACCGATAGTAGTAACTTATAGTTTATTATCATAGACATCGTTATAATGGATGCCGAAATTAGCCAAGTAAAGGGTTAAAACTTTGTCTTATAAATAGATTGTAACAAGATATACGAATCACACAAGAAAAGAATATCCAATGTAAACTACGCAACGATTAAAGACCTTTAGGCTTCTTGCTTCATAATATCATAACTAACTATATCTAATGACATAATACCGCTAGAGGATACTCCACAAGCTCGCATTCCGACAGTTCCTGCGTATATCTTTCAGCAATGCTGCAAGTACGTTAGTGTCAACTCCTATCATTGTTACTGCTTTAATAATGAACATATCCTAAATTAAAAAACAAAATCAGTCCAGTATCATTGAAGCAGTAGTATTTATATTACTGTTTGTACATTTCTACTAAAGTTAAAATTAATATTTACTTGACATACACATCTTCTTGCACTAGTTAAAGCTTAATATTTTTTAATAATTACTAAGCAGAAAAAAATATTATAAGTTACTTGAGTTTTATAAGTAAATAAAAATTATAGAGAAAACATGAGCAAATCACCTTTAGATAAGCATAGCAGATTTACACATTCTACGGTCAATCTAGCATACAAAGTAAATTCCTTAAGCCAGTATCAATCTGCAGAAGAGGCTTTAACCGAAAAATTAAAAGGTACAGGTTGGGAGATCTTATTCAAATCACCAGATGACTCGGCTACTAATCAATACAGCTATAAATCCGTAGCTTTTATTAACAAAAGCACTAAAGAGATACATATATCTACTGCAGGTACCAAACCGGCAGAAGCCTATGATTTATATGATGATGCACTTATTACCTTCGGTTATGCGCCTAATAAACTTTCGCCAATGCAAAAGTTTGTTGATAAAATAGTTGCCGAAGTTGCTAGGACAGGAGAAAACGTACAGGATTACCACTTCGGCACAAGTGGGCATTCTCTTGGAGCTATTGTTTCAGATCTAACATTTGTCGAACTACATTCTAGAGGCCTGAAATTTGACCAATCTATCACTTTCGATAATCCAGGTTCAAAACATGTAGTACAAAATGCGATAAGCAAGGGCTTATTTACCGGTAAAGTTATAGAAACGGTAGAAGAATTAGGGGAGAATTGCGTAGAATATAACGCTAAACCAAATTTTATTAATACAGTTAATGAACATATGTCTTGTAATACAAAAGTTCTAATACCACATAATAAGCCTTCTGAGATATCCGAAAGTGATTCCTCGGGTATTTGGGGATTTGGAAAGTATTTATATAATAAAGTTGGTTCTGCGGTTGGTAAATGCGCAGAAACTTTAGGTATTAAAG
>Ga0116231_10007726_pt1 | contig 19417 bp, 12 predicted proteins | sample S1TSphgellanicum_2_FD_89695 | JGI IMG/M metagenome (GOLD analysis project Ga0116231, IMG submission 89695) | Host-associated microbial communities from peat moss isolated from Minnesota, USA - S1T2_Fd - Sphagnum magellanicum MG | ecosystem: Host-associated > Plants > Peat moss > Unclassified...
CTCCATGTGATGAAGAAGTTATTTACCCTTTTCGTGGTTGTACATCCTCCCAGATCTGTGGAACTGCATCCTTGTTTCTGCATATCTGGCATCATGTGACAACTTTAGAATTAGCAAAGCCTTCGAATGTTAACATTGAGCTTTGTAAACTCTGACCCACACATAAAAGGCATGAGAAAGAACCTGAAGGCCTGGAACATCATCAGTGGCTAGCAGAGTTATCATGCCATAGTCGGAGTGTGCACCTGCTCCATATATTCCTAGTCCAGGATGAGACTCCTCTGCTGTGAAAACCAACTTAGTTGCATTACTTCCTTACCAAACACAATACATATAGTAGAGCTGATGACCTTCTACCCCAGAATCTGTATCTCCAGTCTGCTTGCAGAGCTGTTGAACTAACCAGAATAGTGAAGGAGGCGGAGAGCAGCCATAGGATCATCAAGCAAGCCTGGCTTATCAAAATAGGTTTGATCCAAGTTGAGTGCTAATGCTATCAGTCCTGCAACCCTTCTAGAAAGCTTCCTGCAAAATAAATCATCAGCAAAGTATCATTCTATTAGCCAGTGGCTTCTTCAACAGGGGAGCCTCCTTGATTCTCGAGATGGCCTTCATCCCCACAAATCAAAACCTTCTCAAGCAAAAATTGCAGCATGGACCCTTCCCACTATCAATCTCATCAGTTGAAAAGAACAACCAAGAATTCATTCAGTCATTGAGACATGCCCACAAAGTAAGCCCTTACTTTGCTGATCTTGTAAGTATTTTGCAGGATCAGATTTAGACTACATACATTGCCTCATCATAGTATCGCTCCATGGTCGCCTGCCATCCTGGTAAAACCTCTGCACGACACTGTTCAACCACTTCTCATTACTCTTCCTCACATGTTAGATGGCAAAAAACAGTCTGACATGTGTTTAAAACCACTGGCATCATCTGGGTGACAACAGTTGGCAGCACTCTTGAAATGCATGCAGATGAACATCTTTGACTAAAAAAAAGCCTTGGACAATCGACCTGAAGAAGGGTACTGGTTTGGTCCATGCAATGGCTTTTTTGATCGAGGATCACTGTCTGGCACTTCCCTCCCTATGTAATATCCCTCCTTCGAATCACCTTTGGACTGCTTTGCTGGATCAAGTATTTCCTCCTCAAAGGGTGTGTAGCCACGGTGGTTCTTGTCATGCAATACCTTCATCTTTTGCTCCATTGGTAGAGCAAAGAAATTTTTGCTCTGTTCAAACACTTGATCAAGAAGCTCTAAATCCAAACCATGGTTGATGAGATAGAAAAATCCAACATCCATACAAGCCTGCACATATCACACAATTGTCTTCAGCTCGAATTTTCACATTTTCCAACCCTGAGAATTGTCTTTGAAACATGCTTGAGAAATTCATCTTGTTACTCCTGCCTAGAACCCGGTTCTCATAGCCACCTTAGCTAACAAAGTGAACAAACAAAGTGAACAGATTTGGTAATGAAGATGGTTGGACAAGCACCTGCAGAGTTCAAGAAATAGGTCAAATCATGCAATTGGAATGGATGACTATCAACTATTAGCTCCTGAAAGTGTATCAAAATTCTCCCGGAACTTCCAGAATCAAATTGCAGGAGAAATCATGACAAGTCTTTTGGCTTCAAAGGACCATAAGGTTGGCAGACACATGTGTTGTTACTGTGCATCCAAATTCAGGTTTTCTTGGCCAGGCACTTCTCCATTCATTTTTATTTCGACCAAACCTCAAATCTCCAATTTCAGAAAATAGCTCCTTCAGCTGATGAAAGCTAGAAAACCTCAAAATACCTTTTGACACCGGAATTCTGTGAAAACCATGATGTTTAAGGACAGGAGGGAGACTTACTTCCCAGATACACACATGGGCAAAAAAGCATCCTCTCCTTTCACGCACAGAGGCACAAACACAGCATATACCAGTCCACACACACACACACACACACACCTTCCAAGAAAGAAAATCTTGGATTCCTTGACTTCGATAAGGAAGGAAAAGCACAATCAGGACAGGCTTCTGGGGGATTGAGCTGCTCAAACCCCAAAAATTCACGACACAAAAAGACTAGTATCCAATTCTTTTTTTCCTTAAAGGAAAGCAGATAGTTTGATGAGGGGAGGAAACTTGCCTGGCGAAGCCGAGCTGCTGTTGTGGTCAAGTCGGGCGAGCTCATATCTACGCACGCCAGATTATTATCCCCATGTCCATTAGCTTCTCCCATCATCGATGCTTCTGGTTTTTTTTCGGTTTTAAAAAATATATATTCCTGCAATCAATCGAAAATGAGAAGTAGGAAACAGCAACAAGAAAGTGTAGACTCCTCGCAAACGCAAAGTGAAAAGAAAAAAAAGAAAAAAAAACACGCAAAATTTTCAGTCTCCCGCAAACACAAAGCGACAGACTCGCTCTGTTCCCGGCAAACACACGCACTTCACGGATCGGAAGGAAAAACGAGAGAGACGACTACCGGTCATCGCCGGTCCGATTTCCGGAAGGACCTCCGACCACCGGTCACCAGATGGAATCCTAAAAGGAAATCATTAAGGTCTGGGGAGAGGGGTGGCAGATTTTACCGGTCATACCCGGTCTGATTTCCGGAAGAACTTCCTACCACCGGTCGCCAGATGGAATCCGGAATGGAATCTATCAGTAAGATCTGGAATGGCAAATTGATGTCATGTTCTTGACAACATTATTTGGCGTAATGTGCTTCTAGCGATCATAATCGTACACCCAAACCAAGCAATGTTTTTCTTTCTCAATGTTGTGAAGTAGCCAAAGTGGTGATCATCCATCCATTAGGAAGATTTAGCCAAATTTGGCTAGAATTTCGATTTGATCAAGATTCTTCAAAAACACTTGATTTCAACGCATCTATTTTCTAATTTCACTTTTTGGCTATATATTGTTGGCCAATAAAATGCTATACCGAAGCACATTACGTACCATGGAATGGTCAAGTTGCTACCCATTATGTTGGGTAAGGTGTAATGTGAGCTTCTTAGGATGAGTTTATAGGTAATGCATCCAATTATACATTTTTCATTTATAACATGTGTTTAGAAATGCATTTAAGAAGGTTTCTTGGATGATAAACCATTTGAAATAATTTATTAAAAAATAATTTGAGCTAAATCCCATAACATTTATTAAAAAAAGCCCCTCTCTCCCATAATACTTTCAATTCATTTAACACCAATTTAAGCTATGACTTTATCATGTAGCCTTTTGTATTTTGTTTTATGTTTCCAACATTTCCATGTTATGAACAACATTTTGCTTGAGTAATTTTTTTGCATAATTTGTGGGTTTGATTTATATTACCATTTGTGTGTAGTTGCATTTCAACTTAATCATATTTTTATTAGGAGTTGTTTGAGCTCGTGTGCACATTAATTAAGAATTCTTTGGTTTTGTTAATTTTTGTGCCCATGACAATAAACTTTTATAAAACTATGATTTTTAGTTCATTTTTCTTGCAGAATTGTCCATTCTTTGAAGTGAAATAACCAAAATTAAAGGTTCTTTCATTTTTGAATTTTTTAGGGTAAATCAAAATGAAAAAAATTACCCCATCTTGGATCAAACCATTGTTGGGTAGGTCAAGTGTTTTGATTTAGCTTTCTAGTTAAATTTTAAAATATTGGTGATAAGTTGGGTTAGCTTAATTAGTTATATTTTTGTTTGAAAATTGGTTCAATTGTGATTTGGGTTTGAAATATTTGGTATTGGGATGTAATTATATGATTTTTTCAAATCAGTTTTTATCATTTGAAATTCTAAAACACACAAGTTTGTTATGTAAATTTTTCTTAGTGTTTTGAAACATTTCATGTTTGTTTATTGTTATGTAAGTTGTGCTTTGGGTTTGGATTGATCTTTGTTACAAGTGAGTAAATTTTTTGAATCATCAAAAATGAGTCTAATTGGTTTGTGCTAAAATTAAATTTGATTTTTGAACACTATATTTTTGTGTTTTGCATGGGAAACTATTTTTGGGTTTTGGAGAGCTTTGCTTGGACATTTGTAGCATGTTGTGGGTTGTTTCATTTTGCTTATATTTTGTATCGCTCCCTAGATATTTGAACCCTATGGGGCTTGGTTACATACAAAATGGGAATCTTATGAATTAGAAGAAGTGTGAAAAAACATCACATTGTGAGGAGGAGGAGCCCTTTCATTTGCCACAAAGGTTCATCCCTCTTTCTACACTACTAGAAAACATGGTATTATTTGATTGGAAAACTAAACCAAAATCCATTTATTTTGACATTTGGTCATATTTGACCACTTGGTCATACTGATCAAATCGATCAATCATATCCAACTTGACTAGTGGTTTTTTTGACTAACCATAAGATGTTCTTTTTGACTAGTCAAATTGGACAAAAACTTGGGCAACCAAAAAAATTAATTAAAAAATAACACAAATTTTAAATAAATAAATACTTACATGCCTACCCACCCATGACTGACCTACCTACTTATTCACAACCCACCTAAGTATTATACATTTACACATGTGTACAAGATATATATACAAATATACATACTTCACATAATATATGTTGGTAAGGAGGATTGAACTTTGGTCTCTTTTGCTCTTAACTGATGTCTTGACCATCACACCACTTTGTAAAACAATATAATACCAAATGCATTTAACATGTTTTTTTGAATTTCAATGAAATTTTTTGTCAACATTTGAACGTCAATAAGTAAATAAATAGGTACCTAACTAAGTAGATAAGTAGGTACCCGTGCCTACCTACTTATGTTTTTAAACGTACATATTTAATTATGTAAAATATAAATAGGTATGTAAGTAGATATGCAAGTGGGTAGGTTATAGGTAAGTAAATAAGTAAATGTTAGGTAGGTGGTAGATATGTAGATGTTAGGTAAGTAAGTAGGTAAATAAATAGATGTTAGGTAGGTGGGTAGGTGAATAAGTAAATAAATAAGTAGATATGTAAATGTTAGGTAGGTAGAGGCCATAGAAAAGACATAGGTAGGTAGGTAATTAAGTAGGCATAATAAATAGGTTAGGTAATTAACTAAATTAATATGACCAATTTGACTAAATATGGCCATTCAATATGGCTGATTTGATTAAGCCATGGGCATCTTGATGAACCATTTTTAAAAATTGACCCTTTTGATTAGATGTACAACTTAACATTTGGTCAAAATGGTCATTTCAATCAAAATAACTAACCAAAAAAACCATGTGTCTTTCATGCCCCATGCATTTAGTCAAAACAAACATCTTTTGGTCAATGTGGACACCTTATTCAAGTTGAAACTTTTGAAAAACCATGATTTGTAGTACTGTTATCTTTTTCATTTATTCATTTTTCTTTTCTACCTTTCTTTCTTTCTATTTATCTAACATCAACAAGAGTGTGCTTAGGAGCATTGGCAACAATGACATGAAATTTTGATTAATTTCAAAGTTAATTTTGGAATTAATTGGGAATGTACTTAAAAAATTCATATCTTTTACATACAACATGCATCAAATTAAGGTGCCAACTGCACCATTGAGTTCCTAGAAAGGAGGTTTACATGTATGGGAAATTTCAACCTAATTGAAAACAAAATTTTGAAAGACTTTTCACAAGTGTGTGGAAGTGGTGTGCATGGACCCAATTTTTGTTGGATTTCACCATCTTAGTGTTTGTGCTAGTAAACACTCATTCTTATAACCCACAAGTGGTGGAATGTCATGCCATCAATCCTATGGAATGTTACATTGTCCACTTTTGAACTTCTATTATAATTTTGGAATGGGAATTACACAAGTGAAAATTTATGTTATATGAAAAGTTCATTCACACTTTGTGTTGTTTGGGGTTGTGCCTATGATTGATTCTTATTATTGAAATATTATTCATAAATTGTAGTAGAGAAGGGAATGTGAGGAAATGAATGGTTTGTTCAACAATCCAATAGGGTGTACAACTTGTGATCAATCATTCCTCACATTTGTGCATACTATAATGCAAGATCCTTGTGGCAAAAGGCTACCACTATTACAAAACCATATCTTTTATGCCCCTATCATTGTGATTAAATTTACTTGTTTGTTTGTTTGTTTTGTCATTAAAAATAAATAAACATGTTTCATTTGATTAAATTAACTAAATTTTTTTAATCAAATCAAAATAATGTTAATTACACGTGAATTGAATCATGTTTAAATGATGTCAATGCCTATTATGGCATGATTAAGTTTATTTGTTCCATGGGTGACATGGATTATTACATATTAGAGTTATCCGTAAAATTGGAAAACATAGGGTTCTAGTACTAGGTTTAAAGAAAGGAGATGATGAACACAAAAAGGCATGATGGGCATATCGTGAAGGTAAAAAAGGCAAGAACAAACTCAAAAAATTTCTTTAACTCAAGATCAAAGGAGTTTCTTCTTATATCCTTTTTTTTTTTTTTTTACAATTTGATTGTGATTTAAGCCAGTGTTTTTTTCAAAAAAATTCTGGAGCCCAACCAATTTGTGAGGAAAGTCTAGAGTGGAAGTAGTTTGTGAAGGTCTAGAGTGGAAGTAGTTTGTGAAGGTCTTAAGGTTTTATAGTTTGTGAAGAAGGGTCTATTTTGAGCAATTTGTGGACTTTGAATTTCGTGGGTGTCGTGGTCTTGGTAGTGAGCTTTCAACATTGTGGGTTGTGGTTCAATCAATGAGTTGCAACTTTGTCAACGAGGAGCTTTGATAACATCTGCAACTTCAACAACGAGGAGTTTCAATAATGACCCTTAGAACCACAATGTGGAACTTTGCATAAGGTTTCTAAACCTAAACTTCTTTCCTCCTGCTCTCAACCAAATGGTCCTCATTTTTAGATTTTGGCACTAGAAGAAAAACCCCATTTTTCGACTTATTTTAGGTGACTAAAAATGTCTTTTGTGAAATAGTCACAAAAGACATTTTTAGTCACCAAAGACAAGTCAAAAAATAGAATTTTTCTTCTAGTGTGGGAAGGTGAGGATTTTTTTTTTAACACGTTAAACCATGACTTAATTCTATGGGAGGTATTCCTCTTGTCTTATTAGTTTCTTTCTGTATTCTACCACAAATTTTGTGAATTAATCACATTTGTAATTGCATCCCTTTTGTTGCAATTTTTGAAGCTTGGTTTCCATCCTAGGGTTCCAGATTCTTCCATTATTGGTTTTCAAAACTTCTAGCAACTTTTCATCACACCAATTGTTGATGACGTTCGCCATTTTCTACCACCTCTCATAGGTAATGTTGTGGTTGCATACATTCTTCCATGCCTACCCATGACCCCATCCATGCTTTGACATTTTCGCCGAGTAAACAAAGGGTGGTGTAAAGGAGTGGGATAAACACTTACATGGAATGCTTTAGAATTTGTCAAAATCAATAATAAGGCTTACAGAAATTTGTAGCCATGCATGGTCTCAAGAAATGTTCTCTTCATGAACGACTTCAAATTGAAATAAATTACTTACAATATTTTTTAGAATGGTATGATACATTTGAATCCGTTGAAAATGTGGAATTAGATGTAAATACATATTTTTCTTCTTCTTCATTAGGGTTGTTAATTTAACTTGTGTTATGCACATTTTGTAATTTGATTAAATTGGAATTTATAAGGTTTTCTACTTCTATGACTTGTTGGAGCTTGCTTTCCTAATGAGGTCATGTTCATCTATTATGGTTGCTTGTTTCAACCTAATGAGCCCAAAGAACTAGTTGCTCAACATATAAACCTAGACAATTTAGAGATGTTATTTTATTGATCAAGGTGGGGTTTAGGGTTTTGTTTAATCAAGGTCCAAGAGATCCAGCTGATTGTTCATTTCCATCCAATCAAGTCATCATTTCATCCACCTACTCGTTTGAACATACTGCACCCAATGAATTAGTTGTTGCTCATAAATTCAACTTGGAAGCCATGTTATGTGTTTACATTGATGTTTTTTTGTTGACTAATGGAAGGCATAAGGTTTTGTTTGATCAAGGTCCATGAAATCTAGTTGGTTATTCACTTGAACCTCTTGAAGTCAACATGTCATCTAATTGTTGACTTGAACCTAGGGAGCCAACTTGTTCAACATATATCTTGGATATTCATTAAATATTTTGACAGAATAAAAGGAGTTGAATATGCAAGTAAGATGCATGCAAAAGAGTGCCACATATTTATGGTTTAAGGTATCAAAATTCAATGCATCTTCTTCTAGCTTAAACTGCTAATTTTTCAACTTGATCAAATGTAAGTTTCTACATTTGAATATACAAGGCATCCTTCTTAGTTCTAAAATAGGTGGAAATTTTTGTTCAACATGTGCGTTTCCAATAGCTCCAAAACATGTGATAGGCAAAATTTTCTACGTATTTTTATAATCAAGGTTTTTGCAAAACCCATTTTATTTCAAAGTTTGAATGGTTTTTTTTTGTGCAAGAGAAATAATTTTAAACAAACCATTCCCCTACTTATAATTTGCTTAAGTACGATTATGCCCTTCACCCACCCTAAGGATGTAAGGGTCAACCATGCTTTCAATTGCCACCAAAAACATTATGAGGTCCAATAAACATTGAAGTTGCTAATAAAGTGGCAGACTTTTTCTTGAGTGCCAATTATAACCAAAGAATGGGCATTGGTCAGGCTTCAATTATTGTTCAGAATGGACCCTGATAAAATTCATATTTCCATGAGGATAGAATGATGATTGCCTTGATGGAACAAAACCTATGGGAAAATGGATATGCATTGATGGGTTTGTGTTTATGGATGTGGGGATTAGAGTTTTGTTTGATCAATGTCCATAAAATTGAGAACATTGTTCACTTTAACCCAGTGAACGAAAATGTTTCATCTTGTTCACTTGAACCCAATGAACTAAGGGAATTAGTTGTTCAACATATAAATCCAAACCTCCAACAGTCATCAAATGGATATGTCATGATGGTTTTTTGTTTATGAATGTGGGGATTAGGGTTTTATTTGATCAATGTCCAAGAGATCTAATTAATTGTTCACATCAACTCATCCTAATCATCATTTCATTTATTTGCCATCTTGAACACAATAAGCTAGATGTTGCTCATGAATTCAACTTGGACATTTATATCATGTTCTTCCATTGATGTTATAATGTTGACCATTGTGTTAAATTTAAGGTCCTATTTTATCAAGGTTCAAGAGATCCAAAACATTATTCACTTGAACCTAGCAAACTCACCATTTCATCTGGTTGCTAATTTGAACCTACTGAACCCAAGGAGTTGGTTGCTCATCATACAAACTTAGACATTCATCAACCTAATCAAGTCATCATTTCATCTGTTCACTCACTTTAACATAATACACATAGTGAACTAGTTGTTACTCATATATTTGGGATTTTGAACATAATTTTGAACATTTGAACTACTTGATATTCATTAATTCAAGTTGGAGGGCCATTTCATGTTCTTGCATTAACCTTCTTTTGATGACCAATGGTGGGTTTAAGGAACTAGTGTTGGAATGTTCAACCATAGTGTAGCTGAAAAAAATGTTTGTAGATTTGTGAGATTTTGAATCAAATACATCTACACACGGCAAGTTTAATCTAAGGTTAGTAATCTTTCATCCAACTCTAACAATCCTTTTTGAACTCATACATCTATGGCCATTGTTGGTTTAAAATTTAACATCACCTAGGCTAAGCAACTACTTAGAAAGGTGCAGAGAGAGATAGAAACAAAAAAACATATAGAGAGACAAAAAGAAAGATAGAAAGAGAAAAAGATGGGGAAAAACAAATGCACACAAAGAGACAGAAAGAAAGAAAAATGGAGAGATTTGAAGGCATAGAGAGAGAGGAAAAAAAAACTATAAAAAAAGACAAAAAGAAAGAGATGGAGAGAAACAAAAGCAAAGAGAAAGAGGCAAAAAGATAAATAGAAAGAAAAAAAAGAAAAAAAAAAAAAAAAAAAAAAAGGAAAAAAAAAAAAAAAAAAAAAAAAAAAAAAAAAAAAAAAAAAAAGATGCAGAGGCACAGAAAGAAAGATAGAGACAAAGAAATAAATAGAGCAAGAGAAATAAAGATAGAAAGAAAAAGAAATAAAAGTCTTTTTGATCAATTTCTATTGATCAATCAAAGGTTTTATTTGCAAAAAATCAAAGAAGAAAATTTTACATTAAATGTCCTACTTATTGTCCAAAAATTTGGATACCATCTTTGAAGATCCAAAAAGGATCATTGCTAAAATCAACCTTGCATTTTCACACAATACATATTGTGTAAAAATTAACTTTACAACATATTTTTTTATGAGGTATTTGTCCAACATGTAGGCTACTTGGCTACACAAAATCAACCCCACCTCTTCTTCCAAAACATGTATTTCAACATTTTTAACAAAATAAAAAACAGACCGGCCACAACTTGTGGTGATCCTTGGTTACCACTAAATTTGAACTATGCCACCAAATCCATGCCTTACAGAAATGCCATCTATAAGGTTGTTGTTGAGTCATGATATTGTCAAAATATAAAAGATTTATGAAAAAATTGTAATGGAATAAAGGATGGCAAGGGGATGTAATCAACTATCTTCCAAACCCAATTTTCTTTTGCATGTAGCAACATTTTTACAAGACTTGTATACAAAGCCGGCCTCACTTGGTCCCATCCCACCAGAGCCACAAACACAAAGTTAATAAATAATGAGGAACACTAGGTGTCTACAACCATTTTGACTTGTTACCGATGTCCTACAAACCTGCAAAAAATGTGCTTCAATAGTCAATCATAGAAAAACCACCGCACAATACAATGATCCATTCACTTGTTCCATTTACAGTCCTTCAATTTTACATAAAGATTATACATCCAACCTCTTATAATGTTACGTGTTCATTGTTGGACATCTTAGCCAATAGTAGTGTGTGAATCCTAATAGGAGTTCACCGATCACTAAATCTTAGGATATCACAATCTTTTGCTACAGAAACCAAAGTTTGCAAAAGTAAGAATGCACATTGTCTCCTTACTTTACAAATACCTTGTTTCAAGTTGCCTAAACCAATGCCCTTAATCAAATCCCTCCACCAAATGTAGAAGTTTCCAAGGGCTTGAATAAATTATTTTATTGTGATTACTTGAGCACATGTTCTAACAAATGTAAGTGCCTAGGGTTTTTGGGTAGACCCAAATGACAAGTGATGGCTAGTTATAATAAACAACCATAAAAATAAATTGATTCTACCCTACACATCCTTGCTAGTCACTCCTCTTCCCACAAAGATTTTTGTAATAAGCCAACCTTGTTAACTAGTATTTAAGACTACCCTAGGCAGTACATAAATAGTATCATTAATAGTTCCAATTTGTAAGGTTACAAAAATTATTGGAAAAAATTCTCCCTATGTAAAAATCCCATATGGAAATGTATTTAAATCAAGGAAATCAATTGCCTAATTGTGTATCCTTGTCTGTTTTTAAAAAAAATTACAGGCGATGTTCAACTTGTATTATCAGGACCGAACCAAATGTAATATGGTGTCAGTTGCGTTCTTTTTTAAAAACCCTTTTGTTTGGTGATCAATATTCTTACCAAACATCCATACTAATATTGTACATAAACACTTGGGACATGTTATCTAATGTTTACCAAAGTATGGTCTAGCCTTGAATGTTCATTATTGATATATGCAAGAAGCTCAATAGGCTTGTGTGTTTTCTTTTCTTTTTTAATTTTTTGCCCCTTTAGGTATAGTCAATTTTTTAAAAAAATTGTGTGGTTAAAGCCTTGAAGTGCAACCAAAAACATATTTAATGATTTCTAATATGCACCCCTTGACTTGAGCTCGTAAGCCATTGTGGGTTTCATAAATTTATTAATCCTTTGTTAAAAAACCAAGGATTGTTTTATGTGTTGTTCTATTTATGTTTCTCCATAGTCTGGCCCAAAAAAATTTAATTAGAAATATTAATAATTACAAATTGCAAGCCTTTTTGTGAATAATGGTGTCCTCATAACTTTAACCTAGTCAATCAAACCGGTTTGTCACACTGATCCATCAAACCTTTTTATGATAATCGAACTTTTTCCAAGGGAAATATGTGTACACAAATTTTATAAAAGTATGTATAAATGCGACTATGTTGCACATCTATACATATATGTACACATTTGTATGTGCATAAAATACACATATTTTTATGAGAGCCATTGTATAACCACGTAGACAAAAAAAAACAAATAAAGAGAAAAAGAAAAAAAGAAAGACAAAAATGAAGAAAGATGGAGAGAAACAAAAGCAAAAAGAGAGGTGGAAAGACTTAAAGGCGAAGAGAGAGACAGAGATAGAAACAAAAAGAGAGAGAACAAAAAAAAAGATAAAAAAGAGATAGATGTTTAGATACTTAAAGAGGTGCAGAAAAAGACAAAGAGAGATAGAGAGGAAAAAAAAATATGGAAACTCAAAGAGGCACAAAATTAGAGACAATTATATATGTATGGAAAGAAAACAAAGAAATTAAAAGTGAAAAATAGAGAGAGACATAGAGAGATTGAAAAAGACAGAAAAAAAACAAAGAGTCACAAAGAGAAAGAGATTGAGATAAAATGATGTGGAGGTTTGAAGGTTTTTTAAGTGTGCATGGGTCTATTTATGTTGGGGTGGAAGGTTCTCAACACAAGAAAACTTCTTAAATATGCATGTGTCAAAGGCACCCAAATGAGAAAAAAGAAATCGTGCCATTGTGGAATCCACTCACTTGAGCAACACGTGTGTTACTTATTATAACCATCATTTTGTCATCTATAACAAATACAAGTCAAAAATACACAACTCATTTCTAATGTAGTGTGGAAGGTTGTTTATGCTTCATATAAATCAGATTACCTAGAATTAGAGTTCCAGGAGGAAACTTGAAAGAAAGGTTGTGAGAAATGTTGTGGGAGTTGAAAATAGGGACATCTAATGAGGAAGGATTAGATAGAATGGTTTTGATGAAGAAGTGTTGGTTTGCTTGAAATCAACAAATGGGCATGCCATGCGTAATGTTTTGAAACGTTGACAAAATTTGATTAATGGTATAATAATCCAACAACACCATCTACTTCAAACTATATTCTTGGATCTATTCCTCCATTTGTTCCTATATCCATATGCACTCAAATCCTCCATTAGTTGGGCATGTTGTAAATTCAGGCCCTTCATCTACTTCCACTTCAACTCCAACAAATAATGGGAGGATGAAGGGTGAATATTTGGAGCAATAGTCACAAAACCATTGAGCGGATGGTATCCACCATGTAAGTGGATTCAAAACAACACCTAATTCTAACGTAAGCACATATGCAAATTATTGTTGGCAAAACAAATAGGGTTAAAATCAATTGCCTAAAAATTGTTAGGAAGTTAAGGGTTATTAGTGAAGAGGAGTTTAAAACAAGAATTAAACAAAATTTAAACCTATAAAATTAGAAGTCTTCGTCCCATCCATGGTCAGCAAGGTTGGGTAACTATTCACCTGTGACTTCAAATGTGAAATCCATTTGGCGTTTGTGCAAAAAGTTTGTCAATATAGTTGTAGCTTTTAACAAAACTATATATTTGGGCTTGGTGGAATCAAACCTTTTCATTAACCATCTCCATTTCCTTTTCAATCCACTAATCCCCCATTCTAGCCGCACTCTATACCCAACATGCATTTTTGTTGTAGGCTTTGATAGCATTTTGGTCAACATTAGGACCTATTTCACACCTCTTAATCCTCTTCATGACGAACATATCTTCACCTAGGTGTCTCCCAACGAATACTCAATATATTCATCACCATGCAAAAAAAATTGATGTTAATTCTTATGTAGCTCAGACTGGTGCAAAATGGTGATGGCATGGTAAGAACATGGATACCCAAAGTCCAGGTAAATGAAAAAACCTCTATGATCAACAACCATAGTGTTGTTTATTGAATAAATCTGCTTTCACCCATTGAACCAAACCTTGTGGGCCCCATCATTCCAAGGCTTGCAAATCTTGATGAATGTGCCATCAATGAATCCAATGTAATCTTGAAATTCCACTATATTTGTGTTCAACACAACTCACTCCTATGCTGTGGGCCATCAAATTTCATCTCCAATTGCATCAATAGTGCAAGATGAAGTGAAGATGACATCATCACAAATTGCACTCTTTGACCAATTCCATACAAATGCATCATACATGGAAACATTATCATGTTTCATATACAAAATGAATTGTAGAAGGTGTTGCTTTGGGGTCAATTTTGAAGGACACCCAGTCCAAATGTGGTGATCACCTATAAATCCCAACTTTTAACTATAATACTAAGGCCCATTTTATATGAGGGTCCAGAGTCCAATTTCCTAGGAACTAATTTGGACTGATTTGAAACAAGTTGAATCCTTGAGTTGGATTGTACCTTTGTCCCTAGCTTCATTCTTGGTTTTCCAAATTAGAAGTTATCTTTTTAACATTTTTTTTTGGTTTAAACCAATTGATTTCCCTCCAAAACATGTGCCATGTAAGGTTAACTTTAATTTGCCATTTTCTGGTTTTGGACCTTCATCTAAAGGCCTTGGGATCAATTTAAAGCTTTCGACTAATAAAATTGCTTGAATTCATTAGTCCTTAAACCTTGGACCCTTGTTTAAAGTCACCTTAGACCCTAATATGAACCTTAAATCGAAAGCCCTAAAATGAAAACCTTAATCTACAATCCTAAAACAAAAACTCAATCCAAACCTTAAATCTAAACCTTAAAACCTTAATCCAAAGCACTAAACCTTAAAACTCTAATGTAAAGCACAAAACCCTAAACCCTAACCCAAAACCTTAAATCCAAAGCCCTAAAATTAAAACCCTAATCTAATGCGTTAGAACAAAATTTCAATCCAAACCTTAAATCTAAACTTTAAAATCCTAATCCAAAACACTGAACCTTAAAACTCTGATGCAAAGCACAAAACCCTAACCCAAAATCTTAAATCCAAAGCTTGAAAACTAAAACCTTAATCTAAAGTGTTAAAGAAAAATTTAATTCAAACCTTAAATCTAAACCTTAAAACTTTAATGCAAAGCACAAACCTTTACACCCTAATCCAAACCCTAAATCCAAGGCCCTAAAACTAAAACCTTAATTTAAAACATTAAAACAAAAACTAAATCCAAACCTTAAATCTAAACCTTAAAACTATAATGTGAAACACAAAGCCCTAAATCTTTAATTTAAACACTAAATCCAAAACCTAAATCCAAGGCCTTAAAAACTAAAAGCCTAATATAAAACGTTAAAACATAAATTTAATCCAAACTTTAAATTGAAATCCTAAAACCCTAATCCAAAGCACAAAACCCTAATCTAAAACCTTAATTTAAAGCACTAAAACAAAAACTTAATCCAAACCTTACATCTAAACCCTAAAACCTTAATCCAAATTACTAAAATTAAAACTTTAATATAAACTTTATATCCAAAACTTAAATGTGATGCTCACATGTAAATTGTGCATGGTGCATAATGGTGGGTGCCATTAATAACATTAACTTGTCAAACTCAGCCAAAGTGAAATTGGTCAAAATTTTGAACAACCCTGGTGTTGCTCGCATAGTAGCAAGCACATCTCAAACTCCCACACTTGAATCCACTAAGTGACATGTGCCCTCCTTTAACTCATTGGCATTGAACATGTCAGATGAGTTGGTAGCAATAACGACAACTGCAAAAACACATTGTTTATCTCTATCCACGTCTTCAAACATCTCTTGCATCCCATCGTCACTGAGGATGAAAAGCTATAACTATTTGATTCGGAAGTACTAAAATTATCTCACATAGAACTAGAACCATGGTTCGAAGATGAAGCCATATCTCCAAATGAGAAAATCCTTCAACTTGAATGAAATGAAAGAAAGAAAAAATGAGTGAAAGGTGTTCCCATTATATAGTTTCCACCCATAAGACAAAACATATGGGTTTGAAGCAAAGGTTATGAAAACCCGTTTTGCACAAAGTTGAAGATTTATATGCTGGATGGCACTCTTGGTTTAGGGGTTTAATTATGAGTGGGGATAAGGATTAAGGGTTTTGATTATGATGTTAAACTAAGATTTTTATAGTCCTTATTATAAGTCCTATGTAAGAACTTAAGTACCCTTTCATCTAAGTCAAATTTGTTTAAATAATTCCCTATGTAATCCTTAAATAACTTCTTATGTAAGCCCATAAATAGCCCCTTAGGTATCCCTTTATTTACAAAGTCCCTAAGCATTCCAACCAAGGTAGGCCATTAAATAGTCTCTAAATATGTGCCAAATAGTCCCCTATGGTACCCCAAAAATAACCCCACAAATATTCCTAAACTCTTAAAAAGCCCTTAGGTAGTCCTTTAAATAAGCCCTATGTAGCCCCCCATAAATAGTCCCTAGGTATCTCCTAACGTAAAAAATCACTAATTAACCCTTAAATAGTTCCTTAGGTAACTCTTGATAATTCCCAAGGTAACCCGTACTCAAACCCATGGCTAGGTAGGTTGGTAGCCCATATATAACTAGGTAGGTGCACTTACCCTATTTCATCCCATAGTAGCCCGTGGCTTGTGGCCACAAAGGTAGATTGTTGTGTGATAAAAAAATGACTAGAGGTGTAACTTTTGAAGACTATATCTTGTGTTTTCAGGGTTGGTCTTGACTTTTATGCACTTTACGAATAGTTGAAAAACGCAAGATGAGAATGACATGCAAAATCAAAGGCAAGTTGAAATGCATGATTACTTTATGAATAACTTTATTATATGTGCTAAATTTTAATCATTGAAAATGCTACTAATGTACATTTGCGTCAAGTGCGTGTGTGTAGGCCCATTGGACATGTACTAGGTGTTTAGTCTTTTAAATGTGTAAATAAATAGGTTGTAGATTGGTAATATAGGTAGATTAGGTTGGTAATAAGTTGGTAAGTGAGTAGGTTAAAATTGGTAATAGGTAGGTAGATAATAAATGGTAGTTTGTAGGTTGGTGTAATGAAATATTCACCATCTATCTATTTAGTACCAACCTTGATTCATGTTTTACAACTATGTGTTAACATATACATTATTACTTGAAATTATAATGTGTGAAATTCAAAATGAAAATGTTTATATTTTTTGTTATAACATTGTTTGACATCACACAAAGTGGTGGTTGGATAGTTAATGCTTTGGCTTGTCATTTTGAAGATGAAAGGTTCAATTCCATCTTGTGACACCTTACTCATGCCTTAAGGCTTACATGCCTCAAGAGACTTACATTTTACATCCCTAAAAATTATAATAAATTAAAAACTATTCAATCAATTGAAATTAAATTAATTATTTAATTAATGTTATGTTTTAGTCAAAAAAGACAAGCCACGTCAACTAGCATATGTTCTTTTTTTGTCAAAAAAGACAAGACACATCAATTAACATATGTCATTTTTTAATCAAAACAAACATGACAAATGTTCACATAATTAACAATTTAATCATGTCTATAAGATCAAGATGTTGGTAACTATATTTTGAAACAAATGATTTAAAAAAATTATATAGTCATATTGTCCGAATGTTTGTTTTTACTAAAACTTAATTTTAAAAAAACATAAAAAAAACAACATTGTAACAATGTGTGTGTTTTCCCTTGTTTAACTAGTTAGTCCCAAGGGTTACAATTCATCCAATTAAGCATCGGAAGGCGACAAGGCTAATACTAATTCATTCTTACATATAAGTCCACTTGGTATCATAGGACTAATTTTCAATAATAAATCTGAATATTTAATTAAGAGGTTTACTGTGGCAATGAGAATTTAAGAAATCCTTTAGCCAACCCCACAAGTAAATTTTATGTAACCTCCTAAGTAGCCTTTAGGTGTCCCATAACCTAGGTAAACCCCTATGTGTTTCTCTAGGCAATGCACTATGTAGGTCCTAAGTAGTCCCTTAAATAATCCTTAAGTATCCAATAACTCAGGTAGGTTCTTAGGTGCCTCCCTAATAACCATCTAGGTAAATCATATGTAGGCTCCTATGTAGGCTTTTGATACCCCTAAGTAACCCCCTAGGTAGGTTCTATGTAACCCCTTAAGCAACACTTAGGATGATTTTGAATGTAGCCCCAAGCCTTGAGTTCTACTTAATTAATTAATTAATTTCAATTCAATTAATAAATCAATACTTACCTTAGAGTCTGATTGTAGGGGTTTAGGGTTTAGGGTTTAACCCTAAACCCTAAACCCTCCCTAAACCAAAAAAATTCTCAACATTTTAGAGAATAGTTTTCACAAATAAGTTTTTTGTCTTCAAAGTAATTTTTTGATTGGCTTATGCACCTTCAAAGCTCCCTTGATAGATTGAGCTCCTGAGGTGGCAGATTATGTCATCTTCTTGACCACATTATAAGACATAACCTTCCGGTGATGATAGGGACCAAAATATGTCTACTGAACATGACCCCTTTTTTTAATAATAAAAAGCCGTTAAAATCTGCCATTCTGGACCTTAATGTCAGTGGTGCACCTGGTACCTTACACAACATAATGGGCAGGGGCTTGACGATTCCGTAATACATAATTATCTATGAACACTTGCACACTTGCTTTGCTGGTGTCATGTCCTGCTAGCAATGAAAACATCTGAAGCATTATTATTATTATTATTATTATTATTATTTCTCAAAAATTCCCCCCCAAAAAAAGAAAAACAAAAAAAAATACCATTTGTCAACTCTCTCTCTCTCTCTCTCTCTCTCTCTCTCTCTCTCGTTCCGTAATCTACCGCAACTGCTATTTCATACCTACCCTATGATCTTTTTATGCCGTGGAGCATGGCCTTACAGGTGCATACTCTAGTACGTAAAGTGATTGTGAAATTTTAATACTATTTGGGGAAAAAAAATGCCAATTTTTAAATTTTTTTCATTGCCAAAAAACGTGTTTTTGAAAGGAAAATGATTTTGTCACTATTTCTAAAAAATTATGCCATTGCCAAATGCTCTTTGTTTTGTAACCTACCTCAACTAGCTAGTTCACTCCACATTATATGATCTTTTTATGCCATAGAATATGCTCTTACGATGCATTTTCTAGTCCGTAAAGTGATTGTGAAATTTATCACTACCTATTCATCCAAAACCAAAAGCATTGGGCTTTTTGCCAAAAAGTTCCAGTTCATTTTGGAAAAAAAAAATTTGAGAAAAAAATTGGCAAAAAAACGTGCTTTTAAAAAGCCAAAAAAAAAAAAACAAGCCACTTTTGCTTCCTCCAAAAAAAAAAAAAAAAAAAACCAATCCCTAAAAAATAAAAAAAAAAAAAAAAAAAAAAAAAACACAAACCCAAAAAAAAATAAAAAAATTAAA
>Ga0116231_10007727_pt1 | contig 19414 bp, 15 predicted proteins | sample S1TSphgellanicum_2_FD_89695 | JGI IMG/M metagenome (GOLD analysis project Ga0116231, IMG submission 89695) | Host-associated microbial communities from peat moss isolated from Minnesota, USA - S1T2_Fd - Sphagnum magellanicum MG | ecosystem: Host-associated > Plants > Peat moss > Unclassified...
CATCTTCTAGCTTCTTCATCACATTCTCGTGATCCTTTGCGCATCATTTATGCTTGTTGAGGTGATTTTGGTTTTTATGTTGTTTTTATCTGTATTGGGTTTCTTTTATAGAGTGGGAAAAACAGCTCGATTTATGGAGCTTTGATTGGTTTTCCTCGATGTGCAGTTGAATGGTGTGTCATGTGGCAAGAAGGCGAAGAACACTCGTCTTCCTGTTGCTTCCAGAAATGCAACATAAAATCGAGAGGCAGATGTTGAGAGTGCAGCTGACAATGACCCAGACCATGTTTGAGGTTTTTTGATGCTAAATGATGAGTTGCAACAACACTAAGTAGGTGGAGGAGGAGTATGTCCAAACCTACATTGAACAACTGAATGCTGGAAATCAGTCTGGGTGTGCAAGCTTTGGAGGAAGATGACTCAATTCATGGTGGTTGGGGAAGAAGAATCAGTTGCTACTGCTGTGGAATTGGGCCTGAAAAAAAGCCCTGTACTCCGCTCATGTTGATGCAACTATGACAGATTTGAAGGAACTGATTTCTGACAAGGAAGCTAACTTAGGAGTCACAAAAAGAAACTCCGATGATCTGATTACATTGTGCAGCTCTAATGGGTACTTAGTTTTTTTGTTTCATGATACATTCCTCGATATCTATTGCTGCCTCAACACTGCCCTTTGTTCAAAGATATACGTATCATCATATTCTAGACATTCACGTGGATTTCCTAGCCTTGGAATTCAAGAAAACTATTGATCCGTTGAAAGTTTGGAATAACTTTCTGGGATGATAATATTGATTGAATTCTTGATCAATTCTTGTGTTGATTGCAGTGCAATAGAGAATGATGAAAGAATCAGTACCTACCTTAATGCAAGGAATGGCCTTACATTTTTTTGCGAGAGATTTGGAATGGCTGTAAACCATGGTTGCTGTTATATAACACTCTTAGAAGTTTTTTGTGGGTGGACTTTTGGGTTTCTTATATTGAAACCTTTCCTTCTTCGCAAGTAGTAGCATGCCCAATTCTGAGATTGGCTTGCAGCACAGGCATGATGGTGCCCACGTGATTATTGTGTAGTAGGAGAATCGTTTGTTGCTTGCAGGCTGCCATACATTTGACCTTTTGTTTTTTGTAGGTTCTTTCAGAATGTTTGCATATGAGAACATGGGTTTTGGCTGATGTTATAACAGATGACTCTCCACTTGGTGGCATAACTTTGCTCCATGTGGGTCTTTCTGTACTTACAAGTATCGGCAACAACACACTCTCATCATCAGAGAAGCTTTTGGAATTGGTTATGTATGTATGTACTTGCAAATGGAGTCAGGAGAATGGGATCATAGTACATTACCTTTACATGTTGTGTGGAAACTGTGATGTTTGATCTGTTGTTCTTGGAGAGAAGGCGATGGACACTCTTGTTGCAAAAAGCTTGTTTTAGAAGATGTTTTGTGCAGAAGCAACAAAATATGGATCATATTTGTTTGTTGCCTTCAGTTTCAAATTTGCAAATAACCCTGAGATGATGTATAAATTATAATGAAGACAAGCATGGAAAGCAAGAAAGTCGTGAACAATGTCCAATTGTTGCTGTATTTTTTGGTAGAATAGGTAGGACTACTTAGTGCAAAGAGCGAAGAAGATGCATCATTAAGGAGCAAAGATCCTGCCTAAATCCTCAAAGTCTGACCGCACGTAATCGATCAAAGGTAACAATAACCCCCGAATTTCTAGATGTCACCAACGCGGAATCGTCGCAATTGATGCGTCATCGTTGTTCATGTTCCCACACGGTTTCTCGCCATTACCTTCTATGTATGACTCCAAAGGAAATCGATTTCTGGAACAAAGTCGTGGCTTAAAAGCAAACTTTGCTTTAATCCTCGTTTGTTTCTGTCTGTGTTTTCCGATTTTGCTATAGAAGTTTTGAAAAAAATGAAAATCAAACAGTGCATCTTTTGCCGTGTAATTAAGTCCAAATGTGTCTTTTCAAAAATTAGGGTGCACAAATATACGATACTTGAAATCATAGACTCTGGATAAATTCAGAGAATAATAATAATTTGTAACCTTTAAGAGCATATTATTATATCCAATTATTTGTGCATTTTATCCCAGCCTCAATGAGTAGGGGTGGACCAAGGTGATTTCATAATTTTTAGACGCGATGTAGGAGTGTAAAAATTTGTGTATTTTCATCACTAAAAATTCAGTAAAATTTTAAAATTTTAGGGAAATTTGGGGGGTGTACTCTTGATATTGTTGAAAAGCACTTTATGAGTACCAGTTCACAAAGGTGATTTTGTAATTTTCAAACCTATGGTGTGAGAGTTATTGAATTTTGAATAAATTTTGTTCAACTTTTGAATTGGCCTTATTTAATGGTTCAACAGTGAATGTATGTTGTAATACTATGTTACAATATGTGCTCAACAGCACATGTCACACTTATAAATTTTAATTTTGGTACCCAAAAAGAAAAAAAAGGTTAATCAACACAAGAATTTCCTATGATATTCAGTCCCTAAATTGTACAATTTACATGCATGAACCCATATCTTAAATTGGTGCACACCACACATTATAAATGATTTACAAATCAGCAATCACAACTGAGTTGTCTAACATATCCACAAGATATTTATGACTCACCAACACACAATGGCTCAAAGGAATCTACAAAGACAAACCTCTAGTTCACACTACCCCAAGTTGGTTCTTCCCACTCCATTAGATCCTCAACCACATGTACATACATGCCTTGCTCATCTCTACCTTCATGTTTTGCATCCATTAACACATTGATCCCTACACACGCAGATGGTCCACAATGTTCAATCTCATCACATTAGGGATTCACAAATGTTGTCTCATGGTTGTTCTTTTATGTGATAATCCGATGTGAACAAGCAAACTAATTCCAGGTCATTTAAACATTATGAGAGTACAGCTTGATTGTGTAACCCATCATTGTGATTACTAAAAAAATAACACTATGGGTGGCATACTTAGGGTTCATGGTTCATACCAGAGGTGGGGTGGGTATTAGAAATTGCATCAAACCTTCATTGGGTATCAAGCTGAGTATCAAAGTTGATAACCGTGATTATTAAAAAAATCAAATGTCCACCTAAAGTGGTTGGGACTCTGCCAGCTCTTTCATGAAACCCAATGGTTCTTTGATTCTGAAATATTTCAAATACCCAGAACCGGGAGTTCTTTGATCCTGAAAATTTTCAAATACCTAGAACTCTGGGAGTTCTCTGATTCTGAATCTTTTTAAATACCCAGAACTGGCAGGTATTACAAAAATCATACCCCACCCCACACTGGTTCATACCTGAACAATGTGGGAAGAGGGGGAATAAGAGAATCCATATTGAATACAACATATTGTAGTGGCCAAGAGGAGGACAGAAATGGGTCATATGGAAACCAAGAACATTATCTTCTCACATTTTGAAAAGCACAGATTGGACAAGTTTGTACATAGTCTCGCCATTGGACAAGAGCTCCCCAGTCATATCACATATTCTCCTTCCTGCTCGCATTTGCCTACACTTCTCTTCCCTGATAAGCTGACTTCCATGACGTATGCTGGAGCACATGGAATGACCAGCAACCTCTTGCCAGTTAGTTACCTGGTCCATAGAGCTCCAGAAAGTTGGTGTACAATAGTCTGTGCTTATACCAGCATCAAGCATAAAAAAAATTTGAATGGATGGAGATCAAGAACTCTATATCTCTAAATGAAGAGTTTGTTCATTCTCTAGACAACCAGATCTCATTATATATGTGTGCACATAGTTGCATTGCAGGCAGTATAAAACAGCTTCATTTTTCTCCTTGTCTGCCCTTTTGGCCTGATGCATCATCTTTTACTTAAAAGAGATGGATGATGTCAACACACTTTGGACCCATGTCACGCATGTTTTTTAGGACTTGTAATGTTTAGGTGTCCATTACAAGTCCAACACCTGCATAACTAACAGGACCCAAAGACAAGTCCAGGCGCTTAGCACAAGGCCCAATTTAAAGTAATGACCTCTTTTGATCAGTTGGCCACTATCATTGGCCCCAGTGATGGCATTTACAAGCCTACAGTACTCCAGAAAGGATAAGTCCTGGGATCATGCAAGTCTACTTCCAAGACTACGTTGCCAGAAAGAAGGACCTAAAAGTAGGCCAGGGTTTAGGGTTTGGTACCTTCACCTTTTTGAGTCAGGCCTCTTGTTAGTGGTCATGTTAAGCCCAGAAAATGTAAGATTTGGACTCGGGCCCCTGACTTAGAGCATGCATGGGATAACTGTAATATTTTAAAGCAATTTAAATGGATTTTGTGGTTTTTACTATGGTACTAGTGTGGGTGTTGGTTCACCCAAGGCCCAAAAAGTTTGCTTCCTCAGGTAGTGGGAGCTTACAGCTTAGAATCATAATACCCTAGGTTGATGTCAGATTTGACACAAACTAATTAAAATTTGCAATGTTGAAAAGTTTGAGAAAATTCCCTTGATATGTCAAAAAAATTCAGAAAATTTTGAAGTTTTCAATACATATTAAGTATGTAGGAATCTGAAACTATAATATAACATTTTAAAAGGTTGTTTCACCAATATAAATTGTACATATATTTTTAGACAAAGTTTGGTAGGAACAGTAATAAACTTGTTAATGAATAGGCATTTGAAGTCTCTGATTTATGATTATTTTGTATGTATTCAACATATTTATAACTTGGACTCCACAATACTACACACTACCAACGATGTTGAATTGATTTTGTAAAAATTAAGTTTGATTTGAATTATTTAATATTGAATGAATTTGCATAATGCAACTTGAATTGAATGTGACTCAATTGAATTTGAATTCAATTAAGCTTAGATCTAATTTAATTTTTAAAATTAAAGTGAATTGAATTGATTTTTATTTTTTTCCTTTGGATTCAAAATGGTTGGTGTTTTTATTGAAATTTGAATTTAATTGAATTTGATTGAATTGAATTCAAATTGACTTCAACTGATTTTTTTCATAATTTTGTCAAGTAGAATTCAACCAAATTATAAAAGCTCAACTTATGAGAAGACACATGTCATGTACATGTCACTAAGTTGGTGAAAGTAGCAAGGTTGTTAGATAATTATGAAATGTTTTCATAATTGTCAAGTGGTCAATGTTCAAAACTGTCATGGTGACGATCTCTAATGGACCTTATACCTATTTCACCTAAAATAGTTTTGATTATCGTCACTAAAGTAAGTGATACATAAAATTTCATAACATTTTAATAACTTTATAAATCATTGAGGTGGAGATCCTAAAAGGAAGGGGATTTGACCAATGATTTGATAATTGCCTTTACCGATGTAAATCAAGTTTGACTCTCTATATGTTGAAATCTTAAAATAATCAAGACTTCTAAGTGTCAAAATCTCAAAATAGTTATTCATGGTGTTAAGGTACCCAAGACCCAAAAAATAATTCATTCAACATTTGGGTGCCAAGTTAGGGTGTAAAAAGTACCTTGGTGTAAAAAGTAAAAACCAGTGTTGGGTGGTTCACATTTGTTTTTAAAGAATGGTTGATTTCCATTCTTACAAGAGTGTCAAAACACAAGTATGGGTCTTGAACAATTTTTGTTTTCTAAATTTTCATATTCACCTTAGTTTTCAAAATGTCTCGAAAAAAGGAATTGTTGGTTTTCAAGTTGAGCCAAAACCTTGTTGAGACTTAAACTCAGGACTCCATAGAGAGGGTTCAATGTCATAACCACAAGGACATAACTTTACACATTCAACATATAAGTGACTATTTTGATTTAAAGTTCAATTATGTCAACAATTTTCAAGTTAAAATTATTGGCATGTGTAAATTTTAAATAAAAAAGGTTCTTCTTGTATTTACACATTAAAGGTTGTGGCTTAGTGATAAAGACATTGATTGAAACCAAAAAGGCCTTAGATCAAATTTTACTACTAGGCTAAGCACCTACTTTTTAGAAGGTTTTCTATTTTTACTAACTTGAGAATTGGACCTTTGTAACTTTCCCAGGTATCAAATTTAAGCCCACATGACAGCCTAGTGGTTCTCAGAGAGGTGGTGATTCTCCCCTGAAGTGAGAACTTTTTAATTCTCATTTTGAAAACCGGCCTGAGAACTAGCCTAAAAACCAACCCATGTGATACCCGCCCAACACTAGTAAAAGCCTATCAAAACTGATCAAAACAGTAAATGCCAATTGTCAAAGGGCCTTTACATGTATAATTTGCTCCCCATGGGCTGCCCTCAAAACTAAGCAATATTGTGTCACACAATTGCCTTAAGGAACAAGGGATGTGTCACATTGTGGCCTTGCCATTTACACTGAAATGTGTCTCAAGGCAAAAGAAGAGTTATGGAAACTCAAATATTTGACCATGCAAAAATATAATCTTCAAAAAATCCTCTAAAAAGACAAAAATCCTTCAAGATATTATATTACTCCATAACTAATCTCGAGTTTCAATATAAGCCAAAATATCGTGTTTCAAAAATCCTCATATAAAAATAGACCTATTATCACCTAGGGGCCAAAATCCCTTAAGCTACTATACTCTATAATGAATCTAAGCACAATATCCTTGCCTTGGTAGGCAAGATCAACAAAGGCAAAAACATCAATGGGTTTTTATGTGTAGGGCAAAGCCCAAGTCTCCATGCTTTATCAGAACAAGGGCCCACATGAGGTGGAGCCAGGTATGAGATCAATTCTGGTAAGCCCACAGCACAAATGGAATGCCCATGCCTACATTCATTTTGAAACACAAAATGCCCCATGGGTTTTTATGCTTTGCAACTCACTCTCTACAAAATATACTAGAAAGATCGGAGGAGGTTTTTATGCTTAGGGTAAGGATCCCTGACAAGGGAGTTATGGTTGTAAGCTCCCTATATCTACCCAATATAGGGACCTTATGAGGCATAGGAAGCTTATCGCCATCCTACTATTAAGGAAGGTAGTTTTGTTTGTTTTGTTTGGTCACATTGAGATCCCCCCCAACCACGGGGCCTTTGGCTCTGTTCTTGGTGCCACCTGCAAGGCCCAGGGAGTAAGGGTGCCCTGCGGTGATTCCATAAGGTTTTCACTAACAATGCAGGAGTTATTGAATTTTCAGTGATGAAAACAGAGCATTTTCATCACTTCAAATTCAATAGATATGGAAAATGAAAAATTTCAGAAAATCTGCTATTGTTAGCTAGCATTACACCAAATTTGATGAGTACAGGTACCCCAAGATGATTTTGTAATTTTCAGACCTATGATTGAGGACTTCTTTTCAATTTGGCAAGGTAAATAAGTGGTAAGAGATGTCAAAAAAACACCAAATTTAGTTGAAATTGCACTGGAAAATTAGAAACCTTCAAAAAATTCCCAGAAAGGTTGTTGCACTGTGCAAAAATTCACCAAAAAAATCTTGGCTGAATAAATCAACAATACCTAACAAGAAATTATCAACAAAGAAATACACAAAAGAAAACACTAATCCAAAGAAAATAAATGAAAAGAAACTGATGAAAGGTAGAAGAAATTACACATACCTCTACATATTATAAGTGTAGGATGTCCCAATTGAAGGGGTCTTATGAAATGTGCCCTAAGAGACTAACTTCACAACTGGGTCCTTTATGAAATGTGCCATAAAAGGCTGACTTCATGATTAAGCTGGCTGTTGAAATGAACAAAGAATTTTTTTGTTAAAGTCTTTGTGATGAATTAAGGATGAGGTTATGAAGCTGGAGGAAGTCTGTTATACAAATGTTCAAGCACTCTATCTGCAAAAACAAATGAAAGCCACAGAGAGAGAGAAAAGAATGGAAACTGTGGAAATTGAAAGGACACAAAGTGAAGTAGCCGAAAGAACATAGAACCCTGTTGTAGGTTTTTTTAGCCCTCCACTAGTTTCACTTGTGACCTGCACAGGAACCACCATCATCTCATCATCAATTTGCTACTGCGCACAAGTCTGTTTCGACTGACAACAAACTTCACTGGCTATATCTCTTCAAAATCACGATGTCATTATTTATGGAGGGAGCCATGGCAAGGGGAACTGACCCAAATGCGTTCTGCTTGATACTCAGCAGCTCCACATCAAACTGCACAAGAGAGACAGAGAGTTGCAAGAAACAATAAAACTCTCATGAGTTTTGAGAAATCTCAATACTCATGACTAAAGAAGGCATAGCCAGAATAAAGGTGTTTCAAACCTTATCTTTAGAAGACCTAACATTATGGATCTTAGGGATCTACTAGTATAAACCATAAGCAATCAAGAGGAGTAATATCCATGAGTAAAGATGGCTTACCTGTAGTGTAGCATTGGGAGGAATCTCTTGGATGCCCCTACTTCCGTATGCTAGTTCAGGTGGAACAATCAGCAAACGCTGCAAGAAGCAACCCCAGCTGTAAATGCTACTTAAAAACTCCTTGCAACATGTGGGACCTGACTGCAGGTATGCAATCATAGATATTGACAATTGACCCACCTTGATGCAGCAAGCTAATTTCTGAGCAGAAAGCCGGGTTTTTATTTATGTCTTTTTTTTGGGCAGATTGTACTTCACTACCATGAAATGATCTCTGAGAGTGATTCAGGTGCAGATTACTTGAAAAGATTTCAGACGTAACACACATGATCAGAGAAGATATTTTCCATCTTGCAGGGACAAAAGGTGAAAGCTTTAAAACCATAGTTACAGAGAAGAGCTTACTTGTCCTCCCACCCGCATGCCAGCAACCCCATAATCCAACCCTTTCAGAACAATGCCATAGTCTGAGGCTCCTACATCAAATCCGTAAGGCTGCATCACAACAACATTTGCACTATGTGAGAGAGTTGGTAGCACATTATAAATTCCAGTTGACAGCTTGAATGTGTAATATTGTTATGCAAATGAAGCATACACACACACTCTCCCTTGACAGCATGCACCAAGTATTATTGCAATGACAAATATTTGATGATGGGGGGAAGGAAACTCACTGTTCCCCCAGTGACTCCCATGCCCTGGCGGCTTGTCATAAATGTCAAACCTTTCCATTTTGCCACATAGTGTATCTGCCAAAATGCACTTGATGAATCAAGTAAATGAAGCATGCACAAGTTGGCACACTCCAGGTCCTGCCTTTTCTTTTGCTAGGATGACAAAGGCCATGCTATTTACTACTGCTCTGGAAGAGGAATAATAAAAACAAGTGTGGAAAAAAAAACATCAACAACCTTGAAGCCCAAAAAAGACTTCAGTGTTTGTTGCCCTCAGGGTCTGCATTTTTTGGGTTGGTGGGAGAAAAGATGAACTGACCGCAACTCGGGAACCCTTCTCAGCTGCCTTACCACCTCCCACTTTCACATCATAGTATCTGCCATTTGCCCATTCAAGCTCAGGTTTTTTTTTTCCCTACACCCATGTAGATCCTGTCTGACCTAACCTAATTCTAATGACCCAAATTTTTTTTCTTGGGAGAGGATTGCTTGGTTGATTCTCTTCTTCTATCTATCTTAGTCCACGGGTTATGCAGCACACAAATTTGCACAACAACCTTCAATCCTGACAGGTGAAAGGGGAGGGACATGAACTCACTCACTTGAGACCATTTGGAAGTGTCTTATACTCACTTTCAGGTACCTGCTCAGCTCGCAGCTGCCCCCACAGAATCATCATCATCCCACCTGTTCCTTCTTAACACCCCTGGACAAACAGATGATGTGGTAGCTTGGAAATGCAGGCATGTGTAGAAGAACTAGGAAGCCCAAATCTTGCTTGCTTACTGTCATGAGACCTAGTAAAGCCCACTTACTTACCGCCCGCCTACTTGAGGAGACGGCTTCTGCCTCCTCACCATGAATGCTCAAGTTTGTTGCTGCCAACCAACACAAGAAGATTTTCTTCAATAAAAATTCTCTTACAAATTATCTTCCCCTGAAATGTTTGTGCAAACAAAATCTTTCCATACAAACAAATGATTGTGACCCAAAATCCCAGAACCCTAATTTCAATTTCCTTCAACACAAAAAGTCTCCAATATAAGTAGCACTAGAATAAATTGAACAGGGAAGAGGTTCTTCATCTACAAGGTAATAAGACAACGGACCAAACGAGACACCCGCAAGAAGCGTGGCCAGAGCGATTTGTCTCCTGGACAGCAAATCGTTTTGGGTGGTGCTGGCTTTGCAACATGATGATCCCCTTCTTGTTGTTGTTGTTGTTGTTGTTGTCACTGCAACATTCAAGGATTTAGCTGTTGTTATCGCCTGCAGTATCACCACAGCAGCAGCAGCCGCCTTTTCACCACTGGGCCGAAATGTCTCTTGCCTTGTCTGTTGTTGACATGCCGACGTTGTTGTTGCTGCTGTTGTTGCATTGCAGTAAGTGTAAGTATTACGGGTTGCCTGTGATGATGCAGATACCCAAAATTCCAAATTTCAGCAAAGCAAAATCCAGCCAGAAAACAGAAAGAAAGAAAGAAACAGCCTTCAAAGACAACAAAGATAAAACAACAACAACAACAAATTGATCTCATGGGCACAAAGCCAGCCATGATTGATTGATTGATTGCCAAAGATGAGACTACTTGTTTGTCACTGCCAAACATGGACACAATCTTCATAGGTGCAAAACAAGCAGCAGCAGCAACAGCAGCAAGAAGGAGGAGGAGGAGGAGATTGAGAAAGGGCAAGAAGAGAGGCAAAGAAGAAGGGAGCTTGATTACAAGCGAAGGCAAAGGCAAACCAGCCATGGTAACTGCTGTGGTCCTCCAGTCTCCTCCTCCGTGCAATTGGGCTTTGTTGAGAGCAAAGGGAGAGAGAGGGCCTCCTCAAAGAGGAGAGAGTAGCTCCCAAACTCTTTCTGCTTGCTTGCTCGCCCATTCATCTGTTATCCATGTTCCCAATAGTAATAATCAATTGGTTCAACAATCTCTCCTTCAGTTGGTAATTGGACACCTGCTCCTAGCCGCTACCACACATGGTTTTTCTTTCTTTAAATAAGTAAAATAAAAAATACATTGTAATTGTAATTGTAATTTTAAATAAATTTAATGGAAAGAGTACCTATGGGTTATTAAAGGGGAAGATTGGCCTTTTTAATTTTTAATTGGAAGAGTGGTGTTTTTTAATTTTGGGACGAGTGTGGATCTTCTTTAAAAGGGGAAGAAAGGGGAGTTTTTTTTTAAAAATGTGACGAGTCGATTTTTTTCATAATGAATGGGGAATATGGGGGCTTTTCAATTGGGAAGAGTGCATGGTTTTCCAATGGGAAGCGCGAGTTTCTTTATTAATGGGAGAGGTTCACTTTTGTGTTGTCACTAGTGTTGTTCAGTTATCAACTTTTAGACTTAACTTTTTGATACCAATAAAACATATATATATATATATATATATATATATATATATATATATATATATTACAAGGATGGATTTTTATTTTTTTTAAATCATTTTCCTACACCAACTAGTTATGTATTATTTTTCCTCTTTTTTTCGCTAGTTATGAATAGAGCACTTTTCAATTTTCAAAGTTGAATAGATATGTGCAAGGTTTATGAATATCAAATTTCCAATTTTTATTGTTTTAAAAAAAAACCCTTATAAGAGTATAACCTAGACTCCCAAACCAAAATAACTTGTAGAGAATTGAACTCCAATTATATCAAGAACTCTACCTAATTGCAACACAAGTTCCCTCCCCCGATGCACATCAACCTCACAAATTTAATCGCCATCATTAACTTGCAATTTTTCAAAAAAATAATAATTTTCAATTGTCATAATTCTCTTAAGTTAAAAAAATTTCAACTTGCAAGTATTATTTTAAATTTAATTTTGGTTTGGATTTGAAGCCAAACTATAAAAACCTCATAAATTTCAAAAAATGTTTGATCACATTTATAACTTCTAACCACAAATTTCTTTACAAGAAGACACTCTCAACTTCATATGGGTCAAAAATTTCAAACCCACTAGTAATAATAACTCAACTTCCATGTTCATAGTAAGTGTAATAGTTGTTAAAGCATCAGATAACAACCAATGGCCCCTAGATTGATTCATCACACATGTCAATACAACATGATTTGAGCAAGAAATGATTGCCTTGGTAAGAACCCATATTTAGGCTTTAAGTATTTTTTGTTGTAAAACCATAGATTTTTGCCTTCCATGACAAAAAAAATGGCATTTTAAAATTCAAAAGTTTTTTTAAACATAATGGCCTTGTTAACAAATGTAGTCTTCACAAGAGTTTTCAATTTTTAATCTCACATTTTTTTACAATTAAATTTCTTCCCACTTTTACCTCCCTTTCTTGGACTTTTTAATCCATGTAATGGTTTTTTATGTACCAACTTGAACTTTTTTCACATTCACATTTCTCAACCTAGCAAAAAAATTGTCATCATTTGTAACATACTAACAAGCTTTAGACATCACATGTACCTTTATAAGCTCTGGGAATCTTCAAAGGTTCACAATAAATGATGGAATGTAAAATTGTTGCCTTAGGTATCAAATTAATGCCCTTATCCTTTGCAAATGCAATTATTTAGTGTAACAAATCAAATTTTTCAAAAAAAAATTAAAGTTACACAACCATGGATTGCTCAATCATTTCATTAACTTGAAACAACCCCATAATAATATGCATGGGGTCCCATGTTTCATTCAAAAAAATTATAATCAAAATAAAAGCATTCACACAACCATGAGACATCTAAAGATCAAAACTTGCAAAAACTATTGTTGTAACTACAAGATTCAATAGAACATGTCTATTGTCTTCTTAACCATGATAGGCAAAATTTCTTTCACAAAAGAAAAATGAAAAAAAAATTAAACAAAACGGCATTGGTATAGAACTAACTTTTAGAATCAAATGTTTTCACAAGTGGACAAGGGCCTATAACCCTTACAAATATAACTCACCAAATCTTTAATAAATTGTTATTGAACATCATCATTTTTTTTGTAAAGGTTTGTGACATCAAAAAAAGTAACAACTGCATAGTTAGATGGACCTATCTTTTTTGTCCTTGGCTACCAAATATGAACAGGTTTTAGCACCTTTTTAATGAATTGTTATTTCTTCTAAAAAAAGAACTTAGGATGGGCAATTTGCACGTCAATATTCATGGGAGTTGTACCCTTAATTTTGATTATTTAATTTGACCCTTATGAAGAATATATCTTTATGTCAAAACATTGGCAAATGTTGGTTCACATTTACAAATGATGCATTGCAACACTTGTTGGTTCACCAAATCCACAAATAGGCCATTGTTGACAACAAAAAATCCTTAACATATAAACATCCAACTATGATGTCTTTAAGTTACAACTTGTGTATTTATAATTGCAAATTGGAAGGGGTGTGACTAGATTAGGGTTGCAACTAGTTGAGTAAATTAAAAGAAGAGTTAGTAAAGAAAGAAAGGTTTGTTGTCCATAGCAGGTAAGAGAAGGGAAATTATAATCAAGAAACCTAAAGAAAAGGAATTGATGGAAGAAGAAATAGGGTTGTTGTTTACAACAAATAGGAGAAGGAACTCTAACTAAGAGAGAGGGAAAATGATTGCTAGAAGAAGGGGGGATGCCTTGGAATTAGTGGGAACCTATGAAGGTAGAACTAAGGATCAAGGGGAGTAGAAGTTGAATAATAATGTGTGACTCCCCCCTTTGACCACATCCAAGGGGGTAGGGGGGAAGGACACATGTAAAGGTGTTAATGACGCGCTAATTTTGTGCATAACATTTTTTTGACGACCATGCTGGGGAAGCCATTAATTCCCCTCAAATCACAAATTTGTTAAAATAGTTAAGGGAATTGGCCATACCACATATAATTATATCTATATTAGGCTAAAGAATCGAGAAGAATAATGATGCTAATAGTATTATAGATTTGAAAAAGTAAAGAGACGAATGAAGCTATAGTGGCTTGTAGTTAAACCAAGGTTGTAAAATCTCCTAACTAAGGGGGTTGATGATTAATGATGGATGAGACAATGTTGGGAAAGTCAAGTTGAGGAACACAATTACAAGAGAGGGAACATAAGGAATGTGTAAGGGAAACAACTAATGAGGCAATCCTAAAAGGGGGTTTGGAAATTTAAAAAGAGGAGTTCATGCATTTGGTCGTTGGTGACATTAACCCTAGTAATGAAGTGTTACCCACCTTAAGGAGGATCAGTTGAAGACAATATAAACCATCTTGGGGCACACCAACACAAGTACCAATGACCACAACATATGCACCATAAGCAGAGGTATTACTTAGAAACACCACCTTACACCAAGCTATCCAAACGACCTTCCATAGTCTAACATGTTCAGGGATTAACTATTCAATACCCCATGGCTGATACCTCAATTAGATCACATCCATCTTCCATAGCCACCCCAACTTTCCAATATTATCCACCCGTAAGGATGGGTGGTCAGCTTCCAAAGAATATGGAATGGGTAAAATACAAGGAGGGAGGGGATCCTAACTCCCATGTGTAGTTATTTGAAAAGACCTATTGGGCAAATGGGGAGCATACATAGGAAGATCGATTGAGGTTGTTTCCTTGTACACTAAGAAGGGATACATTTGATTAGTACTCAAGATATGAAAGTAATTTTCCCACAAGTACATGGGAAGAGTTGAAGGTAGCACTTGGGAAGAAGTATCAAATTGTCAAAACATATGAAAGAATCTACCAGAAGATGTGTGCAATCCACATGGGACGAAAAGAAGATGTGGAGACTTATTACAAATGATTGACCAAACTTAACAATGTTTTTACTCTTCTTCGAGCACAAGATTCATTTTTGAAAGAAACATTCTGATTTGGATTGTGGAAGAGGTTAAAGATTCTCAGTGCAAATATGTTAAAACATACCTTGGAAGAAGCTATAGAATCAGTTAGGCAAGTAAAAGATGACATGATAAGTGGTAAACCCAAGACTAAAAGGAAGCATCGAAATTTTACTTCATCCTTTTCCTCATCCACATCCTCCTCTATATCCTCATCAAAAGAGGACATTAAACCTTGGAAGGATAAATAAATAAAAAGGTCAAGGACAAGGAGCAAGCCAAGATAGGTGAGGAAAAGGTAATGGAAAAGGAGAAGTTATTATTGGCGGAGGCTTGGTTGAGACTCCAAGAAGAACAAAAGGTCTTGGAGGAAAAGATCTGACCATGGAATTACCTGCACCTAACACATTTTGAAACCAAGTCTACTATGTGTATTGCAAATGGGAGGGGCATTTACTGGTTGATTGCAAAAACATCAACCGATTTTAGTGCCACATATGCTAGACATTTAATTATAATACAGATGTATGTTAGTACAACTTTAGATTAGGGCAGTCCAAAAAAACACTCCCTCTTGGGGCAAATTATGTACAACCACAAGGGGGTTAACCTCCATCTTCACCCACCATCCCAATGTATGTTCAATCACAACCTATTGTACCATTTCCCTCTATTTATGCCCAACAACCTTTTTTTAACAGCCTTGTTCCTTACCCCAACCAAACCTCATCCTATCATGTCCAACCAACAATCAACCCTCCACCACCCTATTTAGTTCAACAAATGAATTACCCTACACCTCTACCACCCTACCTATCCCCCACCCATGGGACATCTGGTAAGCAAAAACTAAACCCGAACATGATTAGATGTTTTTTATGTGACTAACTAAGCCACATGAAAAATGTGTGCCTTAACCGGCCAAGGTTGAAAAAAGGGGGCATCCCCCTTCAACTCAAACCTAGGAGGGATTGTGAACACCAATTGTGTCACCTTGTAGACTAACCGATGGGGAAAGGATGAAAACACAAGGGAATCAATAGTGGCAATGACCACCAAAGGTCAATTATGAGCAAGAGAGGGAGTACTTGTGTCAACACATAATGGTCATCCCCCAATTCCTCCTATTATACCTACACAATGGTGTGAAGACCAAAAGTTGGTCCTAGAGATGATGACTTTTTATCAGCAACTACAAGAAGGGATAGGAGAAAAAGTGTTAACCCTTTTCTAAGGTGATGGGACCCCCCACTTAGTAAGAGACATGGTTGACAACCATGTCAAGGAAAAAGGCTTATGACCCCTAGAAGATGCGTTCTTGGATCCTTTAGGTATGGGTGACACTGGGTTAGAAGGCTTGTTTGGAAAACCACTTCCCATCAAAGAGGACCACTTGGTTGCCCCAACAAGTGGTGTTAAGAGCATATCACAACAACTTACAACCTCCCTGGCCTTAATTACCAAGCTCTCATTCCTTACTTAACAATCTAAGGGTGTAGCTAACCACCAAGTAAGGCTTGCATGAGCTCATAGCCAACAATGGTTAGACACTAGGGTGACTACGTCATTAGGAAAATTATTAAAATTAGCCCCTAATCTATGTAACTACCTAGTTCACCACGCTCTTCTACCTCCAAAGGAAAAACTGCAAGGCAAGGAAGAGGTGGGACTTTTCTAGCCTACCTTCATGGACATTCAAATGTTTATGATCACTATTGAAGTTGCATGCCATAAGATGATGGACACCTTAAATAATGGGGGTTTGAGAATGAACATTATTACAAATTCTTTCCGAATATGGTTAGGATTGCAAGGGATGCAAAACTCACCTTTCCAAGTAAAGATGGTAGATCAATGACATGTCCAACCCCTAGGGATACTCAAGGACCTCCTGATGTAGATATCTAGCTTGGAATTCCTTATTACTCCAACAATACTTAGGATGGAAGGATTCAATGACAAGTACTCCATGTTACTAAATAGGCCATGGCTACGACAAGCTAAGGTCCATCATGATTGGAGCATAGACTTACTTTCATTATCCATTGTAAGCAGGACAATAATAGTCCCTACCCACATAGTTTATTTAGTCTAACCATGCCACCAACCATTAGCGCTCCAAATGTGTGATTGGATGGTGGGCTTGACTGATGAAGAAGAATACTAAATATTGAGGACCCATTGTTGAATTAGACATGGGAAATATTCCCAACTTAGCAAAATGTTACAAGGTTAAAGCCCCAAAGGAAATGCGGTTAAACCCGAAAATTCGTTGGCGTAACCTCCCCTAACAAGGACCAAATAGAGGTGTACCCTACCCGTTTCCATGCAACCAAGGAAAGGTCATTGGACATATACGAAGAACCCACTAAGGAACAGGTCAAAGGTTGTACCATCTTGGGATGGAATTTAACCCTTGAAGAACAACTCGCCCATATCAATTTAGGAAGCCCAAAGGTTCCACAACTAATGAAATTAAGCGTTGAAGTGAGTGGGAAATTCTTGAAGGGTGCTAAAATGTTTTTTTGCAAATATAAGGATGTGTTCAGATGGAGCTATCAAGACATGAAGGGTGAAAGCATAAAAAAAGGAGCCAAACAATGTGTGGACATTCCTTAAAAAACTATTTTTTTAATTTTTGAAAAATCATATGGGAACACTATATATCAAAAAAATTATTTTATTTTTTAAATAAACTTTTATACTTTCAAAGTTGTAACTACGAAATTTTCATGAAAATTCACCATGTTTCAAAAGTCCTTTTATATGTTTAAAGCACTCAAGAAAAGCATGTGGACAAGTGATTTTTTTGTATCAAAAGTCATTTTGCCTTATCAAATGTTTACCAAATTATTTTAATTTTTTTGTGAACTTTAATATACTCCACAAGAATGGATCCATGTGTTCAAAACATTAAAAAAATAAAAATACATATACCCTTTTAGATTTTAATACTCAAATGTCCTCAAACACTATTATAATTTTACATTTATAATCATGGTTCAAAGTGAAGTTATAGATTTAACTACAATGTAAGGCTTGATGCAAAAAAAATTGAGTTTTTATCATGTTATATGTCATATTTGACTTCAAATTTGATATTTAGTTTTAAAAATTATGTGAAAAATGTAGTCCTTAGAAAGGACTTTAACCTTGGTGTGAATGTTTTTTTTTTTCATGTTTTCACCTTGAATGATATCCCACCTTCCATTTGTGAGCATTGGATAGAACTTGAAGAGGGAGCCACCCCTTTTTGTCAACAATGAAATCAGATGAACCCCAACTATGCAAGCAAAGTACAAGAGGATTTGGATCATTTGTTAGCTGTTGGGTTCATCATTCTAATAGGATTGATGAAATGGTTATCCCCCATTGTAATTGTGCCCCAAAAGAATGGGAAGTTGCACATTTGCATGGATTACATGTGGTTGAACTCTTTAACAAAAAAGGATCCATACCATTTCCCATTCATTGATGAAGTTTTGAATTCAGTAACACATAAGGAATTGTATTCCTTCCTAGATGGGTTTAGTGGTTACAATCAAGTTAAGATTAAGGCAAAGGATAGAGAGAAAACTACTTTTATCATCGAGTGGGGGGCATTTGTGTTCATGGTAATGCCTTTTGGGTTATGCAATGCCCTAGCCACCTTCCAACAAGCTATCACTAAGGCCTTTTGGGAATACATTGGGGAATTCATGCAAGTTTTCCTAGATGATTTCACTATATATGGAGATGTGGCCAACCATTAACACTTGTTAGAAAAGTGTTTTCATTAGTGTCAAGAATTGGGGATTAGCTTAAACTCTAAAAAATACAATTTTGGTGTCCAATAAAGGATCCTCCCAGGCCATATTGTGTGTAAGGAAGGGTTGTTAATGGATCCTTAGAAGATTAAAATGATCCAACATGTGAATCATCCCTGAAATACCAAGGAGCTTTTATCCTCCTTGGGCATGGGAAACTTCTATTGATAATACATCAAGGATTTTGCAATAAGAACGGAACCACTAAAGCATTTATTGAAGAGGACATGTAATTTCCACTAGATAGCAAAATGTTAGTCAGCCTTCTAAGAACTCCAAGCCATGTTCATTAGAAGACCAATACTGATACCCCCTAATTGGACCAAGGAGTTCCATGTTCATATTGATGCATCAATCACAACAATTGGGGTTGTCTTGACCCAAGGCTAGGATAACAAGGTGGGCCTTCCAATTTATTATGTGAGTAGGTTCCTAAACCAAGTTGAAAAAAACTACACCACCACGGAAAAGGAAACACTAGCAATGATCTATGTGATGAAAAAATTTAAACGTTATCTCCTAGCCAATCATTTCATATTTTTTGTGGATCACCAAGCCTTAATCTACATGGTGAATAGGCCTTTCATTTCATGGCACATAGTTTGATGGTTGCTACTACTGCTAGAATTCGATTTTGAAGTGATCTACAAGCCAAGGAAGGAGCACATTATGCCAAATTACCTATCTAGACTAGAAATTGAAGGGGGGGGGGGGGGTTCCCCATAAGGCCAAAAAAAAAACTCCGGGGAAGGGCTGGTATCCCACCCACAAAA
>Ga0116231_10007728_pt1 | contig 19410 bp, 7 predicted proteins | sample S1TSphgellanicum_2_FD_89695 | JGI IMG/M metagenome (GOLD analysis project Ga0116231, IMG submission 89695) | Host-associated microbial communities from peat moss isolated from Minnesota, USA - S1T2_Fd - Sphagnum magellanicum MG | ecosystem: Host-associated > Plants > Peat moss > Unclassified...
AACCACAAATAACCAAACTAAAATAAGTAAAGAAAGTAATTCAACCTTGTGAAAGTAACCTAATTACTTTCCTACTCCAGTAACTAATGAAACTTAACTAGTTGAGCTTGAATTCTCAACAGTAGATGGGATGACATGGCATCACCTTCACAATTATGGTGACTATAAAAAGGGGAAACTCAAATGCATAGAATGCATAAACAAAGGGAATGAGATGTATGGTGTCCCCACATGTTGCACGAAGTTTTTGAAAATATGGCCTTTCTTGATACGGAACTAAAGGCATTCGCCACGTATAGCTAAAAGAAAACCGAGTTGGGGTGAAGGTCCAAGGTGCAAGATGTGATATTGTGGATTATTGTTTCACATCCGCTTTTAATTGCAACTCTAAATTGGTATGGGGAGAAATTGTGTTGTAAAAGCATCACAAAATTGAAGGCATAAAGTGTGGTTTGTGAGTTGATACAACATTTCCACCGCAATAATGGGATGAACTCCACCTAATGGCTTAATCATGGTTAAGAGGTGGGCTACTCTAAAAACATGTGTAATGTGATGTGGAATGTGACCTTGTGCGATATGAGAACAAAATTGAAACAAATGTGGGAATCCATTCATATAATCTTTTAAACAAATGTTCAAAAACCATCCCAAAAGGATCATTTGTAGATAAATGCAACATGTGTTAAGCTTTAGAACAAACTTAAGTTCCATCACCTCCTTTCTTGAATTAAAAAGATATCGCACCATGGGATTCAAGGTGTAAAGTGTGGGATTTTGTGCCTTTCAAACCTATGCATGTACACACACTTCCACTTGTAGAAAAATTGGCCAATAATTGTCGTAAATAGTCATGCTTGAAACATATAACACCTGCACATAAGCATGCACTAACTAGTAATTGAATTCTTTTATTCACATGGTAATAAAATATAACTTAATTCATCGAGTTTATATTAACATCAAGGCATGTGTCACTAAACTTTTGTTACTAGGACCTAGGTCTATATCATTAAGGCTTATTTCATTAAGTTGTAATACAACATTAAGGCCTATGCCACTAAGGCCTATATCACAAGTGTATTATCATTCAAGCCTAAAATAATATGTCATTAGGGCTCGTGTCATTCAGACCCATCTCATACAACTTATGTCATTAAACTTTTTATTAACGTTAAAAGGCATGTGTGGAAACTTACTTTCTTCCAAGGGCCCAAGTAATGCAATCGTTGTCGAGCTATTAGATTTAAAAAATAGAAAAAATAGTATAGTTACAAGTAAAATTCTAAAGGGCAAGTCTTGGGATTGTTGGCCAACATAATTAAAAACCTACTCAAAGAAATGATAATGTGTTATGAGTTATTATTACAAAGTTATGCCTTGAGAAGGGGCTATTGTACTTTATGAATAAAATTCCATGGTCAACAAGCTAACTGCAACAACAAATACAATTTAGAAAAATGACATGCAAGGAAATATTATGTTCATTAGGGTGTGAACAACTTCGTTTCATTCATGCCCAAACTAAACCCTTATTTAAAACCAAATTTAAGTACAATTATAGCCTCCACTACTAGAATCACTCCTACTATTGGAACTACATTGTTGTACCCCTATGACTCTACTTCAAGTCTTTTTTCCTTTTTTCACAAACATGCACATGACACACACAAACACAAATGTTTATTTCTCCCTTTCCTTTCTCCAATTCTTGAACCCTATTTCTTCAAGTAGCCATGCACCACTGAGGTAAGTGGTGGCTAACACGTTTAGATCCTATTTCTTTTCCACTTTTCCTTTCAAATAGCACTATTATAAAAATTATCTTATAAATTAGGGTAATTAGGTAAATAACTTAATTTAAATCCCATTCTTTTTTGTTAAAATCAAATTCTACCTAACTCCCACATTAAAGAACATTTTAACCTACCACTTGATGGATGAATCAAGTCAACCATGACCTAAATCAATGGATAGAATGGCTTTTCAAACATTTACATCTATATCTTTTACTAGTAACTCTACATTACTAGACTACGATAAATAGTAAAAGACTAACCAAGGGTCCATTAATTATGCTTTTAACAATGTGTCATTCAACCTCTGTCAATAGGACATAAGTCTTATGTCATTCATCTTCTATCACTAAGACCTAAGTCTATACCATTATAGCCCATGTGTCATTAAGGTGTAATAGATCATTAGGGCCTATGTCACTAGGGGTAATATTTAACCTCCTTCATTAGGACCTAGGTTTATATCATTAGGTCCTCTTTCATTCATCCTTTATCACTAAGACACAGGTGTATATCACTACAACATGTGTCATTCAACCTTTGTCACTAGGACCTAAATCTATATCATTAAATCCTTTTTCATTCATCCTCTATCACTAGGACATAGGTCTATATCACTACGACATGTGTAACTCAACCTATGCCACTAGGGTGTAATACATCACTTGTGTTTATGTCACTAAAACCTATTCCACATGGGTTTCCAACTACACTTGGAACTAATGCAATATGTCATTATGGCCTATGCCAATAAAGCCCATTTCACTCCACCTATGTCATTGTACGTCCAATGACACAAAAATTGTTCAATTTGGTCAAATAATGAATAAAACATTGGAAAATGTTTGGTGTTATGTATGTGTTTGGTGATGGGTGGTTTTATTTTAGTGGCCATATTAAGCCCAAAAAATGTTAAATTTCAATTCAAAGACCTTGATTTTGTTTAATCATCGAATATTTAAGATATTTAAAAATAACTTAAATGAATATTGGGATTTTTACTAAGGTACCAACTACCAACACAAGTGTTGGTTCACCCGAAGCAAGTTTTCGCATAACACTCTCCAAATACCTTAGTGGGCATTACATAGTTTTGGGTTTTATTTTCATTGGAAATTATACGAGAGAATAATTTGGTGTAACTACAAAATAAAGCCTTTAAATAATGTTATTAAAGGTGAAAAGTGTAGGGTAAAACCTCCACGTGAAGGCACGAGCATTTTCAAAATAAAAGGTTTTGGATCAGGTTGAATCCAACCCCACATTGGGAATATCCTTCACCCTTGGGCTTTACCCATGACAAAACACTAGGTAATAGTTGGTGTGAATGTGAAAAAGCAAATGGTCAAATGATCAAAATCATGTATCTTTATTACATAGTTATGGGGATCTATCTTTTTGATTTCACAAATATTTATTCCTATATTTACTTTTTACGTAGTCTATTATGCAATTATCATCCTTCCTATCATGTATTTTACACTTTCACAAATTATGCATAAAGTTTCGAACAAACTTTCATCAATTTTTGAATTTTATCTTTCAATTTATTTTATGAAATCCTCAACTTTATATAATAAGTTCCATTTTGATCAATTGAAGGTGTTTCCAAAAGGTCCCAAACATTCATTTATATATTAAGAAAAATGAAACTAAAAAATAATGTTATTAAAACCTTACATGCACATTAATTTGTGGCATGATTTTTTTAGTGAGTCACCATATTTTTAACTATGCACATTAATTTGTGTGATTATTTTCTTAATGAATCATCATTTTTCAATCATGCACATTAATTCATGTCATGACTTTTATAATGAACCACCATATTTGAACCATGTACATTAATGTGTGCCATGACTTTCATAATGAATCACCATATTTGAATCATGCACATTAATTAATGCCATGATTAATCGATGATCGCTCACCATGAATTACTTGTAAACCATTATTAAATTATGAAACTTCACACTTAACAAATTACTTATTTTGACCCCTAAGGTAATCACATATTGATCAAATTACCCTTTATTTATATCAAGTTATATCTATTCTTTAAGAGTGAAAAGGGTTCTTATGCCTTACTTGGGGTATTACATCTCTAAGTAGACATAACATCGCTTCCCAATATCACTAAAGTGGAACTATTTACATTATATGAACACGAACTATGAATTACTACACTAAGTTGTAAATAAATAAGATTGGTTGAGTTACATCAATTTGTTGCAAATGGAATTGCACATGTTTTTGGATGAAACATTTGAAGAAACATTATGTTCTTCCATTTTTTCAAGAAGGATCTATTTATGAAGAAAGGTAGTTCGTTCATTATGTTTGTCATGTTGAGATGATCTCCCAAACCATGGCACCTTTTGTTGTGTTCTTGGTATTGTTGGAAACCCCTCAATAATTAATAAGTAGGGGTGCATTGAATTGGTTTTATAACATTTTGATTTATGGTGGAAAAGTTATTGAATATATAACAAAATTTCCACTGAAAATCCACTTAAAATTAAAACTAAAAATTGGGCACACCCATGGTATTGTTAGAAAACCCCTTCACATGTAGGATTTAATGGGAAAAAAAAGAAAATTTTAAAACCTAAGGTGCAAGAACTACTAATTTTGGACTAATTTTGTCATTATAAATTCAATTAAAAACTTTAAAATGGTTTTGGAAGGAAAAATTAATTGGGTAACCCATTCACACTTGAGCCAATGGCATAAACCACATTAATATTCATGGATACAATGTGCACACCAAATATAGAAAGTACTATGTTCTTTATAAAAGACTTTCAAATTGGGTCATAAGTAAACTCTTATGTATTTTTTGTCATATTAACTTTTATTAGCTTGGGGAAAATATTGACAATAAGCCTTCGAGAACTTAATACAAAGCCTTTTTTAACTTACTAACCTAGTTGTGAAGCCCTATTGTTAATTTGAGATAGTGAAATTTATATCGAGGACATTATAATGCTAAAACAAATACTTGATGATGACAACATTATGGGCAAACCAAAATACATTCAAAGCAAAACCAAATTGGCAATGGAAATGTGATAATTGTATTTAATATTCTTTTGGTTGCCCTTTTGCACTATAGTATATAATGTGTTTACTTAAGCCCATCAAGGTTTCTTAGGTAGTCAAAGGTTTTTTTAAAACCTTTTGAGTTGTTTTTGTAAGAAATGGTTTATTAATTGGTTATGGAAATGAGTGTTTTTTTTTCTTTTTAATCAAAAACTGAAAAGCACATAATGAAAGTAAAAAATCACTTAAAATATCCAAAAGTAGGGAAAAAAACTTGCAAAAAAAAATAAAAATAAAAATATATATTTTACTTGTAGCATGAACATGCTATGCCCTAGCCAAAGGTCAAAGGGTATGTGCTCAACTCACAATCTAAGATCTAAAAAACTTTGTGATGAAATGACCATGAAAAGGAAGAAACAAACATTTTGAAAAAAAAGGTTAACAATTGGAATACAAACCAAATTGATGCTTGTGTAGTACATCAAACAAGGCACATTACATGCAAAGTGGACAATTGGTAGTCGAAAAAATGTACCTATGATACATTCAATTTTTCAATGTCATTAATATTTTAAATAAAAGAAAAAGGAAAATACACCATGACAAATAATTGTTGGAAGGAAAAACATTGAAATTTTTTACTTTTAATTTTTCAAAAAATCTATTGGGAAAAATTCATCAAGGCATATTATTGTTTTTCATTTGAGAGGTGGATCAAAGTGATTATATCAAAGCATCACCCCTTAATATATTCGACAATCATCTTTTTGGTACTAGATTGGTGCATACATGATGGTGTGAATAACGTTGACCATCCCACATAATAATCTACTAAACATTAAACCTTTTAAGAAATATTGTAACAATAATAATAGTTGAAAAATTCATAAGTTCGAACATAAAATAATACATAATTGTTTTATCCAAGGAACCAAACATTTTTGTTTTGCAATTTTAGATCTGATTGGGAAAGAATCTTGCAAAAAAAAATTATATATATGTTCAGCTCCTTTTGTAATACTCATTTCTTAATTGAAAAATGATTATTTTTTTTGGGTGAACATAGTCAACTAAAGTGGGAAACTATTATGTTTGCTTTTCCATAATCTATCATCATTAAAAAAAATGTACATTCATTTTTTACATATTTGTATGAGTGTGCAACAATTGGCAAGAAGTTAATTATGGGTCAACCAATATGTCATGAGACGTTCCCATGAGATGTGTTCTATTTACATTCTCATTTATTATAAATAGTCACCAAAATGTTAGACCATAATGGTGTAGGTAATTTGATTACATTACTTGTAATTAAAACCCTAAAAAGGCTTTTAAATGCATTGCTTAAAGATATTAAAAAAACACAAAGACATGGAAGTAGGCCACAACAAAATGAAATCTTTGAATATTTATGCAAAACAACCTTCAACTCCTAAACAAACATTGCCATGTTAAAATGAATGAGGAGACAAATTTTTTTTTGAAAGGAGCCATATGAGGTGGAAGCCTCACGTACAATTTCGAAGCCAAGACATTCCAACAATAGAATTGTTTAAGGACTGGTATGATGATTAGTTTAGGTATTAATTTTTGGTTTCTTGTTGATTGGTCAAAATGAGATATTTTTCAAATAGGGATTTTCACTTGGTCGATGATTCTAACATATAGTGAAATTGTTGGAATGCACTTAATGGCACAGGAAAGCCCTCAAATATTTATTCAAAAACCCTCCACTGCATCAAGTAATCAAGAATGCAATCATTTTTTTATTCGGAGAAAAATAATTAAAAATATGTTGGTAATTGAAAAAGAAAAAAACAATAAAAAGATTTTTTGTGTAGAATATGTAGCAAAATTATTAAAAAAAGTTAACAATCCAAAACGTACCAAAAAAAGAGTTCCTCAACACAATATAAAGATGTAACCATATTAGGAAAAAAAAAGTCCAATAATTTAATTTAGGTAAAATGACTTAAAAAAAATGTAATAATTCATTGGTCTAGCTTCATGGCACCAAAATTGCATTAGGGTTCAAGTGATTTATTGAAACCACAAGACCTTGAAAACACCCATCATGTGTAATTATATAATAATTGCATACTTTGCAGTTATAAATGCCAAAAGAAATAACGATATTTTAAAATTTTCTTCCAAGATCCTTAGAAACCATCTAACAACAAAGTGGCTTGTTGGTTTTGCCTCAAGTAAACCCTCAAAAAGCTAGCATTTTTCGGGGCTAAATTCTTGCTCTTCCTTCATAGAGCCAATAATGAATGTGAGGTGAGGGGGGTTAAAAAAATATTATTTTGTTTTGACGTATGTTAGATAGTAAGCTGGGTAGATGACTTTACATTTTATTAATCGAAAAATGGAAAGAACAAATTCTATATTTTGTAAAATAATTTGATGTGAAATATGTGCATTGCCTCATTTTTTGGTGTAGTGGGGGCCCATTGCCCTACAAAATGCAATAAACCCAATGTTGCATTCACATTATTTAGATAATAAATGATGGAAGCTAGTTGGAAACATCTCCCCTTAGCCAAGGACTTGAGTATTTTGCACAAGCTTTTCCACCCTAATGGCCCTTTGACTTTCATCTATTGCGGAAACAAAAGTGGTCTTGGAACTAAAATTTTCAAAATCTCTAGTGGTGATTTATGCAAGTCCCAAAATCAATCTCAAAATCATATAGTCGAGGGATTGTGTCATTTGGGCATGGGCTCTTCAAGGTGTATGAAAAGAATCCTATTATCGTAGCCTAGGGTCAGTTTTCACATTGACAAAACAAAAATAATTATTTTCTTTCAAAAAAATTATTTTTGAAAATATTTTTGAAATTATTATTATTATTATTTCCATCATTTACTATTATATTGTGATATGAATAATGAAATTATTCAGAGTATAGCCTACTATAATAATTATGATGATTTTCATAATGTCAACTTCATATTTTCACAAAATTTCATTTCCCAATTTTGACTAGGGTTAGGGTATATATGTATACCTTTTGACTGATTGTTCTCAAAATCAAAGAACTGGTTCTGACCCTTAACTAAAGGTCCTAGAACTAGTTTGGACCTTTAACCAGGTCCTAAAGTCTCGTCAGATTTTTTCCTGTGTAGTCTCTGGGTCCCCTTACATGGCAGCACTTTCCTGTTTTAAAAGTTACTGGTACCTTACGCCCTTTTACTGGCACCTTACGCCACTTACTGGTACCTTAACGCCCTTTTACTGGCACCTTACAATTTGTTTGGAATCCTTTAAAAAAAAAAAAGGCTAAACAAAAATTGAGTGTAAATTGAGTGTAAATCTGATGTGATTTGGAAGGTCCTGTAATCAGGACCTTCCAGATTTTCGGTCCCAGACCCTTGGCCTACTGGCCTTGGGCCAGGACCTTGAATCCAAAAGGTCCTGATTGTACGACCTACCCCTATACCTACAACAACACCTACTAACTTCAGGCAATGAATCTCAATAGTAGAATTCAGCTCTTGCAATGCACCTCACTTTTCACCTCCTTCTGTGTTTGTCCGGCGGTCCATCTCCTCACCAGATGAACGGACTCAGATCTGCCACGATCATCTGGATGACTCCATTACTGCCAAATATTATCCAAGATGTGCCTGCCTCATTACCATCGGGCAATCGAGCCGTCCGACTGGAGATCCGACGGCTCATATCCCATACGTTAGATTCCGAGAACACAAACGTGGCTGGAGGGGGATCAAGGAAAGCAAGTTTGCGTTTTCATCCCACTATGGATGGATAATAATGGATGGAAAAAGTTGCATCGGGGAATTAGAGGTTAGGGTAGAGCGAGCGGAGATGAAAATCTGCTACGGATGAAAACTGGGATAAGGTCTCTTTGCTAAAATGCTGTGTCATTTGCTTCTGCGTGAAAGTCCTTTGCGGGAGGAAAGGTTCTTAAAGAAGAAGCTCAGATTGCTGCAGAATTTTTGTTTCTGTTGCAGAAAATTTTGTTGCTTGGAAGTTGTTTCAGAGATATGGCATCCTCTTGTATACGCCAGGTATGTTTTTTTGAAGCTTTTTTCTTCCGAAAAACTTGCATTTTGTTTCCTGTTTTTTCCTTCCCGACTTCTGGTCCTGGTTCTTCTTCTTGTTTCCTCTCTCGTTTCCTTTGAGGACTTTCGTTTTACCTTCACCAGTCCTCCAAGTGCATTTATACCATCTCTCTCCCTAACAAATCTTTAGTTGGTGAAATTAGGTGGCAAGCTGCCCTCTTAAAAGTAGGGCGCTGGCAGTTCCTTCCAAGCTGAAGATTACCGGCCTCAATTCATCAACGTCGTTTTTAGGGAAACCCTTGTTACGGCAGAGCTTTGAACATCTTCAGGTCTCCTCCTCTCAGGTATTTGCAAACCTTCTCTGCCTTAATTCTTCAGTATGTCCAGTATGATTTACTTGTCATTTCGAAATCCAATGCCGGACATCCTCTCTATGGAATGACTCTCACCAGTTCAAAGCCCCCCCACCCTTCATCACCATGGGGTTTTTTCCTACTTTTTTGCCAAAGCCAGAAAAATCTCATCACCCAAGATGCATGTATTTTACATCAGTCAGTTATGGTTCTGTAGGCTGATGGGTGGTTTGTTTCCGAACTTTAATGAGAATGTTGGTAGAAAGGCAAAGAACTGTCCTTTATATGCCTGTTTCTACTGTTTGGTGTTTGTCTTGTCTGTCTGATGAGTGGAGGTATATCTTGGGTGAAAGGTTGCTAAATCTCGGAAGCCAGTTGCGGGCCACAAGGGTCTAAGTGTTGCTGCTCAATCTGTAACTACGGCACCAGAAACTGAGGCTGAAGCACAAGCAAGCACGGAAGAGTCTTTCAGCGAAACCACTGAAGATGCAGTTCCTGCTGTCCTAACCCCAAAGAAGGTCACACCACGGGTTAAAGACATCATGAAAGTGAGTGTACAGACCATTTGTCTCTTTCTATCAAAGGGTGAATGGTCCCTTAACATTCACTCCTTGCATCAAAGTGCCCAGATTTTATGTATTCCAAATTTCTTACATGTTTTCTTTAAGTGTTGAGAAAATTCAATAGCTTCTATAACAGAGGAGAACCTGGGGCATTACAACAAAATCAACTCTAACAAATTGGCCGGTCAGCCTGGCAGAGTTGAAGAATGGAAGCTGTCCCATCTACTCCTGCACAGTAGCTGCTTAAGTAAATCATCTGCAGATTTGAACCTTGAACCCTTAGCTCTTCTTTTGCTTTCTGACACTTTTGTGTGGAATTAAATCATGTGCAGATTCTGAACAGTGAGGCACTTCTAGCTGCTACTAAGGACATCACACTTCCAGATATTAGGCCTGGTGATGTTGTCCAGATTAGATTTGTAAGCTCCTTGAAATATCACAAGCTATTTTGTACCTATGTTCTCTGTAACAAGCTTTGATCTTAAATCTAGCACATGCTTTTCTTCTGACTTTAGTTTTTTTGTCTTGGTAAGAGCTTATCACTCATGTGGTTGTGCTGGGGGGCTCAAAATTTACTTGAGTGGGTTACATATACAGCTTTGTGGTATAAGATTATGCTGAAGATTTCCATCTGGAAGCTGCTCTGTGCATGACGTAATGGAAAGCTCATGCCAAATACATGTCTTGAGTTAAGATGTTCTTGGTGGTTTAGAGTGGGAATGTTACCCAATCATCTGTTCTGCATGCAGGAAGTGCCAGAGAACAAGCGGAGGGTGTCATTATTGAGAGGAATTGTAATTTCTCGACGAAATGCAGGCATCAATACTACTTTCAGAATTCGAAGAGTGATGGCTGGGGTTGGTGTGGAGATTGTCTTTCCCTTGTAAGTAAATATTTCCCTGAACTAAGCTTTCTAGCTTCTGTGCATTTTGTCCATGTAAATTGCAAAATCACAATTTCTTCATTTCCTTTTCTTATTTGTGCTGAGGTTGCAATCCAGTTCTCCTCCTACTCTACCTTCAAAAGTTAACCCTCTTTGTCTGTGATGGTGTCTACTGCCCTTTTTCTGGGTTGATTAAGTCTTGGGATTTGTAATGCTCAAATGATCCACAAAGAGTCTTGGACTCCTTGGACTTTGTGGCTGCAGCTTCAGGTCAAGGTTACACAAAAGAGAACCCTAAACATCAAAAGCACTTGAGCCTTGTCTAACTAGGGTTTGTGTCAGTGCATTAGGATTGATGTCTGTCCACAGGCTTTAGAAATTTTATTAATTTGTCTGTGGTTTTGCACACTGTGGTGGAAGAACCTAGGGTGAGTGGATCTGAAGGTGCTTGCCATATAAGGGACTATACATTTATGCTCGCAGGTACTCACCAAACATAAAGGAAATGAAGGTGCTGAGCAAGAGGAAAGTGCGGAGGGCAAAGCTCTTCTATTTGCGGGACAAGATAGCTCGCCTCTCATCCTGCTGATTGCTTGTTTTGCCATTTAGTGATTTTGGCTTGGCTTTTCTTGTCAACGCTTATCGTTGTTCTAGAGGCCTACCTCTCAAGAAATTATTATGTTCAGATTTCACAAATTCAAAACATAATCATGATAAAAGATAGGTTCACCATGTTTTGGCCTTTTGGCTACTTTGGGGGTTTTGCTGATTGACATGATTGACAATGGATTTTGTGAGTGCTGGATTTGAGATAATGTTATATAGAAGCAATTATATGCTGCATTGCAGAAAGTCATCATGATCTGATCTGGCTGATGGGAAAGATATGTTTCCTAATTGAGTCGTGTGCATCGAGTACCTGAGGAGTGAACATGGGCATGAGAGAGGTGTGGATCCCCAGTCCCCATCCTAACCAATGTTTCGATTGAGCAAATGAGCTAATCTCCTCCACTCCATTAGGGCTGCGGAGAATCAACTACATACTTGTGGTCACTTGTACACGACAAGCTAAAATTAAGTGAAGCTTACCTTCAAAAGCTTTCATAGAGTGACTCTTGTAAGGTTATGAGTGAACTCGGTCAAGTTACCTTCAAAGTTTGTGGAGATTTCTCTGGAATGTCATAGATATGGTGCCTCATATTGTAGATTCAAATTCCACAAAAGTTTTCTATTAGACCCTAGGTGTTTTTACTTGTGTCATTTGTTGCATGCGTGTTTGGAATCAAGTCTACAGAGTCGGACTTTGGATGTACCATCTCAAATCTTGATCAATTGAGAAAGATCTTTCAGATACATTCCAGAGTTTTCATTTTCCTGAAGTATAGTTGCCCAACATAGCACTACAGCCTACTCCTCCTAACTGCTGCTGGTCTAGGACTCTGGAGGTTTACCGGACAAATGCCACTTATGGCAGTTCTCTCATTAGAGTTCTTCCTCATCTTGTGCTAAGTGTCCTTCTGGAATAAGCTCTCTTCACATAGAAGATGGGTCATGGGGTTAAGACAATCTCTAATTGATGTTGTAGTTTTTGATTTGAAGGGTTTGTATGATCTGACTTTGGAACTGCAATGTGATAACATTTTGGGCTGTTTTGGCAGCAAACCATTTTCACTGCACAGCTAGGTTCTCCATGGTTTCAGTAATTGGATTGGGCCCAAAATAATGCTATAATCTATTGTGGTTTGGCATCTTCAATAAAAAGCACAATAGATTGCCTTGAGGGGACTTTACGACTATGGCAATGCATGAGGAGTAGGGTGTTCCCAAAATAAGCACCTGCCTGAGGTGGAGCTGAGGGGTGGTTATTCATGAATGCCCTGCTCTGAGGGTGTTAACCAACATAACTTCTTATTTTTTCCTCTGATACCTGGTGGGTAGATGGAAAGAAAGAGAGAAAAAATGAAATGCTCATGAGAGTGGGCACTCCACTTTTCAAAGTGCCCCACCATTTGTGGAAGAAAAGTTCTGCTTGGTAATGTGCCCTCCAGATACATGAGAAAAGTTCTGCTTGTGCTTTACATTATGGACAAGCAAACAGAAACCTTAGAGTGCAAGGCAACCCTCTTTGACAAACTGAACACCAAGGGTTTCGAGTTTCAACCTTTCAACCAGTGTTGGGCGGGTAAGTACTTTACCTCGATACACCCATGTGCATATAACAAGGTAAATACATAATAACCTAGAATCGTTATACAGCAATATATGCATTTTCCATGGTTTGCAAGACTTGTAGTTACAATGGATTTGTTCTAATTATGGTGACTAACTATTCAAAATATTTTCTTTTGTGCATTTTATTTATCTCCATTACAATGGTTAACTGTAACAAGATTCTTAACACATGCTCTTGGAATTCATTTACATATTACTAGCACCTGCCATTATAAGAATGCTTTGAATGTATTCTTAAGGTTGTTGATTGTCTTTATTATAATTTTATTAGTTTTTTAATAAGGTTTTTAAAAGTTTCACATGTTTATGTTTCTAACTTGTAAATGCACTAAAATTTTGGTACCATGTTTGCTGGACAACCATTATGTGGGGAGCCTCTCAAGCTCTTGTACAATACAAACTCTTATCCTCTGCCCTTTACATTACTTTGAAAGTACCATAGTCTGGCTCATGTATTATCTTACATCAAGTTAGTTTGTTTCAGAAAGGTGATTTCTGATGGAGCCATCTCATAACCCCATAAGTCATTCTAACAGTCACATTCACTTTCTCAGATCAATCACGAGCAACTACTTCATAGGACATGCTCCAAGCAATAACAATTCAGTATGTAAGTGGTTTACCTTTTTGCTAGGATTTTTTTCATTTTGATACATTTTGCATTCAAAGAGGTAGACTGTTATTGGAAAGCAAATTTAATGGCCTCCATGCGGCTATATATTATCCCAGAGAATCCTGAAGTGTTGAAAATCAGATGTGCCATAACACATGTGCAGATATTGTAATGGCAACTGTTTCCAAGAGAATGTGGAACATGCAATTTACTGTATAACTGTGAAACGTGCAATTTGCAACCCATTCTACAAGCTGATCAACCTAAGTGAGTGCACATGCCTCTATGTTGGATATGCCAGCAAGCAAATGGTCTTGCAAATGTGCTTGTTGACACTGTGTCTTTCTGTTTGTTGGACCAGGGATTCGGGCTTCAATGTTCATAAGCAGTCAATAGCCTGTCACACATTGCCTTGAATAAGGACATCTATGCAGTTCCAATAGTGGCAAGTGGTCAGTTCTTTCTGCAAGCACAACTTGCTAACAGCCTACAAATCGATCATTATGGGAGCCCTTAAGGACTTCATTGTAGTTTCAAGTGCAGGAGTAAAAGATACATATCACTGGGAGGTTCCAAAGAGCATCAGACAGTTCACGATTCAACAGCTCACAAAAGTCAATAGGAGGATTCAACAAGCTTTGTCATATTGGTTCAGGTGGATTTGGTGCAGAGTATTCTAGTTGCCTTGAGGATGGGACACTTATTGCTATAAGAAGAGCTTCTCCCTCAAGCTTACAAGGTCATGCTGAGTTTTGGAATGAACTTCCCCTTCTCAGTTCCCTACATCACCAACATCAACTAGAGGGATTCTGTGATGTTAACAGTCTGCAGACATTTCATTTTTACCAATTCCAGATGTCTTTAAAATCCTGTTGGTACTTTGTGCATGCTTATGCAAGATGGTAGAGCGCAAGTTGTGCTAACTTGTTGGACATATACAATCACAAAATTGGATGGGATATCCACCCGGGTACTTTTGCTTCCCATTTGGTGCCTTCTGTGCTGGGAATTGACTACTCTTAAATCACTAGTGTTCCTGTTAATTGCCTGCATACTTTTCTTCTTGTTCTTCATTATAATCCACCCCAGATTTCATGGTCTAGATGTTGTTAACTTAAGCACCTTCAGCCTCCAACCATTCACTGATCTTAAATTACTTGTATTCCTGTTAATTACCACAGTCTGAAAATTGCAAATTACTTAGTAGGATCACAAATCAGAGAAGGTGAATTGAAAGAAAATTGCTACCAAAATTTTCTTCTTTTTTTGCAGTAACTCTTGCTCTTGGTTGTGGCCTGATCACACACCCACCAGGGAAGGGTGCTTGCTTGCAATGTCATTATTTTGGAACATGTGTGAGCAAGGAGACAAGGCATTGCAATCAGTTCAGGAAAATGGATCTTGTCACTTTCATAAGGGTTGGTTGCTTCTGAATGCATTAAGGTACAAACAGGTCAACAACACTAGAAGAAGAAGAAGAAGAAGGAGGTACCTGGCTCAGTGTTGAGGAACAGATCATTCAAAGCTGTTGCAAGGCTGATGACATTAAGTGACAACCTCATTGACATACATAGCAAATTATGTGGGAGTATATAAGATAGGAAGTGCAACCTGGTGGTCACTAGAGTCTTCAAACAGATCATAATTGTTCATGATTCCTACAGTGGAAATGTGCAGGTGAGCCATGGGCCAAACCTGAAGGCTTCATTTGTCTCCAAGAGCAAAACTCAGGCAGATTTTGCTGAGGAGGCCACAGAGATGGATCTGTCCACTCCAGAAAAGGTGTCATGTATGTGATCAAAGTTACCACCCCAAGCTCCTCCAAACAATATCAAATGGTCAAGTATCTTAAGGTGTGCAATTGCACTCCATACTTCTATCTTCATGTATAAACAATCCAGCTTTACAAATGAGCAGCTCTTGTAAGGCAGGAGAAAATCACACTTGGGTGGAGGAGTATCAAGCACCTTATGTTTATAACTGGAAATCTTTTGCACAGAATGAGCTCCACAAAGCTTGGAAAGAATGGATATCCTTGAACATGGCAATTCTTGTCTATGTGTGCAGCTACAGATGATATTCGCAATGGCTATTGTACTCACAAGAAAGGTGGGAGACACACATGTGTAAGATAAATCATGACTCCCAATCAACATCACATTGAGCTGCTGGGAATGCATCCACTCTGAGCTGCACTCAAACTAGTGATCCACGCATCATCTGCCATAATAGAAATAGCATCATGATTGCAATTCCAGCTCCAGTATGCATGTATGGCATTGACAATTTTAAGTTCACCATGTCCAAAGCTGGACTCCCGGAACATGGACCACACAAATTGGGGATCCAGCCAGCTGCAAAACACCCCTCCCCCAAAACAAGCTTACAAGAGCCGATTAAGAATCTTGACTATCATTGGACAATGTGTACAGTCTCTTGCAAATGTGTTGTTGTGATTGAGTGATGTTGATCTCTTGATTATTTTGTGGCATTCTAGATTTCAATGAAATGGGGTGATAAAGACTTACATTCTTGCAAGACCTTCAATATTTCCTCCATTGCCAATTGTGATGTACAGGATTCCACAGGGGTCTGATGCACTCTTTCCTGATTATACAGAAACATGAAAGCATTTCAATTTTAGAAAAAATAACCACTCAATCAACCTCCAGATCAACAATGAACCCAAGAAGGAAACATGGCTGCCTTGTATCTGAGCTGCTTACCGTATGCTCATAAGCATGGACATGACCAGCAAACATGATATTGATGTGGGCATTGTAATGCGTAAACTCCATGGCTGCCATCATTGCATCTCCATCACGTTGGTGGGCAGAGTTGCTGTTGTACCAGGGTGCATGAAGGACTGTGATTAACCATGGCGTCTTGGTTCAATCCACTTTTCCCAGATCTGGCTGTTAACTTATCAATTTGCATACACATGGATCAGGTCATCAAAATTTCCCAAAAATTTCCCTTGAGACAGAAGTCCTATAATGGTGAAGATCAGATATAGAGGGATAATACATCTAGTTGGTGGAAAATCACATGGCATTGGATCATTGTTCTAAATTTCTGTGTGGAAAAGAGGGACAGACACAAAGAGACAGAGACAGACAGACAGTGATGTTGACAAACACCTGAAGCCATTGATATTGTGCAGAATCTGTATTGAAGTCAGCATAAGATCCAAGAATCAGAACGTGAACCCCTGCAACTTTGAATGAATAGTACAAGTTTGAACACGATCTGCTCTCCTTGTAAGGCATGTCCCAGCGGGTTTTGTAGACACAAAGCTTTCCAGGAGAGGATTGTCTTTAATCTCATGGTTTCCTTCAGTCACCATCCATGGCCCATAATTTGTGTATGCTGACACCATGTGCCCAAAAGTGTCCCATAAGAATTGGTTCTTGTCAGCATAAGATAATCCCAGCAAACAGTAAGATATGGTAATCATACCCTGCAATGTGCTCCAGAGTAGATGCCATCCAATCAGTTTGTCCCAGATCACCTGCAGCAATACATTTCAAAACACAAGGGTATTCCATTAGCAGCAAGCAATTCATGAAGACAATGTATATTCTGTGGGTTCTGCATTCATTCTCTCTCTGAAATGATTTCACTCTAGATCAGTTGACATCAGGTTCCTGCACCAACCATAAGGTAGAAACACCTAAAACCATGACTGTACCCTAAACCATGCCCTACTACCTCCCTGAACCATTCAAATATGCTTATGAATGCATAACTGCATCCCTAAACCATTCCAATAAGCTTATGAATGCTTGACTGCCATAACTCTCAGTTCAAGGTTCTTTTGAAAATGTTTAAGATTACAGTCCAACCCGTTTCAAATACTTTCAAATCCAGCCCATTCCATGACCTATTTTGAGTACATGTGACCTTGGTTATAAGATCCTCTCTTTGACTATATCAAAGATGCAACCCTGCAAAACTTTATTTATAAACACTCTATAGATTTGGAAAATGTACAAAGGAATAAGAAAAAGGAAAAGGGAGAATTTATAGGATGTCAAGTTAGCTCAAACTAGATGTCAAAATCTCTCCATGTCAAAAACCGACCAACTATAGTAGTTCAACCATATCTCTCCATGTCAAAAACCAACCGCTTGCAATAGGTTGGATGTGGTGATGGGAGGTGTGTTTTGAAGGGGTGGAAGTTGGGAAGTAGCTAGGCCTATAGCTACTGCCTGACTGAAGATGGAGGATGTTTAGATCCTTTGTAATGTGATTGAATTTTTTTGATAAAGAAAAGTAACAAAGACAAAAAGATGATAATCATCTTGCCTTTTCAAGCTTCAAATGACGTTGGCACAATCATGTAAAAACACATCAACTTGTTTGTGTAGGCATCCAAATACCTCAATTATTAAAAGGAAGAGTTGATTAGTGGGGTGTTGGTTGCAATAGCTCCTTTTTTTGGCTTAAGCTGCATCAAAGGTAGCGAATCCTTGAGTTGCACAAGATCGGGGAGTAAATCTATTCATGTTGGGTTGGTAATGATAAGGTCAACTAGGGTGCGAATTTCATCTTTAGTGAACACAATGTCGACTCATCAACAAGAGGAATTGAACATGGTTGAAACAAGGGCATGTAGTTGTTCTCATCCCACATGGAAACCAACATTTTGAAACAAAAAAGTTTATCCCATATGTTTTGGCTTTCATCCTCATCTTGAAAAGTATATAAACAAGGTGTTTTGTCTTTACATTTTCATATTAAAAAACATGGACATATGGGATGAGCCAATAAAAACAACTTAACTCAAAATAAAATATAAATATTCATGTATTTCCACCTAAATACTTACTTCCCTAACTTACCTACCTACTTTTCTACTTACCTACCTATGTAAATATTTGGCATAGGTAAGTAAATAGGTCCTATGTAAATAGGTGTTTAGCCTAGATGGGTAGGTAGGTGTATAGGTAGGTAGATACCTAGTTCAACCTACATACCTAAATATTGATTTAAATTGAATTTGGACAAATTCAATTAATATGTCACGTGGCAAATTTCTATTGCACCACGTGTCACAATTAAAACCATCCAAACATAAAAATTAAATGTCTTAGATTATTTCAAAATAATGATAATCATAATAATAATTTTTAATCATTAAAAGTTGGGACACATGGCAACACATAATTTGTTCCCATTGTTCACCAAAAAAATCACATCCTAGTTGTAAGCGATTATACATATATGACAAATCAAAGGACGAAGGCGTATTTTGTTGATTTTTTCTTTCATCCAAAATTCGTTGTCATTTGCAACTAATGTTAATGTGATTTGTTCAACGTGACTATTAAGATTTTAGTGCAAATGTCGTTGTAATTAAAAATTAGTAGGAAGGACCAATTGCAAAATGGCCATTTTTTATTAGTGATTGTTGCTTCTAGAGCTTGTTGCATCAAAAGAAGGAAAAAATTATTTTGAAGTTTGTTTAAGGATTGGAAGGAAAAACACATGATTAATGTTGCATTGTTTCTCATAGGTTATTTGTATGTTGTTGTCAAGATGGTTGTTTTCAAAACAACAATGTCGTCTTACACCATATGTACTAATTTATAAATTTTGGGAGACATGTTATAAGCTTGGACAATGTACTTAATCTAATTTAAAATTCCAATGTGCATAATAAATAAAAAAATTGCTGTAAAATTTTATTGATTGGGTGGGTCCTTCTTGTGGATGCCAAAGCAAATGAAGGCTCCAATAAATAAAATCCATAAAATGATTTTGATGAAGTTTATAGAAGGCACAAAGTGGGGGGTAATATTTTTTTGGGGGGGGGGGGGATGGGGCTTTTTAAAATAAAATTAAAAAAAGGAGGGTGTAGAAAGCTAAAAAAAAAAAAAAAAAAATGGGGTCCA
>Ga0116231_10007729_pt1 | contig 19410 bp, 17 predicted proteins | sample S1TSphgellanicum_2_FD_89695 | JGI IMG/M metagenome (GOLD analysis project Ga0116231, IMG submission 89695) | Host-associated microbial communities from peat moss isolated from Minnesota, USA - S1T2_Fd - Sphagnum magellanicum MG | ecosystem: Host-associated > Plants > Peat moss > Unclassified...
AATTCCTAGTGGAAATGGAATCCAACCATCTAATTTCATCAATACTAGTACATGTTGATGGACATTAGGTTGCACTTAATTGCTATGTTTTGTTTTGTTTTGCATGAATTTTATTTATGAATTTGTCACATTTCAACATGGAAATTGTGACATCATAAAGCAAACATAGACAAAACAATGCACATTGTGGGATAAATGACAAAAACCAGTACAAAACATGTTTCTCATTATGATGTAAATTAAGAGAATATCCAAAAATGACACAAAGTTGAACAAAGATAAGATAATTGGTGCCTTCAAAAACAATATAATCTGAAAAAACAATAATATATGTGTAGTAGATACCTATCTCCATACCAACTTACCCAGCCTTTGGAAATCTTTCCAGCTGTTGTTTCTTTCAACTGTCACTAATGAGCCCCTTTGTTGTTGGTCAAAGTATTTTCAATCTTTTGTAAGGTCACCCATCCCAATACTATTCTAGCTGAAGTGGATGTAATGCCAAATTTTTTGTATTTTTTTAAAATTTTAAAATGATTTTTTATATAAAATTTTAAAATTTTGTTAGTTGTTGTAAGTTATAGTTTTGTGATTGAAGCATTTGAAGCACACAATCATTGGAATTTATTTGTCATTTATTTGTCAGTATAATTGTTCCATTTCATGAACTTGAATCTTAAATTTTTCATTTTTATCTTGTTTTTAAGTTATTTCCAATAGTTGAGAACATTACTGTTATGTAGCGAGGAAGACTACCTACGCAGTAAGCACAAGCGTTTTGAAGGAGAATTTTCCCCGTTTTAGCAGAAGTTCCGAATTTTTTTGTTGTTCTCAAGCGATTTCGACTAACTTTATCACCAAATTTTATACTTCAAAGTGTTCCTGACAGCGTTTTCCACCTCCCCAAGACGTGCTTTTAGATGCTGCTTTCTCCCTTGCGCACCAAGAAAGAAATTGCTTCTTGTCTCGGTGGTAGCTGTAGCTTGTAGACCTTTTGGTTTCACTTTCGTTGTCTGACATTTCTTCGCTCCGGCCATTCTGTGTCACTTTCTTTTTCGCGCCGGATTGCCCTACATGTTTGCAGCTTGTTTTCGACGTGTGAAGATTTATGTTGCATGTTATATAGCTCCGTGTACAATTCACAGAGGTTGGGGGTTTGTTTAAGTTTGAAGAGGTCCCGTGTGTCTTGCTTTTGGATCGTCTCCCCTGGGAGGTTATAATAGAACCAGTGGTCGAGCTTCATGGAGCCTCCTGAAATGTACTGTCCAATGTGGTGTCGAGAGTACAGAAGATCAGTCATGAGTGTCTTGGTGTTGTGTCGTTTCTGGACGGAAACATCTATGTAAAATTCCCACGGTAGGTATTTTAAGAAGTTATATGGTTTTCCCGTCTCCGGTGAGAAATGAACGATGTACTACACTGTCGATAGTTCTCAACTTTCGGTGTTTTGAGGGTTCGCTAGTTGTTTTCGACTCTGGTTACTGTGGAGCCTGCATTCTCGTAGGCGATGGCCATCTCCCTGGTATCATACCAGCTTGCAAGCAACTTTGTTTTCTAGAGCATCAACAAAACCATAATTTGGTATTGTGCTTATTCGACTGGTACCGTCATGATTTCTTGTTGGTTCTGAATTGATAGTTTGCTGGACGCTTGGAATCAGATGATGGATCAATTCAGTAATTTGCATTCCAATCTCGCTTGCAGTTTTAGTTTTGAGGTTTCCTGAAATCTGACTCCAGAACGAGGGGGTCATACCTGTTGTTGCTCAGGACCTCGAACCATTTTGAAGGATTTTCTGCATATTTCCTTTGTATTAGCTGGATTGAACCTGCCTCAATTCGCGCATTTTTTGAGGTACTAGCATTTGATTTTATTTCTGGAAAAGATCAGTCTGGTGAAATTGAGTAGCAACTTTTCAGCGCGTCATCTGTCAATGGCTGCATTTTCTGGTGCTTTCAGACTGAGGAATTTCAGGTATTGTTCCAGATGATGGAAGATTTCTGGGTGCTGTACTTTCTATCTTTAGGTATTTTTGGCTGAACATGGGTCTTGCTTAGTGTCTGGTTGTTTGTGGTGAACTCTTTTATCACATGTGAATAATTATTTGTTGAGGAGCTGACATTCGACTAATTATGTGAGCAGATCCAATCATTCAAGGGCCAAAACCCAGCTGAATAGAATATTGTGTATTGTTTTTTCACGTGCCTTAATGTTTTTTCGAGATGATGTGCCTGCAGAGTTTGACTTTTAGAGTGGTACTGTTTATGTATTTGTGGCAGGTGACAGAGTCTACAAATTGCTCTATATTGCTTTGCTTGGGAGTTAAGAGAAGAGTTAAAACAATGTGGAACAGGGTGTCCTACTTGTTGTAACGACACAAGTTTGTCTGGGATTTTCTCTCCTTGTGAATGAAAGCAAAATGGATGCTTGGGAGGGAAATCACAATTCGTATGGCAGCTTCCAACATGCTGTTTTTCACCTATCAATTCAGCGAAGAATAAAAAGCAACTACTTCTTGAGAGCAACACCTCTCCTCTTATACGTTATAAGAGCCACTTAGCCAAGAAGTCAGGATTTATTGATTCCTCTCAGCTTAATGGAAGTTTACGTGCCATTGATACTACTAAGACGCGTGGTATCAATGAGTGGTACCATGTAAAGGATTTATGTATAGCTATGATAAGTGATCTTGATCGTCATGGCTGCAAGTTCTGTGAGTATTTTCACCAAGTCGAGTCTGTGACAATAATTTGTTTCGAAGTGTTTTGATTTAAATTGCCCGTTCTATTATTTTCACAATTGAATTGGTGGCCTGTCCTCGCAGCAGTTTTCTGATACTCATAGGTGCTGTGATTTGGGCTTTGGTTATTGTGCAATATTTTGAATGTGGAATTTTGGTGGCAGAGTGATTGGCCAGTGCATCAGCTATGGCCGCCTCCTGAAGGCAACCGATGGACTGAATTGGATGTGGTGTTTTTCCACGGGCTCCAATCAACTGCAAATGACACTAGTGATGCCTGGAGAACCACATGGACACAACGAGGGCATGATGATGTATGTTGGCCTGAAAAATGGCTGCCGCTTGATTTGGGGGAAGCCGTGCGCATTTTTTCAGTATCATACAACGCACACGTAGTAACCTCCCCTCATGGTCACGTATCAGAGATTGCAGACAACCTATTCCAGACTCTCTTCAATCCTAGGTAAGAGTCACCTCTCTTTGATTCTCAAAATACCATGGTTGGGCCAATGAAGTGGTTTCCGATTACAAATTTACGGAGCAACCAAATTCTTGAGGTATCAGATTTGTAACTTGACCATAGGGTCATCTCTAATTTGCATAGAAAAACTGTATGCTTCTCAGTGATTGTATATCAGCTAACTTTTAATGGTATTTCGATGCCTCCTGGAAAATGAACATAGTACAGTAATGTATTGTGCCGGATGAATGAAATTATCCTTATTTGTTAAAATTTAAAGATCGGTGTTAGCTTGGTTTCAAGGTGAAAAGGTACTTTTTAAATTCTAAAATTGCTTGAGACGTGCAGTGCTGGAGTGTGGAACGGTTTTTTTGCATATTGTCAGAGGTGTGCACTTCAAGATGTATTTCAGTTGCACAACACTAATACTAAATGAAGACAATTAAATTTCTCCTGAAAAATCAGCATTGTGAATGAATGTGTTTTGCAGGTATGAATGGCATCATCCTATTGTGTTAATAGGCCATAGTTTTGGAGGGTTAGTTTTGAAGAGCATTGTTGTAAAAGTGAAGACCATGCAATGTTGTACCGATGACTGGTCTAAAGCTACATACCAGTGTGCGGAACGATTCTTGAGTAATGTGAGGGGGGTCGCCTTCTATGCTATTCCACATGCTGGATCAAGCAAATTTGCTGAGTATGTGAAGATGATGTTGAGATGCAACAACAGATGTCATCCTGGAATAATGGATAACATTCAACCCTGGCAATGAGATATGGAACAGTTATCAGTGGATTTTGATGACATTGTCAGTGGAAACAAAATCAATATATATGCTTTTTGCGAGGGCAGGCCGATGGAGCATGTGGTACGTATGTGTTGGATGAAAAGGATTTTTTGCAACCAAACAGCCGTGATGATTTGATGTTGTTTGGTGCTGACATGTGCAATTTGGGTTCTATGACTGGACTAGGGATTTTTGGTGGAATTCAGCTCAGCACAACGATCAGCATGAAACAATTGTTACAAGGTTGAGGATGCTAATCACATGGAAGTGTGCAAGCCTCCAAGTAAAGAACATCCCAGCTATGACTTGCTTCTACAATTTATCAAGACTTGTGGACAGGTGAGTTTCAATGATGATAGTGTGATATTTCACTGACATTGAAGCATTATGTACTCTATAAAATACAATAGGATCTTTCTGGTAAGGAGGTGAGCGAGCTTGCTTGAGACTTTGATAAATTATGAATGTGCTAGTGATTGCTTCATGCAAATTTCCTGGGATAGGGTATTCACCTTAAGTGAGGGATTATACAGTAATATTTTTTCTATGAATGACAAATGGACTGGCCTTTTGATGTGTTGAATCTGAAGGTGGGAAGAGAATGGGACCAACCTTTACAAGAGGTTCATGACTTGCCTCAATCAATGTTTGGTCTGGAGAGTTATGTGAGGAGGGTAGAAACATTGGTGACCTCCAAAGAAAGTGATGCAGCTCCTCAACATTTGGGAGTATGGGGCATGGGTGGAGTTGGGAAAACTCTTCTTCTTCGAAGACTGTATTGGAGCTCAAAGGTACGTGGCCATTTTAAGGGAGCCAAGTTCATTTGGTGCACAGTGGGGCAAACTCCTGACATAATGGCTCTATATCGGACCCTCAGTGCAGAACTGGATCTCAAACCACAAATTAAAGAGCCTGAACCCAGAGGATTACAAGCTCAAATTACACTCTCAGTTTGGCCAGAAAAGAGTGTTCCTGGTTTTGGATGATGTTTGGCACAACAAAGCATTTAAGTTACTTGACTTAGCCAAGGGAAGAGGAAGTGTCACATTGTTGAGTAGTAGAGATCAGTCTTTATTGGAAAGAGCAAGTCCACAGATAAGCCAAGAGCATATCACTCCTCTTTCAAAGGAGGATAGTTGGAGCCTTTTTTGTGTGCATGCATTCAGATCAGCATCCAATGTTCCATCTGAATTAGAGGCACTGGCATGGTGTATGGCCGAGGAGTGCCAAGGTCTTCCGTTAGCTCTCAAGGTTATAGGCGAAGCAATGTTTGGAGAGACCTTGGCAGAACAATGGAAACTACTACTGAAGAGGCTAAGGGAATCACGCATGCAAGAGATGACTGTGAAAGAGGAGTTGTATGAGCGTTTGAAGCTTGGCTATGATCTCCTATCTGAGGATGATGGACGCTTGAAGGATTGTTTTCTTCACTTTGCAGCATTTCCTGAAGATTCTTTGTTTGACTTTGAAGAAGTTTTGTGGCATTGGATAGGGGAGGGGTTGGTTCCTGGAAATGGTGGAGATGATCCTAGAGCGGATGCATTTTCCTTGTTAAAGAAGTTGTGGAGGCGATCTTTCATTGAGTCAGAGGGAAAGGTGGATTCAAATTTACTGAGCTTTAAGTTACATGATGTGATGAGAGATTTGGCTTTCTACATAATTGAAAATGATAGTGGCACACCCCCTGCAAAACAGCTTTATCATTATCGATCATGTCAAAATTTGGAAAATTTCCCGGAAGAGTGGGAAGTAATATCAAAAGCTCGGAAACTTTCATTGATGGGGAACAAGTTGAAGAGACTCCCTAGGAGATTTTGTGCACCTGACTTGCTGACTCTACTACTTTATGGAAATCCAATAGTCTCTTTACCAGGAAGTTTCTTGTCGAGCTTTGGAAAATTAAGGGTTCTGGATCTTAGCGGGGGAGAGTTTGACAGTTTACCTGAGGAACTTGGTGATCTTAAGGATTTGGTTTGGCTTAACCTCTATTGGTGTATTAATCTAAAGATTTTACCAGTCACAGTAGGGAATCTACATATGTTGAAAAACCTGAATCTATCTTATTCCCAGACATTGAGGTATCTCCCTTCTGGACTGGTTAGCCTCACATCATTGCAAGTATTAAACACAAGCGACTGTGATTCCTTGAGATGGGCGGAACATACACCACCAGAAATGGCAAGGGCAGAATCGTTGGATCATACATATCCAACCATCAGAGCTTCATTGGAAGAGATATGTGGGTTGACTTTTCTCACAGAACTTCACATTTGTGGAGTAGAAGATCCAGTGGTGGAGCTACCTCACAATATATGTGCACTTACAAAACTTAAGATTCTAAAGTTGCACCTTGGGAATATCGAAATCCTGCCAGCTGAGATGCCATACTGTTTTATACAACTTCAAAAACTTCATTTATACTTAGAAAAATTGGAATATCTTCCAAGGTCCTTCACATGTTTTGGTGCTTTTCCAGCACTTATAAAGTTTGAAATATTTTGCTGTGTGAGCCTTGTTAAATTTCCAGAAGTGGATGAAGGGGCACTGCCTAAATTGGAAACACTACATTTCACTGAGTGTTCGAACCTTGAAACTTTACCCCTCTCTTTGGAGATCCTGACCAGCTTGAGAAAGTTGATTTTGTCGGTGTGTGAGGAAGTACTTAAAGACTCTTGTAGGACAAATTGTGAAAAGTCCTCAATATGGAGGCCGTTTAACATCGAATATGAATAGTAGGCAGTTTCATTCATTAGATGTTAGACAGAGGATAGACATTCAATTCCCAGATGTTGTAGAAGAGTGGTGAAAATGTGTAAGATCTGTAATTCTGAATTTTGGAAAAATGCATGAAGTATTTAATTGGAAAAAAGAGGATTTAAATATTCATTTTTACATGTGTTAAATGTTTGTAATGTCACATGTGCTCATGTTTGAAACATGCAAATTGTGCGACCAACTAATTTCCATTGTACACATTTTTCATGGTAGAGTGTAGGTCTTTTCTTGTTTTCTTTTGATTGAGATAAGTTTTGAAGACCTTTTTTATGTGGGAGAATGGATGTATTGAGGCTATTTCTGTTGATACAATTCTCAATCCATTTGCAAGTGTTTTTTTAAAAATGAATGGGTGACTAGAAAAGAAAAGTAACAAAAAAAATAGATGCAAACAACATTAACAATGAAAATTACATCGGTTATTACATAAAGCACACATACAAGCAGTGAGAATTTGTAGATTGTTCTCAGCTCTTAGAAATAAAGTTGAATGACAGTTGACCAATGAATGACACTACTAAGTTACATGGTATATATGAGTGATATCATATTGTGGATTTATGTATAACCGATAAGTGATCTTCATGGCCTCTAGTTCTGTGAGTTCCTTTCACCTTGCAGATTGGTCCAGTCTGTGATACTAATTTATTTCCAAGCATTTGGGTTCGGATTGCGTGTTCTATTACATTCATAAATCAAGTGGTGGCCTGTCCTCTCAGCAAATTTCAGATACTTACTGGTGCTGTGATTTGGACTTTGGTTATTGTGCAATGTATTGAATGTGGAATTTCGGTGGCAGAGTGATTGGCCAGTGCATCAGCTATGGCCACCTTCTGGAGGCAAGTAAAGGACTGAATTGGATGTGGTGTTGTTCCAAAGACATCTGAATCCCATCCATTTTACCTTACAGGGAGTAAATAATTTGATGCAACAGCAGCTTCAGTCATTTTCCCTAGAAGGAACTGCCTGTGCACCTGTCTATTTTTAATTACCATCTGTAATTAAGTAAAATCTCTCTGATCTGTAGCTCTAGAAACAAAGTTCAATCCAACCTCATCATGGAATTTCTGAGGCTGTTCCCCACATGTGAAATGTGAACCATCAAGAATGATGACCTCCTGTAGGTTGAGCACTGCTGCTCTAAAGCCTGCCCCTGCCACACATTTCATGCTGCCAGGAAAAGAATGGAACTACATCATCTTTTCCCACAATGACCAGCACCTTTGTGTGAATTGGCAGTCAGCTCCCAGTTTGTACTGAAGGAAAACCCACCAGTCCTGCATAGTCTCATCACCAACAGCAGCATTTCTTCTCTACACTGAACAGTAATTCTTAACCCAAAATTGAAAAATATTAGCCATATAATGAACACTGTACATCTCACGCTGTGGAGGTACCTGCCATGCTGTACTGCATTCATACAATTGCCAAGACCGAGATTTTCTCCCTTGTCCTCTAAACAAAAATCTTTGAATCCCTCCTTGAATTGAAAGATAGAAAATGCATGACTATATGCTTCTGTTCATTATTTTGAAGGTCCAAGTCCAAAGCCGCATACCTATGCATGTTGCATGAATAATTTATGGGAGCAGTAAAACCTGTTTTGGGGAAGGTCCTTGAAAACTAGGACAACAAACAATTGCATTCCACCAATGATGTTCTTCAGAGCTATTGTTGTTCCCATACTTGCAAAATCAGCATCTGCTCTTCCAGGTTCCTGCTCAAGTGCCAAGAAAGAAATAATGGACTGACCTTAAACTGGTGGTTGTACAAAAGTTCAAAGTCTGAATGTGAAATTTATGGCTTGCAAAAAAGCTTGAAATGAAGTCTGGCTACTGACCTGGAATCTGTTCCAGTAAAATCCTTTCACCAAAAATTCAGTCACCTTGTTGCTGCTGCTGCTGTCTGGATCTCGACCATGAAAGACACTTATGGCCACAAAGGCTATCACTCAGACTTCACACTGTGATCGGCAAACCTCCCATGACCCATTAAGAACACCTGTCATAACGGCATGACCCACCAAGAACACCTGACATAGCAGCAGTCAAAACCAAACAACCAACGATGACAGTAACCATCCAATCCAGATATTCAGCCCTTAGAAAACCAAGAAATCTTTGATTTTGATGAGTGAATATGATGAAGGGAGGTTCTGCTAATACATTCACAGCTCTCAAGAGTATGTATAGCACTTGGAAAAATTTCCTGCACACCTTCGTCTTCAAGTGCAACTACACTAGCACATATATTCAGCACCCCAACAAAAGTAATAGAGTTTGGCCGCACACTTTTCTGTGGCATTTGCTCCGGTAGTTCTAGTGTCTTCTGCCAATTCCCACATTTTACATGTCCTAATTACCTGTCATTCCAAGTGAGCACATTACATGATGGCATCTGGTTGAACACTCTCCAAGCATCCTCCATGCTCCCACATTTTGCATACATGTGAACTGAGCTACTGCCAACAATGACATCTGAATCCCAACCAATTTCAATGATCTGCTCATCAGCACACCTTGAACAAGTGAACTTAAGGTGACTTTGACATGTCCATCCTGCCTAGAGAGCCTACAACCCTGCCCTACAATGGAATTGTGGAATATCTACAACAATCAGTCTGCTTCCCTTTTGTGCGCATATCCAGTTATTGTACCATAGCCACCTCTGAATCTCTAAAGAAACATTGCTTCCATTAAATAGCAGCAAGAAAGTTCTCCTTTTTTATCAGGTGACAAACTCTGGCATTGCGAAAAAACCAGATTCAAAGCAAGATGTATGCAAAATTTTAATACCTTACCTCCAACCCTCTTGAAACATTGTGTAGTCCATGAATCCTGGAGTGCAGGTTCACAACCCAATCCCAGACACAAACAATCACAGTCTGCAAAGAGAGCAAATGAAATGCAGGGGTGTATTTACCCTAGTTTTTCTGAGTAGGGCTACATTGTTAATATTTGGCATTGTGGTTAGTAACACCCCCAGATTTGGGGAGCTTTGCAATGTCCACCCCAGTCCTGTCTTCAAGCACATCCCACAGCATGCTATATAGTCTCCTGGTTTTTGCACAATTGGACAGCAAAAGGATATGCTAATCAGACAAGTCTAGTTGGTTCCTTCCAGAGACCCTGTGACTTTTCAGTACAATCTAACCCCATCCAGTTTCTGGGAATGGGCAAATTCCACCTTAGTAAATTGCATAGCCCACCTTTGAACTAAATCCAGAAATTGAACTTTACTTAGCTCCACATATCTTACTTTATTCTGATGGCAGAGGCATTGGAAAGCCCGACGGAAGACTTGTCTTCATTTTACAAGCGTGAGTTCCCTTACTCCTATACTGTTACATTGGCTGTCCTTGATTGGCTATAGGTAAACACACCATACCTGTCCAAACATCTCCAAGTGCAACCACACTAGCACGTGCATTTGTAAAAATAGTTCCAGTGACTTCTGCTCAAGTGCCTGCATTTCACATGTCCCAATATCAGGGTGCTCCAAGTCACCACATCTCCAGCCACAATCTTGTTAAACAACCTCAATCCTCCAGGCTCCCATGTATTGCACACATGTAAACCAAGCTACTTCCCACAAAGACATCTGAATCACATTCACTGTTAATGATCTGCTCATGGGTATACCTGCCCTCTTCAAGTGCAACTATGCTAGCACATGCATTCAGCCCACAGAGGGGTAGTAGAATTTGATTCCACACTTTTGTGCTGTGCTAAGGGTTGAAACAGTTCCAGTGCCTTCTGCCCAAGTACTCAAAATTGGCATGTTCCAAGTGACCACACTTGGAATGCGCACATTGTTGAACACCAATCTCAAAGCATCCTCGACACTCCAACATTTGGGTAATGTCAATGAAGCTACTCCCCAGTTGCAGCAAACAACACAGGCAAGCAACACTTCACTTTGCAGCTGCGTATAATTTCAGTTCATATAATTTCACAGAGGTAATTCGGGAAACCACACAAGAGTTCTCTGAAATGGCCCAGTTGTCAAGTGCAACAGCAAATTGACAACACTGAATCAGTGATCTATTGCAGGCAGGAGTGGGATGATTCCTAATGTAGCAGAAAACCTGGGAAATGTTGTTATAGTCTCAGATTCCACTCAGATTCCAAAATAACTCAATGCATCAGAGGAAAGACACCCTAGACCTAAGTGGTACAAATAGTAGAGGCAGGAAATCAAAACTGAAATGAGACTCCATGGCCACTTTTTCAGAAGTACCACATCTGATAACAGTGTCCAACTATGGTGGTGGAATCATACCACTAGACATGCTACAAACAAAATGAACTTGATGTAGTTATTGACAAGACAGTCTACTGGCATCACCAATAGTCCATGCAAGAAAGAACACCATCCTTGAAGCAATGAAAGCCATTGGCATCCCTCACCATGATTGCGCTCCCAACTATTTTTGAAATAAAACTTTTGGAAGTGTGGGCAGTCTTCACAAACCCACAGATTTTCATAATTCAGAGTGGACTACCAGGAGCTGTGTTGATGAGCCCCAATGCAATAACCAGTTTCAATATAGTGACACAAATGAAACTCTGCTTCTTCTTCAAGATCCACATCATGCAGAACAAATCTAGTGTAAGGCACTAGCCCGTATCATACAAGACCCTTGACAATCTCTTCAATTCTGGCCAATTTCTATCATCTGAGGTCTCAAACAACTACAACAAATGTACACATCTCGTTCTTCTCTTCAATTCAGGTGCAACCTGACTGCTTGTTCAGACATTGTTCCTGTATCTACATATTATATTTAATATAAATACTAGTTAGCACTAGTTACAAGTTAATTAATTAGTTCATAGTAATAATTATTTAATTACATAGTTAATTCCTGTATCTGTATCTGCAGTTCAACATTCTCAGAGAAGCCTGTTGCCAACAGTAGCATAGATGGTTGATAGGAGCACATAAACAGAAGCATCTCCAAATAAACCTTTCTCTGCATTTTTCTTTTCAATTTTGTGGCTTTGAAATTTTTTTGAACTTTTCCACAATTTCATCAAAATTCAAGATCTTGCAAATCATCACCACTCCTCTACAACATTGTGGTTGGAACTAAATGTCAATCCTCTACTCTTTCAGACATCAAATGAATGAGACTTCCTAAAGTCAATTAAGATGGATGTCAAACCATCTCCATATTGAGGGCTTTTCACAATTTGTCCTACAAGAGTCTTCAAGTCCAATCTTACACCCCCGCAAAAGCAACTTCCTCAAGGTGGTCAGGACTTTTCCAAGAGAAAGACAATAACTGAGATCTAGTGTTTGCAATTTAGGCAAGGCGCCTTCATCCACTTCTGGAAATTCAACAAGCCACCTACACCTTTGTAATTCAAACTCTATAAGAGCTGGAAAAGCACCACGACATGTGAAGGACCTCGGAAGATATTCCAATCTCTTACAAAAACTTAAATGAAGTTGTTGAAGTTGTATGAACACATCTGGCATCTCAACTGGCAGGGTTTTGACATTCATAAGCCCTAACCCTAGAACCTTAAGCTTTGTAAGTGCAGATATCTTGTGAGGCAGCTCCACCCCAGAATCCAAATCTCCAAAAATGAAAAGTTTTGTGAGAGCAACCAACCCACATATGTCATCTACAGAAGCTCCGATGGCTGGATCTTCATGACCCAAAGATTCTGTTCTTGCAATCCCTGATGGTGTCATTTTCATGCAAGTATGTTCAGCCCATCTCAAGCTGTAACAACCAAATGTGTCTAATGCTTGCAGTGATGTGAGGCCAGCCACTCCAGAAGGGAGATACTTCAACTTCGGACAGTCAGCTAAAATCAGGCATTTCAACACATGTAGTTTCCCTACTGCCTCTGGAATTATAATTATGGGTCAAGACCCAGTTTTTTACTTAGGGTCCGATATAGGGTCATTATGTCAGGAGTTTGCCCCACAGTGAGCCAAATGAACATTGCTACTTGAAAATGGCCTTTTACCTTTGGGCTCCCATACAGTCTTTGAAGAAGAGGAGTTTTCCCAACTCCACCCATGCCCCATACTCCCACATATTGAGGAGCTGCATCACTTCCTTCTGAGGTCACCAACGTTTCTACACTCTCCACATAGCTCTCCAGACCAAACATTGATTGAGGCAAGTCATGAACCTCTTGTAAAGGTTGATCACATTCTCTTGCCACCTTCAGATTCAACATACAACTATCAAAAGGTTAGTCCATTTGTCATTCATAGAAAAAATATTTCTACATCATCACTCACTTAAGGTGAATATACCAGGAAATTTGCACAGGGCAGTCACTTTGCACATTCGTAATTCATCAAAATCTCAAGCAAGCTCACTTACCTCCTTAACAGAAAAATTTAGCTGTATTTTACATAGTAGGTAATGCTTCAATGTTAATGAAATATGGAACTAACTAGGTCATTGAAACTCACCTTCCCACAAGTAATGGTAAATTGTAGAAGCAACTCATAGCTGGGATGCTCTTTACTTGGAGGCTTGCAGACCTCCATGTGATTGGCATCCTCAACTGTGTAGGAATGAGCTCTTGCTAACTGCTGGGCAGAACTAAATTCACCAAAATTCCCTAGACCAGTCATAGAATATCTTTCATAGGAATAGAGAAATCTCCATTCTCATGATGAAGAAGAACCAGTCATAGAACCCAAATGGCACATTTCAGCACCAAACAACATCAAAGCATCACAGGTTGTAAAAAAATCCATTTTATCCAACACATACATACCACTTCCATTGGCCTGCCCTCACAAAAAGCATATATATTGATTTCATTTTCATTGACAATGTCATCAAAATCCACTGATAACTGTTCCATATCTTGTTGCCAGGGTTGAATGTTATCCATTATTGCAGGATGATGTCTGTTGTTGCATCTCAACAACTTGTTCACATATTTAGGAATATTGTTTGATCCAGCATGTGGGACAGCATAGAAGGCCACCCCCTTCACACATTACTCAAAAACACTTTCCCATGCTGGACTGTAGCTTTTGACCAGGAATCAGTAAGATTTCCGAAGGTTGATCTCCTCTTCAATTTTACAACCAAGCTCTTCGACACCAACCCTCCAAAACTATGGCCTATTAACACAATAGGATGATGCCATTTATACCTACACAAAACATATTCATTTGCTATACTGAACTTCGAGGAAATATCTAGTTGACTGCTACATTTCATATTAGTTAAGTCTATATTTATGTGTGACTGAAATATATCATCGAGTGCACACCTTTGGTATTACTCAAAAGAATTGTTGCACATTCCTGCACTGCAGCTGTCCTCATGGCATTTTCAGATTTAAGAAAGTCAAGGCCCTTTCCACTTTCAAAACCAAGCCATTTAACACCAATCTCTAAAAGCATAGCATATTTTAGCAAATAAGTATGATTCCATTCAATTCTATACATTACTGTGATATGTTCAGATTTCAGGAAGTGTTGAAACACCATCCACAGTTGGCTGATATACTATCACTGATAAGTGTACAGATTTTCTATACAATTGAGAGATGACCCAATGATTGAGTAACAAATCTTAAATCTGAAAATTTTAGTTGCTTGATATATTTGTGAGTGAAACCACTAAATTTGCCCAAACATGACATTTTGACAATCAAAGAGAGGTGACTCGTATCTAGGATTGATGAGTGTCTGGTATACATTATTTGCAATATGTGATACATGACCATGAGGGGAGCTTTCTAGTACATGTGCATTGTATGAACCTGAGAAAATGCGTACAGCTTCCCCCAAATCAATTGGCAGCCATTCTTCAGGCTAACATACATCATCATGACCTCTTTGTGTCCATGTGCCCCTCCAGGCATCACCATTGTCATTTGCAGTTAATTGGAGCCCATGGAACAAGACCACATCCATTTCAGTACTTCGCTTGTCTTCACGAGGTGGCCATAACTGATGCACTGGCCAATGACTCTGCCACCAAAATTCCACATTCAAAATATTGCACAGTAACCAAAGTCCAGATCACAGCACCAGTAAGTATTGGAGACTTGCTGAGAGGAGATGCCACCAATTGATTAATGAACATAATAGAATGGGCTATTTGAACCAAAACGCTTGGAAATAAATTAGTATCACAGTGGTCCAGTCAGCAAGGTAAAAGGAACTCACAGAACTAGTAGCCATGATCATCAAGATGGCTTCTTGTCGTTATACATAAATCCATGATATGGTAACACTCATAGATACCATGAGTCTTAGTAGTGTCATCCATTGGGAAACTGCCATTCCACTCTATTTTTAAGAGTTGAGAGCAATCCAAAAATCCTCACTCCTTGAATAAGTGGCTCTCATGACATACAAGAGGAGCGGTGTTGCTCTCAAGATCTAATAGCTTTGCACTCCTCTTCGAATTGATAGGTGAAAAACAACATGGTGGGAGCTGCCATACAAATGGTGGCCTTTCTTGCACACTGCCTTCCATTCGTTGCTGTTGCAGCTCAAAAAACTTGCCTTGTAGGGCGAGAAGCATTACAAGAACACAGAGAGGACGGTCCACGAGCAAGCACCGCAAGAGCTCCTACGACGGGTGGGGAGACGAGAGGGAATGCGGGGAGGGGGTTGAGGGTTCTGGAGCGGCACCGCGCGAGAGAACGTTAGAACACATTTTCCCAAATGTTTCCCAATCCTATTGTGAAAACAATTTGTTGCAATTGCTCCATGCAACTTTGTTTTGGAGTTTTGCACTAGAACCCTATGAGCTTGGGATTAATCCAAGTTTATATAATGCCAATTTAAATATTTCATAATTAAATATAATTCATATTTTTTTTAGAATATTCAAATATTATGATCCCATGTGTATTAGTTCCTACTCTACCACTGATTTATAATTTGTAATAAATTGTTGTCACTAATTTAAGTACGATAATTTAAGGTTTCATAAGTTGCCCGTTGGACAATTCCAACTTAAAATTTGTTTGGTCCATTTCCAAGTGAGGCATGGAATTATGTGTTTTTATGTTTTTTTTTCAAAACTTTATTTTTTAACACTATTCACAAGTAAAATTTCAATATTTATGCATCTCATTTTTTTCCAATATTCAATTCAAGTTGCATTATATTGTTCTTCATGCCTCAATTTCATATGGGCACAAATTAGTGTTTCTTGCTTTAAAAACATTTGAAATTTTTTCTTGCTTCTCAAGGACATTTGATTTTTTCTTATTATTTTTTATGCTTTTAGTCTTGGTGCAAATAAGGAGGATTTATTGTTTGTTATGTATTACATCATATCATTATTACCCATTGGTCTAAATTCATTTATATTAAGGTTACTTCAACATGCTAGATCATTATATATGAACACGCGTTGTTTAATTAGGTTTCATATAAATATGTTGACATTAGTCAAAAGATTATTAAAAGGGAATAGATGCCCATGCAAAAAGTACAAACAGAAAAATGCTTTTGCATTCAGCATGTGGAAACAACTATAATGGAACCATTTTGATACTATTCATGGTATTCAATCTCTTTTTTTTCTTGTTTCATAGATCATAAATTGTACAAATTTGTGTTACTTTTTGTAACTATTTGAATATTATGTGAGAGCTAAATCTACAAAGGGTAGGAAGGAGAAAATGTGAAATCACATTATGAGTTTAATAATGATCCAATATAAACATCTTTTGAATACAAAATAAAAATCAAGGTTGACCATAAAATGAAAAACCTTAAAATTGTGCAGAATGGTGATTTTATCACGTACATTGTGATTTTTATGGAGCATTTTTTGTTATGAGTTTTTTATGTTTTGGCATGTGCACATATTTTATTCCTACTCATTATGGTTTGCATTCATTTAAGGTGTTACATAACAAATGATGTTCATCTCATTATATGTGCATTATGTGAAAAGAAACAATTGTAATAATTAATGAACCAAAAAATGAAGGATATAATTTTTTTAATGTTTTTCCTCTATTTATTTTTCTTTTTGGTTAAAACCATATTTTGACATGTGTTTTGATAATTTGATTAAATATTATGCATGACATCATTACTATGTAAGATTAACCATATGACATCAACCCACTTATGTTTCTACAAGCATGTTTTAAATGGGATGGGTATTTATCTTCACCAAAAAAAAACTGAAACATCTAAAACTTGCATATTTTTCAAGTTATTTAAACAAGATGAAGGAAAAAATAAAATTTAATGCAATAAAACAAAAAAAAAGTGATAATTAATGGAAGAAATGTCAATAATTCTTGAAGAAGTTTACCCATGAATTGTTTTTTGAAATCAACATTTTGAGATTTGTTGTTATGTAAAATCAAAATTAACAAAAATTGTTAACATTTTATGTGTGAAAACAAGACATTATATGTGAAAAATCTCATTTGTTCATTGTTACAAGATTTTGTACATTATATGAATAAATAAGCTAAAATAATTTTGTGCATGTCTTGTGACAAAATCAATAGTTACAAACAATTTATTGGGATAATGGCATGTTTGACTATTTAAATTTTCTTGTCATAAATATATAAAAAAACCTTTGCATGCATCTTTTGTTTAATAAAAATGATCCTTGTGTGGATTCATGATGGATTGAGTCTCTAATCTTTTTATTAGTTTTTTAAAGATTTAGTCTTTAAAAATTCAATTTGGAAACATGATTAATTATATGGGCAAATGACTAACATTGCCCTCACTATAAATGTTATTGCTCAATAATAAACTTAAATGATAAAAACTAGTGATTTTTTATTATATGAATTTGAAATATCCTTGGACCTTATAGAAACCCTTAAAATTGTTATTGACATTACAAAAAAGATAAAACATGAAAATGTTACCATAAAATAAGCATGAATTGATGAAATCAAATAGTTTGTATGTTTTTAAAACTCATTTGGTGATCATTGTCCCTTACGCAAATATGATCACATCATTTATGTGGAAGTTTTATATTTATATATAATTTTATGCCAATTTTACACTTTGATGCTCATGGATTTTGCATGAATATATTATTTTATGATTTTGTCACAAATTATATTGAAATTTCATGATATTGAAAGTTTGTGATGTGATTGAAAGATTTAGCTAACAAAAAAAAAAAGAGGAAATAATATTCTCCTCAATGTTCTTATTATGTATTCCCTCCTTTTATTAAAAAAATAATTCCATATTTGTTTTGATAATTTGATTAAAATGTATGTGTCACATCATTTCACATAGCACATGAAAATAATAAATGCATATTTTGTTGGAATTTTCAAGAATATTTTATCATTGGCATGAAATATTCAAAATTCATTAATTTTTCTACAAACATGTGTTGAAGTTTTCTTTGTATTACATTAATCAAATGTATTTAATTAACCTTTAAAATATCATGAATCTATTAAATCATATATGTGTAAGGGTCACAACTTTTTTTTAATGTGTGTTCATTGTTATTTGAATAAAATGCATGGAGAAATAAATGATTTATTATCATAAAAGCTTTGCAACAAAAAAAACAAAAAAACAAAAAAGGAAAAGAAGCAAAAGAAGTGATCTAGTTTGTGAATAATACACAAATGCTTCCAAATTAACATGGGCAAGGTTTACAAAACCATGCAAATTAACCACAACAATTTTTTTGTTTTATAATTGATTTATTTTTCATTTTTTAATGTAGTTGAAACATGTTCAAAATTTGGATTTGGATTTCAAATTTTACATTACATCAATTGCATGTAAATTATAAACACATGTCTCTCAACCTCTTATAATTATATCAGACCGAGGTCTTGAAAATAATAATATTCCATTCTACATGTTATTTAAAAGTGCATGATTCACACTCAAGTGCATTTGTGTTTCATCTTTTCATTCACAACTACACTTTTAAGTTTAATGGTGTATTAAATAATACATTATTTATGTTTTGAAACATGAATATTAAATTACAATTACAGTTTATGTCCTAAATTTGAACATTTTATTTCATATGAAAGCAATAGCTTGGTGGACATGTATGCAAAATGTGGGGAGGCTAGGACAGTGTTTGAGAAGATGCCATCTCGAAATGTTGTCACTTGGACCGCCATGATATTGGGACATGTGCAATGTCGCCAAGGCAGAAGGCACTGGAACTATTTGAAAAATGCAACAAGAAGGTGTGCAGCCAGACTCTGTTACTTTTGTGGGGGTGCTGAATGCATGTGCCAGCATCCTTGTGCTTGAAGAGGGCTGGTGTGTACATCAGGAGATTGTTGAATTTGGATGGGATTCAGATGTCTTTGTGGGGAATAGCTTGGTTGACATGTATGCAAAATGTGGGAGCATTGAAGATGCTTGGAGATCGTCAATTATCAAATTCTTTCTTGCACTGTTTATCATCTTCTGAGCTGTGCTTGAATCATGGTTGTCCTCCCTTCCATTGGAAATCGCCTGGAAAAAACATTGGGAAATTTCACAAAATGATCCAAAAGCTATCTGGAGGTTTGGGCCAAAGGATCATTTTGTGATAATTTACCAGGCACAAATCTCCTGGCAAACTTCACATTATGGTTTCAGAAACTTATTACTAACTTATTGCTTTTTGTAAGCTGCATGGGGGGATATGCCTTTAAGGGAGAGACTACAGAATGATG
>Ga0116231_10007733_pt1 | contig 19400 bp, 16 predicted proteins | sample S1TSphgellanicum_2_FD_89695 | JGI IMG/M metagenome (GOLD analysis project Ga0116231, IMG submission 89695) | Host-associated microbial communities from peat moss isolated from Minnesota, USA - S1T2_Fd - Sphagnum magellanicum MG | ecosystem: Host-associated > Plants > Peat moss > Unclassified...
ACTCCCGCGCCGATCACGTGGCAGCCGACGATCCGCTCCTCGGGACCGAGACAGACCAGCTTCATCTCCGTGCGCGGCTTCTTCTCCGTGATCGCGTAGTGCATGCCGACGAAACTGCTCACGTAGACCTTGATCGCGTCTCCATGGGCCGCGCGCGCCTCGAGTTCCGTCAAGCCGACGGTGCCGATCGGCGGGTGCGTGAAGACCACGGTGGGGATGAGGCCGTAGTCGAGCTTCCTGCCCGCCTTGTTGCCGAACAAACGGTCGCTGAGGCGGCGGCCCGCTGCGATCGCGACCGGAGTCAGGGGCGCGCGGCCCGTCACATCGCCGATCGCGTGGATGCCCTCGACGTTGGTATCCTGGAATTCATCGGTGGCGACGAAGCCTAGCGCATCGACGCGGACGCCGGCCTCGGCCAAACCGAGACCCTCGACTTTGGGCGAGCGGCCGATCGCCCAAAGCACGCAATCGAAGCCGGCCGCCTTGCGGCCGTCGTGCGCGCGCAAGGTCTTGGCGCCGCCCTCTTCCCGCTGCAATTCGGCGGGTACGAACTGTTCGTGAATCACGATGCCCGAAGAGCGCAGTTCGCGCATCAGCGCCGCGCCCAACATGGCGTCGAACTGGCCCAGCAAATGGGTCTTGCGCACGAACATCTCGACCGCACTGCCGAGCTCGTGAAACGCCCCGGCGAGTTCGCAGGCGATGTAGCCGCTGCCGACGACCGCGACCCGCCGCGGACGCCGTTCCAATTCGAAAAAGCCGTCCGAGGTCAGCCCTGAATCGGCGCCGGGCAGAAGCGGGACGGACGGCAGGCCGCCCGTGGCGATCACGATGTGCTTGGCCGTCAGGCGCCGGCCGTCGACCTCGATCGTACGAGCATCGACGAAACGCGCGCTGCCCTGAATGGTCTCGATGGATTTCGCGGCGAGATTACGCGCATAGATGCCGTTCAGACGCGCGATGTAGGCGTCGCGCTTGAGCTTCAGCGCATGCCAATCGTGGTCCTCGCGCGTGACCGCAAAGCCATAGTGCGCAGCATCGCCGAGGGACGAGGCGATGCCGGCGGCATTCCACATGACCTTCTTCGGCACGCAGCCGACGTTGACGCAGGTCCCGCCCAGGCGGCCCGATTCGATCACGATCGCCTTCGCGCCGTATTCTGCCGCCCGCTGAGCGCAGGCGAGTCCGCCGCTGCCGCCGCCGATCGCGATCAAATCGAAGCTCGACATGGACACTTGGAAACTCCCCTCGCTGCTGGCTCGGATCACCAGCCGGTAGTGTGGAGGCGAGGGTGGCTGTCGTAAAGGGTCGCGGTTTCAGGCCTCGGCGCCCCGTTTCAGGCCTCGGCGCCCGGTTTCAGGCCTCGGTGGTAGAATGCCGATGTGAACAATCCACTCTTGGAAATCGACTCTCTGCCCGCCTTCGATCGGATCGAAGCCGCCCATGCCCTGCCCGCGCTCGAGGAGGTGTTGCGCCACAACCGTGCACGCATCGCCGAACTCACCGCCCAGCTCGCGCCGACCTTCGCGTCGCTGGTCGTCCCGATGGAGGAGCTCAGCCACCGCTTGGGCAGGGTCTGGAGTCCAATCGGGCATCTCAATGCGGTCGCCAACTCGGGCGCCATGCGCGAGGCGTATAACGCCTGCGTGCCGCTGCTGACGGCTTACGCCGCGGAGCTGGGCCAGAACCTCGAGCTGCAGCGCGGCTACGCATACGTGCTCGAACACGAGGGTGAGAGCCTCGATCCCGCGCAGCGCAAACTCGTCGAGAACGCGCTGCGTGACTTCAGGCTCGCCGGCGTCGATCTCACGCCGGAACGCAAGGACCGATTTCGAGCCGTGTTGCAGCGTCTCGCGCAGCTGGGGAGCAAATTCTCGGAAAACGTCCTCGACGCGGCGGCCGCCTATACGCGCGCCGTCAGCGACGAGGCGGAACTTGCGGGGCTGCCGGCGAACTTGATCGATCGCGCCGCGGCCGATGCACGCGAAGCGAACGTGCGCGGTTGGCTGTTCAAACTCGATCAGCCTACTTACATGACCGTCATGACCTGCGCGGAAAGCGAGGACCTGCGGCGCGACATTTACGAGGCTTGGATCACGCGCGCTTCGGACCTCGGGCCGAGCGCGGGTAAGTACGACAACGAACCCCTGATCGCGCAGATTCTGCCGCTGCGGCACGAACTCGCTTTGCTGCTGGGCTTCAAGAGCTATGCCGACTATGCGCTCGCCACGCGCATGGCCAAGTCGAGCGCCCAGGTACTGGCGTTCCTCGAGGACTTGGCAAGACGCTGCCGACCGGCGGGCACGCAGGAATTCGCCGATCTCGAAGAATACGCCGGCCGGAAATTAGCTGCGTGGGATGTCGCTTTCTACACCGAGCGCCTGAAGGCGCACCGCTTCAGAGTTTCGCAAGAGGAGCTGCGCCCGTATTTTCCGCTGCCGAAAGTTCTTGCGGGACTTTTCGCCTTGATCGAAAAGCTCTACGGGATCCGCGTGCGGGAGCGGCCCTCGGTCGCCGTCTGGCATCCCGGCGTGCGCTACTACGACCTGCTCGACGCGGAGGATCGGCCGCTCGCCGGCTTCTACCTCGACCCCTATTCGCGCAGCGAGAAACGCAGTGGCGCGTGGATGGACGAGTGCGTCATGGCCAAGGCGCTACCCTCCGGGAAGTCCCTGCCCATCGCACAGCTGGTCTGTAATTTCACCGCACCCGTCGGCAGCGTCCCCTCGCTCTTGACGCACGACGAGGTGACGACCCTGTTCCACGAGTTCGGCCACGGCTTGCACCATATGCTGACGCGTGTGGCTTACCCCAGCATCTCGGGGATCAATGGCGTGTCCTGGGATGCGGTCGAGTTGCCGAGTCAATTCATGGAAAATTTCGTCTGGCGGACCGAGGTTCTGCCGCTCATTTCGGCGCACGTCGAAACGGGCGAAGCGCTGCCGCCGGAGTTGCTCAAACGGCTGCTCGGGACGCGCACTTTCAACGGCGCGCTGGATACCTTGCGTCAGCTCGAACTCGCGACCTTCGATTTCGAATTACATGCGAACTTCGATCCCGCGCGGGGTGCGCGCGTCGCGGACTGTTTGGCAAGCGTCCGGGAGCGCATTGCGGTCGTGCCTGCGGCCCCCTTCAATCGGCTGCCTTCGAGCTTCGCGCACATTTTTTCCGGAGGCTACGCAGCCGGCTACTACAGCTACAAATGGGCGGAAGTTCTCGCCGCCGATGCCTTCGAGGCGTTCGAGGAGGCCGGCGTGTTCGATCAAGCGACCGCGATGCGCTTCCTCGATGCCATTTTGTCGCGCGGTGGCAGCCTCGATGCGATGGATGCATTCGTGCGCTTTCGCGGCCGCGAGCCCGACGTCCGGCCGCTGTTGCGCCAGACCGGGATCGCGGCCTGAAGATGCCGGTTGCCGCGGGCTGATTGAGTGCTGCGTGTCGCGACCTGGAACGTCAATTCCCTGCGCGTCCGATTGCCGCAATTGTGCGACTGGCTGAGCGTCAATCAGACCGATGTGATCGCGCTGCAGGAGACCAAGCTCAGCGATCCGGATTTTCCGCGCGCCGAGATCGAGGCGCTGGGCTTTGCGGTCGCGTTCGCGGGCCAGAAGACCTATAACGGGGTTGCCACCTTGTCGCGGCTGCCGATCGTCGACGTCGTCACCGAGCTTCCGGGCATGGGCGACCCGCAGAGGCGGCTGCTCGCGGCAACCATCGGCGGGATCCGAGTGATCAACGTGTACGTGCCCAACGGCCAAACCATAGACTCGGAAAAATATCTTTATAAACTCACCTGGCTCGCGGCACTCGAAGCCTACGTTCGCGGGGAAATCGCGGCGCATCCGCAACTGCTGATCTTGGGCGATTTCAATATCGCCCCCGAGGATCGTGACGTGCACGATCCGGCGGCCTGGGCGGGGTCCGTGCTGGTCAGCCCCGCGGAACGGGCGGGCTTGGCTCGCCTGCATGCCCTCGGGCTACACGACTTGTATCGGCGCTTCGAACAACCCGAGCGCTCCTTCAGTTGGTGGGATTACCGGCAGGGCGCCTACCGGCGCAATCACGGCTTGCGCATCGATTTGATCCTCGGCAGTGCCGAGATGGCCGCACGCTGCAGATCCTGTCAAATCGACCGGGAACCGCGCACGCTCGAGCGGCCGTCGGACCATGCCCCTTGCAAGGCGGAGTTTGACATATGAGCGCATGCGGCGCTGCGTGGCTCAAGAATGGAGAACCAGGCCGTTGGCGTCGGCGGCGAGGAGGGCTTAGACTTCGACGAATGCAAGACTTTCGCCGTAACGACTATGACGTTACGAACACCGTCCAGGTAAGTTCCACGACCGCGGTCGCTGCGGCCGTCAAGGAATTGTTCGCGCTGAGCTGGCCCGGCGAATCGTTCGATCGCGTCGCCTTCACGTTCGAGGAATTCGATCGTTTGTTCACCGGCCGCATGCCCGGCTACCACGGTGTCGACACGGTCTATCACGACCGGCAGCATTCGCTCGACATGACGCTCGCGATGATGCGGCTCATGGTGGGTTATGAACGCGGCGCGCAAGGGGCGATGCGTTTCGGGGCGGAGCGCGCGGTCATGGCGCTCGTTACCTCGCTGTTCCACGACGCAGGCTACATTCGTGAGTACGAGGATCGGCAGCACCAGAACGGCGCCGAATTCACGCTCTACCATGTCACGCGGAGCGCGCGTTTTCTGGCCCGATTTCTGCCCACGATCGGCATGGAATCCTGGGTCCCGGTCGCGACCCGCATCGTTCACTTCACGGGCTACGAAATCCAGCTCGCGCAGATTCCGCTTGCCGATCCGCGCGACCGCAAACTCGGCACGCTGCTCGGCACCGCGGATTTGATCGCGCAAATGGCCGATCGTTGTTACTTGGAAAAGTGTCGGGATCGGCTCTACCCGGAGTTCGTGCTCGGTGGCATCGCCGCCGCCACGGGTACCGACGGCGAGCTGCAGGTCCGTTACAGCTCGGGTCTCGACCTGCTGCGGCAGACTCCGCAGTTCGTGCGCGACACCCGCTTACGCCGCATGGAAGGCGAATTCGAGCATGCGTATCGGCATCTCGAGCCTTTGTTCGCGGGCCGTAATCCCTACATCGAGGCGATCGACCGGAATCTGCAGTATCTCGACCGCGTGCTGCGCGCCGAACGCTGGCCCTTGCTGCGGCGCAATCCGCCGCTGTTCACGGCAGTCCCGAACCAGCTGCCGCAAGTCCGCGGCCTGATGCTCAATCATTTGAAGACACTCTGGGCTTGATCGTCCCGCGCCTACGGCCAGTCGATGGTCGCAACGTAGCGAGCATGCAGGGCGTCGAGATTCCGTAGCACCTCGTCTTTGCCGAGCAGCGGCGCGGCCGTGACCACTTCGCGCAACAGCTCCGGGGTCAGGAGTCGCCGCGCCGGCTCCGCCACCGGTGCGAAGCTGTAGTGCCAGGGCTCGGCCTGTACCCCGGAACGAATGCCGCGAAATGGCCGGAAAAATCCATATCTCGCGGCATTCGCTTCCAGCCAGGCATGCATCGCGCCGAACGGCCCGTCGGGGAGAAACTCGTCCGGGGCGAGGCGTACCGTATAGCCCGCGTGCAGCGCGCGACGATCGACGAGGTCGAGGTCGGTGCCCCAGTGATGCCGGCTCGCACCCGGCAAGGCGGACCAGTGGAGGATCGCGGCGACTCGCTCGGGCGCCGCTAGATCGGCCACGTCGAGCGCACGGCCAGCCGGATCGCGGATGGTTCGTGCGCCGGAGAACTTACCGTTCCAGATCGCCAGCTGCCGGTCGAAGTCGCGAAAGCTGCTCCAGGGATAGGGATCGAAACCGGCCGTGCGCGCGGCGCGGTGCAGGCTCTGGTAGGCCGCGGCGGCGTGGCTGTGCAAACTGCGGTCGAACTCGGCAAGCTCGGTCAGATGCGTGCGCGCTCGGCCGGTCAATTCCGCCGCATTCACGGCCGCTGATCCCGAGTCGCAGCCAAGCCTGCGACCTGGTCCAGCACCCGCACCAGCACATCCGTCTCTTGCGCCCCGGAGACCGAATATTGGCCGTCGAACACGAACGTCGGCACGCCGTTGAACCCCAAGGATGAGGCGTGACGCTCGGCGGCAATCACAGCATCGTGCCCTAGCCGCAGGACGAACACGGCGCGAGTGTCATATTCCGCGAGACCCACCTCGACACCTAGCCGAACGAGTTCGTCGACCTCGCCGATGTCGATGCCTTCCTCGAAGTAGGCGCGCATCAAGCGCTCCTTGACCTCGGATTGCAGGCCGAGACGGCCCGCATGAGCGATCAGGAGGTGCGAGCGGCGGGTATTCGGAATCCGCTCGATCAAATCGAACCGAAAGCCGATTCCCACGGTCACACCGAGCGCAATCAGCGATTGCTGCGCTTGCGCGAACGCTCTCGGATCGCTGACCCGGTTGGCGAGATACCAGGCGCGTTCTACCCCTTCGGCCGGCAGGTCCGGGTTGAGTTCGAAAGGCCGCCAGGTGATACGCGGTTCGAGATGCGGGCGTTGGACCAGCGCCCGTTCGAAACGCCTCTTGCCGAGGTAGCACCAAGGGCAGATGGTGTCGGAAAAAATGTCGATGCGCATTCCGGCGCATTGTACCCGGCCCCTTCTGGGGTTTGGCGTGAACGAGTATCATTCCATAGATCATGGCGCAAAGCCTCAAGACAAATTACTTGCTGCTCGCGCTCGCCATCGTCGCGCTGCTCGCCTCGGTGCTTGGTGCGATGGCCTATTACGAGCATCGCAGCGACACGAACGCGGTGAACGACCTGACCGCCGCGACCGTCGGTCAGAAGCTCGAGGCGGACCTCGCCGAGCGGGCGCAGCATTTGGGCGCGCGCGCGAGTTCGCTGCTGTCCGGCACCTTGAGTGCGGGCAACACGGCGGGCTCACGGGCAATCGCCGAGCGTTTGCTGCAGGAGTCCGATGTCGAGCGGGTCGAGATCGCGGATACGACGGGCGCGAACCTGTTCGCCGGCAGTCATTCGGTTAAGGCCGGAACGGCGGATGGCGCCGCGGATGGGATCGCGGATGCCGGCGCGGCGCAGACCGCACCGCCGGAGGGGTCGCCGCCGACCTACGAAACCGCGCTCGTCGCGCCGCACGATTCGCACGATCCACACGCGGCGCCGATCGGCAGTCTGCGCATCTGGATGAGCCGGGCCAAGCTCGACGAGACGCTCGCGGGGCTGCGCGCCAATCTCGAGGCGCACCAGGCAATCCAGGGCAAGCGCATGAGCGGCGGATTGATCGGTTTGATCCTGTTGCTGCTGACCTTGAGTTTGAGCGGGGCTTGGTTCATCGCGCGTCAGCTCGCGCGGCCGATCAACGCGCTGGTCAAGACCGCCGATCGCATCGGCGAGGGCGACTATACCCAACCGCTCGCCGTGGTTCGCCGCGATGAACTCGGCGAGCTGCAATCGGCGCTCGAGCGCATGCGCCAGAACCTGCTCGAAACGACGATCACGAAGAACTACTTGAATACGGTCCTCAACAGCTTGAGCGACGCGGTGCTGGTGGCCTCGCCCGGCGGTATCGTGCGCAGCTGCAACGAAGCCGCGCAGAAGCTGCTTGGCTATACGGAGGCGGAGCTGCTCGGCAAGCCGCTCACCGGCTTCATCGCTGATGCCCATCTGGAGGCGTTCCTGGCGGCGCCCGCATCGAATGAAGCGCGCGAAACGGTATTGCGCACGGCGAGCGGTCAGACCATCCCGGTTTCGATGGCGGGATCCTCGATCACGACCGACGATCCGCAATTCCAGGGCAATATCTACGTCGCACGCAACATCACCGAGCGCAAGCGGGCCGAGCGGCGCATCCGCTATCTCGCCCGCTACGACACCTTGACCAAGATGCCCAACCGCATGCAGTTCCAGCATCTGCTGCAGCAGGCCATCGCGCGTTCCAGGCGCGGCAATCGCTCGCTCGCGCTGCTGTATCTGGATCTGGACCGCTTCAAGGAAGTCAACGACACGTTCGGGCATTCCGCCGGCGACCGCACGCTCGAAATCCTCAGCGAACGCCTGACCCGCAACCTCAGCAAGGATACGGTGATCGGCCGTCTGGCCGGCGACGAGTTTGCAATGTTCGTCGACGATCTGCCGCTCGAGGCCGACAATCGCGCGGGCCTTGCCGCGCTCGCGCGCACGCTGCTCGACGAGATCAGCCGCACCTTCTATGTCAATCAGCAGGAGGTCTACCTCACCGCCAGTGTCGGCGTCGCGATTTGCCCGTACGACGCCGAAAACGTCATCGATTTGATCCGCAACGCCGATGCTGCGATGTATCACTCCAAGCAGAACGGCGGCAACTCCTGCGCGTTCTATGTGCCGGAAATGAACGCGGCGGCGGTCGAGCGGCTGATGCTCAAGAGCAAGCTGCGCCGCGCGCTCGAACGGGACGAACTGGTGATTCTCTACCAAGCCAAAGTCGACCTGCGCGACGGGCGCGTCGTCGGCGCCGAGGCTCTGCTGCGCTGGCGGCTGCCGGGTCACGGCGACATCCCGCCCTCGCAATTCATTCCGCTCGCCGAGGAGACCAGCCTGATCATGGACATCGGCGAATGGGTCATGAACCATGTATGCGCCGATTATCGTGAGTGGCAGAAAACCGTGGCCGTGCCGGGCCGAATCGCCATCAATCTGTCGCTGCGGCAGTTGAAACAGGCCAGCTTCATCGCGCGCGCCCGCGCCGTGTTCCGCAGAAACGAAGTATCGCCGACCTGCTTCGAGCTGGAGGTGACGGAAACGACCTTGATGACCGACCCGAAGCGCACCATCGGCCTGCTCAACGAGCTGTACGCCATGGGCTTGCATCTGGCGATCGACGATTTCGGCACCGGCTACTCGTCGCTGTCGGCCCTGCAGCAATTCCCCATCGGTACGCTCAAGATCGACCAGTCCTTCGTCCGCGACGTGGCGATCGATTCGGACGACGCGGCGATCGTGCGCACGATCATCGACATGGGCAAGAGCCTCGGCTTGGAGGTCATCGCAGAGGGGGTGGAGACCAGCGAGCAATTGGAGTTTCTGCGGCTGCATGGCTGCCATTACGCCCAAGGCCGGCTGTTCGGTGAAGTCATGGACGCGGACAGCCTACTGCGCATCCTGGCCGACCAGAGTCGCGGCGCGGCGACGGCCCACCATGCGCTTTTGTGCACGCCCGGCCTCAAGTCGTCGGCGGCGGCCTCGTGAGCCGGATCTGCGGTTGCAGCGTAGCGGCCTGAGGCGGCGACGAAGTCGCGATCACCGCAGAACGAACGGCTATCGAGGCTGCGCTCTCGGCTGGCTCCACATCGGCGACACTGTTCGACCGGTTCGGCCCGCTGAGCCGCGAAATGGATTCCCTGGAGGCTCGGTGGATGGATGTAGATAGCGCGATCGAGGCAGCCGAACTGGACCTTGCCGGCGGCCCTTGATGTCCGACAACGATTCCAACAGCCAGTATTCCATCAAGGCGGTGGCGGTGGCAACGGGGCTCTCCGTGGAAACCTTGCGCGCCTGGGAGCGCCGCTACGGCATCGTCGAACCGAGGCGCGATCCCAGCGGCCATCGGGTGTATACGGGCGCGGACGTGGCGCGGCTGCGCCGCTTGCGCGAGACGACCGATCGGGGTCATCCGATCGGCAAGATCGCGCACCTGAGCGACGCGGAGCTCAACAGCCTGCTGGTGGACCGCCACGAGGATCATCCCAACGTGGCCGCCTCCCAGGCCTTGGGGATGCGGATCCTGGCTGCGATCGAGAGATACGATCTCGAGGAGTGCGACCAGGCGATTGCGATGGCATTCGCGCTGCTGCCCGTTGCGGATGTGATCAGCGAAGTCTTGTCGCCGGTGTTGCGCGAGGTCGGCGAGCGTTGGCATCGCGGCGAATTTTCCGTCGGCCAGGAGCGACTCATCTCCAGCTCGGTGCGCCGCCAGATCAGCGGCCTTCTCAATACCTACAACAGCATGGCGCGCGGCGCGCCCATCGTCTTCGCCACCGTCAGCGGGGAGCCCCACGAATTGGGAATCCTGATGTTCGCGGCACTCGCGGCCAGCCGCAAGATGCGCACGTGCTATCTCGGTGCGGATCTGCCGCCCGAGGAGATTTCCAATTTCGCGACCCGGGTGCAGGCGGCCGCTGTGGCGGTCAGCATGGTATTGCCCGAGAACCTCGAGCGAACCGTGGAGAAATTGGCGATCCTGCGCGCGGGTCTGCCCAGCAGCGTGGAAATCTGGATCGGTGGTGCGGCCTCGTTCTACGTCGATCCCGCGCTATTTCCCGCCGGCAGCGTACACATGGCCGGGCGCAAGGATTTCGAGAACAGGCTCGACCTGCTGATCGGCTCGGCGCGCTAGCCGGGGCTCGGGGCGGCGGGGCGGTTGTGGCTGCCGTCGCAGAGCGGCGCCGTAGCGGTGCGTTTGCAGGCGCAGAACCACAGCGTCGTGGTCGCGGCAGCGGTATATTTGAGAGGCGAAAAATCGCTGCCCTTGTGGGCGCCGTCACAGAACGGTTGCTGCGCACTCTTGCCGCAGCGACACCACCAATACGTTTCACCGGCGCGCACTTCGACCGGAATCGGCTCTGTATTCATGCGAGGATCGTAGCACACCCGACTCAAGGATCCGGTTTGAACGACCAAGACCCGCTGTTACAGATCCTCATCCTGCTGGCGGCATCGGTCTGCGTCGTCGCCGCGGTCCGTAAGCTCGCGCTGCCGGCCATCTTGGGCTACCTCGCGGTCGGCATGGCCCTGGGGCCGCACGCGCTGGCGCTAGCGGCCGACAACGAGACGACGCGGCTGCTGGCGGATTTCGGTGTCGTGTTCCTCGTCTTCACGCTCGGCCTCGAATTCTCCCTGCCGCGCCTGGTCGCCATGCGGAGCGAGGTGCTCGGCGTCGGCGGGGCCCAGGTATCGTTGACGACCGGCGTCGTTGCCATGGTGGCGATCCTCGGCTTCAAGATCGCCCCGCCGGTCGCCGTGCTGATCGGCGGGGCCGTGGCCATGTCCTCGACCGCGATCATCATCTCGCAACTCACCGAACAATCCGAAAACAACCGCACGCACGGGCGTCTCGCGGTCGCCATCTGTCTCTTCCAGGATCTGGCGTTCACGCTGTTCCTCGCCCTGGAGTCATCCCTGTCCCACCCGGGCCAGAGCTCGACCTCGCGCCAGATCGCCATCGCGATCGCGATCGCGGCCCTCGCCTTAGGGCTCGTGCTCGCGGCCGGCCGCTGGCTGCTGCGTCCCTTGTTCTCGTTGATCGCTTCGGTGCGATCGGCGGAACTGTTCTCGCTCGCGGTGCTGCTCGCCGTGCTCGCCTCCGCCTGGGCGACGCATGCCGTGGGTCTGTCGCTCGCGCTCGGCGCTTTTCTCGCCGGCATGATGTTGGCGGAAACCGAGTTTCGTCACCAGATCGAGGCGACGATCCGAGCCTACCGCGACGTGCTGCTGGGCTTGTTCTTCATCACCGTCGGCATGCTGCTCGACATGTCATTGCTCTTGCAGCATCTGGCCCTGGTCACGGTCGTGCTGGTCGGCATGTTGCTGCTGAAGGCGGCGATCGTCGTCCTGGTGAGCAAGTCGTCGACGCACAGCTGGTTCAAGTCCGTGCGCACCGGCATCGTCGTGTCGCAGGGCGGGGAATTCGGATTCGCGCTGCTGACTTTGCTGTTGCGGCACGAACTGCTCGACGCAAACCTCGTGCAGCCCTTGTTGGCGGCGACCGTGCTCAGCATGGTGCTCGCGCCGCTGTTGATCCGGCATAATCGGCGCATCGCCCGCACCCTGTTCGCCGAATCGGGGCCGCCGCGGTCGGAGGCGATGCGCGAGACTCAGGCGATGCGCGCGGTCGCCGAGCGCGATCACGTCGTGATTTGCGGTTTCGGCAGGGTCGGCCAGAATATCGCCCGCGTGCTCGAGCAGAAGGGCTTCGAGTACATCGCGCTCGAGGTCGACGCCTACCGGATCCGCATGGGGCGACAGGCCGGCGACTCGATCGTGTACGGCGATGCCGGTCAGGCCGAGATGCTGCAGAACGTCGGTGTGGAACACGCAAGCTGTGTCGTGATCACGTTCGCGAATCCATCGGTGAGTCTGCGCATCCTGCATGCGATTCGCCGCCTGCGGCCCGATGTGCCCGTGCTGGTGCGCACCCAGGACGACGCACAGCTCGAACAGCTGCAAGCCGCGGGCGCGACCGAGGTCGTGCCCGAGACCTTCGAGGCGAGCCTGATGCTGCTTTCCCACTTGCTGTTGCTGCTCAAGGTGCCGGTGTCGCGCGTGGTGCGCACGGTCGGTGACATTCGCAATCACCGCTACAGCATGCTGCGGCAATTCTTCCCGGCCGAGGGCGCTGCTGTGCTGGACGCGAGCCATGCCTTCCGGGAAGAACTGCATAGTGTGATTCTGCCGCCGCATGCCTGGGCGGTCGGCCGGACCATCGCCGACCTGCAGGCGCGCGGTTCGCAAGCCTCGGTGAGCGCGGTACGCCGCGACGGCATCGTCGGGCGGGAGCCGGCGATCGAGACCGTGCTCAAGGAGGGCGACGTGGTCGTGGTGTGCGGGACGCCGGAGGCCGTCGAACACGCGGAAACGCTTCTGCTGATGGGCTGATCCCTGGCCCCGGCCCGTGCCACCCCTTTACAGCGTCCCGCGTTCCTCGCATAGTAACGGCGCTGTGCAAGGGCAAACTCGTCGAAAGACGGGGACGCAAAACCACCGGTCTAAGGGGCTGCTCGAGAGAGGAGCCCGACGATAGCGGGGTCGCCAGTTCATCGGGCCGCCAACTCGCCGGCTCGATGCCGCGTGACACCCGCTCCCGACGGTTTTCCCCCCTCGCAGCTCGTTCAATGGCCGTCCTAGCTGCAGCCGTTTGGGGGAAGCATATGGCGATCAAGGTGAGTTCTGCGTCCGGCGCGACCATGAGTTCCGGTGTGCACCGTCGGCCGCGGCTGATGCTCCGTCCGATACGCCCGGAAGACATCGGCACCATCATCCGCAAGCACAAGACCTACCCGAGTCCGGTGCGCATTGTCGGCTGTGACTACTCCCAGGCCCGCTGCGTCGGCGGTGATGGGGGCACCTTGGTCGACACGAGCGCGCTCGACAAGATTCTGGAATTCGGCGAAGGATTCGTACGCGCCCAAGCGGGTGTGCGGATCGGGACGCTCGTGCGCGCCCTTGCCGAGCGGGGCTTCGAGCTGCCGCTGACCCCGGAGATCGCCAACATCTCCTTGGGCGCGGTCGCCGTGACGACGCTGCCGCAGGCGTCTTTTCAGGACGGCCTCGCGCAAATGTCCGCCTGCGTCATGGCAATGAAGATCGTCACGCCGCAGGGCAAGGAGCTGACCGTGACGCAGCGCGAAGCCGAGCTGCTGCGCGTTCTGCGCTCGAGTTTCGGACTGCTCGGCGTCGTCCACGAAGTGACGTTGCGCGTCGTACCTTTGCGGCCGGTGAAGATCGATTACCGGGCGTACTCGCTCGAGGAATTCACCGCTCGCTACGCAGAAATTTCCGCGGCACCGGGCGCCTTGCGCCTGCATCTTGCGCCTTTCAGCGACCGGGTGACGGTCGAGCGCCGCACATTCGACGTCGGCCACACGACGTCCCGGTCGGGCATCTGGCAGATTCGCAACTCGGTGATGCGCAACGTTCTGCCTGCGTTTGGCGCGTCGGTCGGCAGTGTGTTGGCGACGCCGGGGCTGCGCAATGCAATACTCACCGGCGTTCACAAAGCTCTCGGGGCGACTCAGGCGCCGGCCGCTCGCGGCGTCGTCGTATACGCCCACGAGTGGATGCGGGATCTGCCCGCCGAACCCTGGAAGGCTCGCTACACCAAGAGCCTCTGGGCATTTGCCGCCGCGGGATATCCCCGGGTACTTGCCGATTATTTCGCGTTCTGCCGCGGCTACTTCAAGGAACACCGCTATCGGCCCAATGTCGTGACCGCCGCGAGCCGAATGCACCGCGACCGCAGTTCGCTGTTCAGCGTCAGCTACAACGAACCGATGCTTAGCTTGGAACCGTCATCGGACGGAGCACAAGGCTGGGCGGACTTCTTGATCGATTTCAATGACTTTGCCGCGAGCCTGGGCGGTGTTCCGACCTTCAACCAAAGCCGCGCGCTCAAGGCGGAGCACATCGAAAAAGCCTTCGGCGAGCGAGCGCGGCTGTTCAAGGCACTGCGGCGGCGGACCGATGCGCTGAATCGCCTCGACAACAGCTATTTCGCAAATCTGCTCGGCTGAAACCTCAAGCTTTTTCCTGCAGATGTGCCTCGAGGAACCAAAGGTACTTGTCGACGCCGCGGGAAATACCCGTGAACAAATCCGCCGTATCAGCATCCCCGAACTGGTCGGTTGCCTCGATTGCGGCCCGCACCGCCTTGCCGAAAGCCGCGAGCTGCGTCGACAAATAATACAGATGGTCCTTGCCGGCAGTGATGCTCAGGGGATAGTTCTTCAGTTTGCTGCGTTTGGCGGCAACGGCCACCGTACCCTCCGCGGTGCCGCCGAGACTCGTCACGCGCTCGGCAATGTCGTCGATGTACTCGAGGATAAGGTCCGATATTTTGTCGAACAGCTCGTGCAGAGCGATGAAGTTCGGTCCCTTGACGTTCCAATGCGCCTGCTTCACCTGACTCTGCAGATCGATCGCGTCGGCGAGACGGTCATTGAGGACGGCGATGACGTTGCGGCGGACCTTTTCCGGCAGGTCGATCTTGGACTTGTACATCGAACGCTCCTTGGGGTGTCCGTAGTCTAGATCTCGGCGCGCCGCGACCGCAACTGGATGGCCGCGACGATCAGGGCAGCGCCGACCGCGGCGCCGACCCAAGTGGCGGTGCTGCCAAAGAAGCCGATCGGGTCGAGCAGGTGCCACAGACTGGTCGGGTACGTCATGGTGTCATCACCGCCATGCTTGTGAATGATTTCAGTCGTCCACCCGGGACCGCCCTGACTGACGTCGAAGGCACGCAGGGCGTAGCCCTTGCCGAGCCGATCCATCAACTCGCTGCCGAAATAGTGCGTACCGAACATCCAGCGTTCGCCGATGTAGATGGCAAGCGGCGGCAACACGGACCACAGAATCACCGCGCGTGTGGCCCAGGCGGAAATCAGCATGAGCCAGCCGGCCACCGGCAGGTACCAAACCGCCAGGGTCAGGATCGTGTAGATCCAGAATCCCTGCGTCTGCAACCAGACCGAGGGGTGCCACAAGCCGCTGCTCGCCCACGCGCCGGTGCGCAGACCGAAGATCAGCGCCAGGAGAAATACGGTGAGGTCCGCGATCGCGAAGTACACGAGCGGGATGATGATGAGGCCAACCAGCAGCTTGGTCAGCACCGTATCCGAGTCCGAGATCGGCAGCGATTTCCAGAAAAGGATGCTGCGGTCCTTGCGGTCCGCATGCAGGCAATCGAGAAGATACCAGCCGGAGTAGACCGACATGATGATCAGGAACATGACGGTGACCGAACCGGACAGCGCGTACATGGCGAGCTTCGCCGGTACGCCCTCGCCCGCTCCGTCGGGGCGGAACAGATCGTCGCCGAACTGGACGTGGCCGAAAACGGCCGCGAGCACCAACAGGCCGGCGATCACGGTCGGCACGAGCCAGATCGCGCGGTTCTCCCAGAATTCGCGGCGTATCAACCAATGGGTGTTGTTCATGAGGCTTCTCCCGCCAATTTCGCGACGAATAAATCCGAGACACTGGGCGTCAACACTTCACCGAAGTCGCGCAATCTGGCGAAATCGGGATTTTCGTAGTAGAGAACGGTCTTGCCCAGCGTGCGCCGCTCGTAGAACGGGCGCATGGCCCGGGCGTCGTCGAGTCCTGCGCCGCTGACCGCCACCGCTGCGTAACGCTGCGCGACATCGTCGAGCGAGCAATCGAGCACGATGCGGCCCTTGTCGATGAACATCACGTCGGTGAGCAGGTTTTCCACCTCCTCGACCTGATGCGTGGTGATGAGGATCGTGCGGGTCTCGTCCATGTAATCGTTGACTAGCGCGTCGTAAAAGCTGCGACGGGCCAACAGGTCCAGGCCCAAGGTCGGCTCGTCGAGCACGAACAGTTTGGCATCGATCGCCATGGTCAGCGCGAGATGTACCTGGGTCTTCATGCCTTTCGACAGTTCGCGCATCCGGTGATTGCCGCGTATCTGCGTCTTCTCGAGCAAGGCCGCGGCGCGCTCGCGACGAAACTTGGGGTGTACGCCGGCGACGAAGTCGATCGCTCGATCGACGCGCAGCCAGCCGGGCAGTACCGCGACGTCGGCGATGAAGCAAGCTTCCGACATCAGCGCGGTCCGCTCGCGCAGCGGCTCGCGGCCGAGCACACGCAGGTGGCCTTCGTAATTCGTCAGTCCGAGCAGCGAGCGCAGCGCACTCGTCTTACCGGCTCCGTTCGGCCCGATCAGCCCGACGATGCGGCCGCTTTCGATCGAAAAGTTGACGCGATCTAGGGCGAGGTGCTTGCCGTAGCGCTTGGAGAGTTCGCGGGCTTCGATGAGGGGGGGCATAGGAGGGACTCTCGGTTATTTTTGATCGGTGCCGCGCGGTGGCGGTGCCGGATGGGTGAGCGCGGGCGTTAGTGCGAACAGCTCCTCGGCGGAGAATCCGAGGCGATTGATCACGGCGAGGATCTGCGGCCATTCATCGCGCAAGAAGCGCTCGCGTTCCCCCGCCAACAGAGTCGCGCGCGCGCCCACTCCGACGTACATGCCGCGGCCACGACGCTTTTCGACGAGATTCTCGTCGACCAGCTGCTGATAGGCTTTGAGCACGGTCAGTGGGTTCAGCCGGTAGTCGGCTGCGACCGCACGCACCGAGGGCAGCGGATCGCCTTCGGCCAGAGCGCCCTCGAGGATCAAGGCAACCATCCGATCGCGCAGCTGCCGATAGATGGGCTGATTGTCGTTCCAGTTCGCTTCCATTACGCCGCTCGATGCCTTGGCGCCCCAGGTGTGGTGGCCGGATACCATGGTAGTTTACCGGCTCGGCCTGGGGCGCCTCGCAGCGCCTGAATCAGACGGCCGCCTGGACGGCGACGAGCTGCGTTGCAACAGCGGGTATCGTCTTGGCGACAGCGACGATCGGACTTGCCGCATGCGTCTGATCGGTGAACAAGTAGGCGACCCCGCCGATCAGCAAGCCATTGATGGAAAGAGCAATCGCAAGGGCGGACAGTTTGTTGGAAATCTCGGCTTTCATGACATTCTCCTTGGGTTTCGGATCAGGTGTATTGGTGACCTGGTGTTATACTAGGATAAACCACTAGCACATGCAAGCACTTTCTCAGTTTTTTTGTCTTGTCATCATCCGAGCGCAGAATGCGCGCCATGAACTGCCCCGCTAGCCGCCTCATAGCCGCCCTGCTGCTCATGCTGACGTTCGCGCATCGCGCGGCAGCCGCACCAGTGCTGATGATCTCGATCGACGGACTGAAGCCGGAATACGTGCTCGAAGCAGAACGCCGTCATCTGCGCCTGCCGTTCCTGCGCAGCCTCATGGCCGATGGCTGCTACGCCGAGGGCGTGGTCGGCGTCTGGCCGACCGTCACTTATCCGAGCCACACGACTCTGCTGACCGGCCTGGCGCCGGCACAACATGGGATATTCGCCAATCTGCAGTTCGACCCGGAGCGCCATTTCGCCGATGCCTGGTATTGGTATGCGCCGCAGATCCGAGCGCCGACGCTCTGGCACAGCGCGCGGGCGGCCGGCCTCGCGACCGCCAGCATCGGCTGGCCGGTCAGCGTCGACGCGTCCGATGTCGATTACCTCATCCCAGAATTCTGGCGCCCGGGCGTGACCGATGATCCTAGCGACCGGCTCTTGATCGGTGCCCTGACGCGACCCGCCGGGTTGCTCGCGCAGCTAGAATCCGAACTCGGACCCTACATGATGGGCAACGATACGCGCCTTGCCGGCGACGCCATCAAGACCCGCTATGCGATCGCGATCCTTGGCAAGCACCAACCGCGGTTCATGACCTTGCACTTGAGTTCGCTCGACGAGGCCGAACATGAGCATGGCCCGTTCAGCGACGCGGCAAACGCGACCATCGAGGCCATCGATGCGATGCTGCGCGACCTGGCGCAAGCGGCGCATGCCGCGGACCCCGCGGCCGTGATCGTCGTGGTCTCGGACCATGGATTCGCGCCCTTGACTCACAAGGTGAGCCTGTTCGTGCCGTTCATCGCGGCCGGTTTGATCCAAACCGCACCGGATGCAGCGACGCAGGCACCAATGATTACGGCCTGGCGGGCACAACCCTGGCTCGCCGGCGGCATGGCCGCGATCATGCTGAAGGATCCCACGGACGGCGCGACACTGGGCGAGGTCGGTGAGCTGCTGCGTCGCTTGCAAGCCGATCCCGGCAACGGGATCGACGCCGTGCTCGATCGGTCTCAAATCGCGGCGCGCGGCGGTTTTCCCGACGCGAGCTTCCTGGTCGAGTTCAAGCCTGGGTTCTATGCCAGCGCCGATCTGTCGGGACCCTCGGTCAGCGAACTTGCGGGCGGCCGCGGCGGCCATGGGTTTTCCCCCGAATTCCCCGAGATGCGGGCGGCCTTCTTCGCGGCCGGCAAGGGCATCGCCAAGCACCGCGATGTCGGCGTGATCGACATGCGCAGCATCGCGCCGACGGTCGCCGCCGTCCTCGGCGTGGCGATGCCGTCCGCTTCCGGCGCACCCCTGCACCTCGGTCCCTGAGATCTGCGAGAGGCTGCTGTACGGCCGCTTTTTCGGCTACCATTCCGGTCCTTTGCGGTGGAGAATCTCATGAAGAAGCCAGTCACCGTCACGATCACGGGTGCCGCCGGCAACATCGGCTACGCACTCGCGTTCCGCGTCGCTTCTGGACAAATGCTCGGGCCCGAGCAGCCGATCAATCTGCACCTGCTCGAGATTCCGGCCGCCCAAGCTGCCGTTCAAGGCGTCGTCATGGAGCTGAATGACTGCGCTTTTCCGACCTTGAACAAGGTCATGGCCTCGGACGACGCCACCGTAGCCTTCAAGGATTGCCACTTCGCATTGCTCGTCGGCGCGCGGCCCCGCGGTCCGGGCATGGAGCGCAAGGATCTTCTGCTCGAGAACGCCAAGATTTTTTCCGCGCAAGGCAAGGCCTTGGACGCCGTAGCGAGCCGGGACGTGCGTGTGCTGGTGGTCGGCAATCCCGCGAACACGAATTCCCTGATCGCGCAGCGTAACGCACCGTCGCTGTCCCCGGGACAGTTCACGGCGATGACGCGCCTCGATCACAACCGCGGCCTCGCTCAGCTCACCGAAAAATCCGGAGCAGCGCTCGCGGACGTGAAAAAAGTGATCATTTGGGGCAATCATTCGGCCACCCAGTATCCCGATCTGCACCACGCGACGGTCGGC
>Ga0116231_10007735_pt1 | contig 19392 bp, 14 predicted proteins | sample S1TSphgellanicum_2_FD_89695 | JGI IMG/M metagenome (GOLD analysis project Ga0116231, IMG submission 89695) | Host-associated microbial communities from peat moss isolated from Minnesota, USA - S1T2_Fd - Sphagnum magellanicum MG | ecosystem: Host-associated > Plants > Peat moss > Unclassified...
GTCGCCTTCTCCCCCTCGCCTCTTCCACAACAAACCCAATGTTCTGTTTGGTACCCAAGCGCAAAGCAAAAAACCAGAACAAACCCAAGCTTCTGTTTGGTACCCAAGCGCAAAGCAAAAAACTAGAGGAAGGAGAGGCTCCGACCTCTCCTCTTTCCTGAAGAAAACCCGTTCGTGTGTCCGTCCGTCCGTCCGTCTGGGCCGGTTCTGCCATAGAAAATGCTAGCCGGTGGTCAGTTATAGGCCAGGCCGGTTCTGCCGTAGAAAACGCAAGCAGAACGCCCAGTCACCCAACCGACCACGGACTTAGTGAATTTATATATAAGATTATTCCATCAAGTCTTCGATTGCAATTGTCATTCCTTTTTCACTATCTCTAGCAAGCCTTTTCACATCACTTTTTTGAAGGCTTTCTGGCGGAATAAATAACTTTTCATTGTTTGTTTCTTTAAACATCTTTCCTAGATTATTTTTTCCACTAAAATATCGAACTTGATTGATGATTTTTTTTCTCCTTTTGATGCATTCTTCGTATGAGACTTTGCAAATTGAAATACATATATTTAACCTTTCTAATAATAAAAATTTATTATGTTCAAAGTTTATGCATTAATGTTGATCATAGGGATGTTCAAGTTGTTTTAATTATTGATTCATTTTCATTATTGCTAGCTATTTTTTGAACCCACACACATGAATATTCAATGAGATACAATGCCACCTTGTACGTTGACGAATAATGTTTTACCACGATGGACAGTTGTAGGGTATATACTATTTTATGTGAGCATGAGTGTTAGTAGGTGAGATCACGAAACATGATTTTTAATTTATGCACGATGTTTCAAAATTTGCCACTTGGCACTAATTCATCTCCTTGAGATTATACATTATTATAACCTATTACTCTTTTTAGTTCTTTCACTTTGACACATTTACTTTCTTATCAGTGTGAGAAGTAGCAATTGCATACACAGAACTTTTCATTCATTATTGTTTTAATTGTTCATAATTGTAATATACATTCTAGGTCCTATTTCATTTTTCTTCTATCCTCATATATGTTAGTTTTGTTTACATTTTTATAAGCGAAGTGCATCTTTCTGTCCAAAATTAAAATTGAATCCATTTTATTTCAATACATTTTCCATTGATTACATTTGGTTTCTACATCTAAAAAATCTTAATTTTGTTCCACACTTATTGTGGTTTGGTGGTGATCCAATCATCTATTAATTCACATATGGTTGGAGGACTTTATTTTTGTCATGTTGTGTGACCCATGCCCACCTTGGTTTTACATACTCCATGATACAAAAACCAGGACAATTATATTCCTTGTATTCATGCTCTAATTATTTCTACAAACTAAGAGTCAATAGTGCAAAACAACTTCAATCGACTCTAACTTCTCAACAATGTCATGTGTTGTTTTTTGTACATTCTCAAATTCTTATGAAAAATGAGATACTTACAATTTTGTTGATTGTCCTCACTTGTAAGTGTGTATGCAATCACGAACATATGATGGTGACCCTCATTCCTCTTGATGTCGTGATTCAATAGTGATTCTATTGTTTTACCCGCAACATTCAATCTTTTTGAGTCTTTTTTTTTTTAGATGTCGATTATGATGGTGTTTTTGGCTCTTTTTCTTCTTCCACTATAGTTCCTTCTTCTTCCTCCTCTAGGGTTTCTCCTTTATGTTCTACTAATTTGTCTTGGTTTGCATCGTATTTTTAAATAAGCAACTCATATTCATTGTCATTTAGATCAATTTCATTTTTAAGCCATTTTTTGCATGAGGCTTTTATTAATGAATATTGGTCCACTCTATTCATCCCTAAGAAATATTTTGCTTGACGTAATAAATGAGTCCTATGGTTGTAGTTTGTCGACTCAATTGGCCATGGAATGTCACTAGGAATTGGTTGCAAGTTGTTCACAAAAATTAGGTCAAACATCTGTATCACTACAACATAGATTTTGTATTCTTGCACATTATTTCTTGATGCCTAATATCCCATTCTCACACTATAGTTTGCATCTATTGCTTTCATTTGTCTTTGATCCACTATTAGATACAAATCCAAGTCTCAAGGAATTGTAACAAACATTTTTACAACTCCAAAAGGACACTTGCAATGAAATTTCATTGCATCCACCATGCCCCTTTTCTCATTATATATGATCATTGAGGAGGTCTACAAGTCCGCTTTGTTTTTAACATTTTTTAACATCCTTCTTATTGTTTTGGATGTGAACATTTATGTTAATCAGTTACTAACGTTCCATTATTTGATTAGTTATTATTTTATTCATCAGTCATAGTAGATATTTTCTTGTTGATCTCTAATTATTGTGAGATGTTTTAGAATGTGTACCTTAGTGCCCAGTTCTTCTCTTTGAGATTGGATGCCATTTTCATAGATTATTGGATCTTTAACTTTGAACACATTTATTTTTTTGTGATTTCAAAAAGTACCAATTATAAATGCATACACACAACATTTGATTCATTAAATGGTAGAAAAACTACATGTGTCTTAATTACCCCAAAAGTAAGTATTTGCTTGTCAATTAATGCTCTAATGCGACTATTTGTTTCTACAGTCATTATGGATTTGTTTAACATTCAATGTCGACCTTTTTTTCTTTTTTTTTCTAAAGTTAATATTTTCTTTTAACATCACATAATTTGAATTTTTTTTATTATCACATCTATTGAACCATAATGTAATGGAAATGATTGAATTTTGGTTCCTCAATCATTTGTTGACACATCTTTTTTTTAAACTATCATACAAGTCTTGTGATTTCGAGGCTTGCCCTATCATTTGAAGATTCATCGATTGTTTTAAAGCTTTGTTCTTGACTTCAGGTGGCACCTAGGCCTGCCATCCAAGATTTACATACAATCAGTCTTTGGGGCTTCATGAACTCTATTGACAGCAAGTTGCCAAACATTACCAAATCGTTTGTCGACAAATCGTTAAAGAGGTTTGTAAATTTTTTTTTGGAATCAGCTCCTTCAAATTCACACGTTCTTTGAAAAAATCCATGGCATGTGTAAACATCGTCAAATTGTAACCTTCCATATTTTCCTTATAAATGTGTATAAGCTATTTAAGTAATGTAAAACTTTCTTTGTCTATTTTCACATTAGCCCATCGCCATGCCACCCATTCATTTGTTTTGTCAATTACCCTTTTCCATTTTGTTCCCCATGTTCTGATTTTGAGCAAATGTCAAAGGGGTCTAACCTAGTATCATCTTTTGAATATTCCAACAATTTTTTTGTTATTTCATAGATTCTATCTAGAATGCTCACTATGAAAAATTGTGTCTATGGCAACTAGACTACCTTACAACCAGAGCTCCAAAACAATTAATACACAACTGCATTACAATTATCCCATGGAAATACGACAAATTAATAAATAAAATGTCATGTTAAAAAATCAAAGAAGTATATTGTAGTTGCAAATTAATTGCAAGATATATATTTATACATTAGTAGTTAACCATGTTTGACTTTGTTGACAAGTTGCATTTTAATCACACCTAACAATTACATCACAACTAAGATAGATTTAATTATTAATCAATGATTGTTTTGCAACAAATGTATGGTCTTGAGTAACACATATGATCATGTCATGTGTATACATTTCCATCGCCCAATATATATGACATTTCAACTTGTTTGCAACTAGTATGCAACTATGTTCCAACTTAAATTTGAAATTTAAAAATCTAAAATTTGTTTGAGAAACCCTTAAGCAAATGACACATGGGAGTATATCAACAAATTTTCCCCAATGCATCATAACCTTCATGCGCTTATGCTTATTATCAAGAAATTCAGGATGATTTTTTTAAAAAAATCTTTATATATTCAAACATTTTGTGTATTTCCTATTTTGTTGGTGGTGCAATTTTCATATCATGTGTTAAAACTAAGATTTTTTTGTTTGTTTAGTTTAAACCTAAAACCAAAAGGTTGTTATCAATTTTATTATTTATTTCAATAACTTGGAGATTGAAGGTTTTTTTTTTTGTTTTGGAGGTTGAAGGTTCATGTTTTTGCTCTTCAAGAGGTTGAAGACTTTTGTTTTTTTTCTTGGAGGTTGAAGGTTTTTGTTTTTATTTTTAAAGAGGTTGAAGGTTTTTGTTTTTTATTTTGGAGGTTGAAAGTTCATGTTCTTGCTCTTTGAGAGGTTGAAGACTTTTGTTTTTTTTCTTGGAGGTTGAAGGCTTTTGTTTTTGTTCTTAGAGGTTGAAGGTTCTTGTTTTTACTCTTAAAGAGATTTAAGGCTTTTGTTTTTGCTCTTGGAGGTTGAAGGTTCTTGTTTTTGCTCTCAAAGAGGTTGAAGGTTTTTGTTTTTGCTTTTGAAGGTTGAAGGTTTTTGTTTTCGCTTTTAGAGAGGTTGAAAGCTTTTATTGTTTCTTTGGGATGTTGAAGGCTTTTACTTTTACTTTTTAATGTTAAAGGTTATTACTTTTACTCTTGTATATTCAAAGTTCTTACTTTTGGTTTTTGCTCTCAAAGAGGTTGAAGGTTTTTGTTTTTGCTTTTGAAGGTTGAAGGTTTTTGTTTTTGCTTTTAGAGAGGTTGAAAGCTTTTATTGTTTTTTTTGGATGTTGAAGGTTTTTACTTTTACTTTTTAATGTTAAAGGTTATTGTTCTTACTCTTGTACATTCAAAGTTCTTACTTTTTGTTTTAGATGTTGAATTTTTTTGTTCTTACTCTTGGATATTGAAGGTTCTTATTTTTTTTCTTGGATGTTGAAGGTTTTTGTTCTTACTTGTAAATGTTGAAATTTATTACTTTTAGATGTTGAAAGTTCTTACTTTTATTCTTGGATGTTGAAGGTTTATGTCAATTTTTGGTCTTTTGTTTATTTACAAATCTTAAAGAAAAATGATGTGAAGATATATTCCATTTTATTTGAAAGTTGATTATACAAGTTTAGTTTAACTTATAATGATGAGAGATTTATGAAAGGTGATTTTTTATTGATAATCATGTTCCATATGTTTTGTTTTGTGTTTGAACATTTGTGATGACTTTTGTTGTTTTCATGTTATAAGGTCAAACTTTTATTGTGTTTCAATCCATCAACATCAAAATTATGTATACAAGGTAAGATTTTTTCAAAAGTACCTAAAATTATAATTCACTTTACTTGATTATAAGCATGATATTTGATTTGATTTACGAGTGTACAAATTATAGTTTAGTTTGTATCAATGTTCTACATACATTGAATTTTAATGACAAATAAGTTGCGTGTTAGTGGTAGTATAGTTGTAAACTAGTTTTATTCAATTTGAAGGGATTATTTAGATATTTTTCACATTACAATGCTATGATATGCCACTGATTTCATTTCACATGTGTAATTAAATATTATAACATGATAAATTTCAAACAAATAAGGTGGATTGTAGAAATTGCATGGCTCAAATTCCATTTCAACAAAAAGAAAAGAAAAGATTCATTTATGAAACATAATGTTTTAAATGACAATATTTGGTTATTATGGGTCATCATTTTTACGACGTGACCTTTTGTTTAAATAGATTTACATTCCATGTTGAAAAATACATTACAAATAATAATAATATATATATATATATATATAATTATTTGTAATGTATTTTTCAACATGGAATGTAAATCTATTTAAAGTTTCAAATCCATTTCATGTTCATAAATAATGATGTCCAATGCATTTCAACATTATTTATTATAATTAGGACAACATGATAATGGTTGTGTGAAGTTTGTATAATTGCATTGTAAGCTGCAATTTAGTTGTTTAGTATTACTAAAATCAATTACCATACAATTGCTTTGAAACTCAAACTTAAACACCTAGTTGCAAATTAGTCATTAAATCCTTTATTTTCATTTTCATCTTTAGTTGTAATATAGTTGCAAAGGATAAGAACAAAATTCATTGCTCAAATGGATGAATGAAATATGAAGGAATATATTCATCAAACTAGTTGTAAAATAGTTGTAAATAAGTTGCAAAGGATTGGGATAAAATCCATTCACATTAAATGGATAATTGAAATAATGAGAGAATACATTTGTTGAATTAATTGTAAAATAGTTGTAGATAAATTATAAAATATAAGAACATAATTCATTCATCAAATGGATGAATGAAATAATTAAATATTACATTTGTCAAACTAGTTGTAAAATAGTTGTAAATGAGTTGCAAAAGTTATTAACATATGTCATCCGTTGACAAATGGATGAAAAGCCACATTGGAATTTCATTCATCACATTGGAATGTGCGTGAGAATCTAAAATGGAAATTAGTTACAAAAAAGTTACATATAGTTGCATGTTAGTTGCACCATATATACGATATTGTATACAACATAGGGTGTCTGCTACAACTGATGTAACTTGTCCATCAACATTCAAGGCTATATAAATACCATGAGTTGCAAGTGTTCGGTGCAAGTGGAAAACCTAGTTGCTAGTCCAGTTGTAAAACCCTATATTTTTTCATAGTGGCTTGAGATTAATGTGTATTCAATCATTGATTTCAAAGTGTTTGATGTGACATTTGGTATCTATTTTCTTCTTCCCATTGTAGAATAAAGGTTTCATTTTTGCAAACACATTTTAAAGGTAAAAAGGATGTAGCTAAATAATAAGGATGGAATAAATGCAAATTCAAGTATAGATCAAGGAAATTAGTAGTAGAGGGGGGAAAATGTAATTTGGTTGTACAAGTAACAAGAATGGTGCTAGATGCAAGAGGTTGAGATTGTGACTGAAAATAACAAATAATTTCAAATGTTATAAACAATGTAAAGTGTTAATGACTACTTGGTATTATTTCATTTCTTAATGGGCACATGCCTCTTCGTGGTGACTAGGGAGTGTATGGATTAACACATACCTCCTAATGGGTCAATAGGCTTGTAATAAGGTATTGTCTCAATTTTCAATGGGCATATGCTTCTTGGTGGTGAACATGTAGTGTATGGATTGGCACATACCTATTGGTGGGTCAATAGGTTTATATGCCACTAAATTGGATTCAATTTAAAATTCTAAATGGGTTAGATGTTGTAGAAATTCATATTAAAAAAATTTGTAGTATAACTTGAAGTATTTCCCAGCATTTCATGCATTGTATTTTTTAAGATAAAACCAACATGAAATTATTCCACCCTTTATGAGTGAGATAGTGGGTCATCCATGATTTCTCATAGGTTTGGCATCCATCTTATATAAGAATTCATCCATTTTTCCATCATCCATTTTTTCATTCAAGAATATCGTTCATCCATTACCACATGGTAAAATATTCCTCCACGTCATGAAATATTCCATCCCATGTGCCAAAAAATATTCCATCAACATCAACATGATATTCTTGAAAAGATTCATTTGGGTTCACTTGTTTGTGCTCACACTCACATGTTCATAAAATAACATTCCTCCCTTTAATGGGTTGTAATTCTTGTGTGTAGGTGATGCATGAAAAGGTGAGTCAATTGTGATTTTTTGTACATGGGCTTATGGAATTATAATCGTTGTAAAAAAAACTAACTTTGTAGACTTGGAGAATTTTATTTTTTTGAATTTTTTTTGTGGGATGAGGTTGTACACAAACAATAAAATTGCAATTATATAATTACAAATTTCAATTGCAAACTTATTCAATTTTAGAGCATAAATTTTTTTGTTGATCTTTGTGATACAAAATCAAAAACTTACTTGACATCACTATAGACTATTGGTCCAATGTTTTGAAATAACATTTCAATATTATTTGATTTCGATGTAAAAATCAGTATACATAATAGAGATTGTAAAACCCATGTAAACATGAAGATAAATATTGTTTTGAATATTTATGGGCATGAAATGTCAATTGGTTTCATGGATATATATATCAATGAACCATTCAAGAACCCAATTGCATAGATTGAACCATTCAAAAGAATTAAATATTTACCTAGACTCAAATCCTTTTAATTCTAAGACATTGAAATGTTTTAAGAGAGAAATATTATTTTTTCATGTGAGAACAATTGTGTCAACCATATGGGTGCAAACAGGATACAATGAACAAACAAGATTACTATTAAAAAATTGTATGTCATTTTTCCCCAAATTCTTTTTTTCATATGAATCAATTTTGGAACAATGTTTTTTGCAACTTGTTATAATAAATGTTTATAGTTGTCCAAATACATGACATTTTTTTCCCATCATTTTTTAATAAATATGAATTTTTGAAAGTGTTTTGATGCCTTGTAAATTTAGTGTTTCATTTTTTAAAATGATAATAATTTCAAATCATAACTAATTTTTAAAATTTTACATTTGTATGTTTATTATATAATAAAATACAAATTTCTTAACACATCATGTACTTTTACCCCATTTATGTGTGGCAAAAGACTTTTAAAGTTCTAAAATTCTAGATCAATTTTGGAAAGTTTTTTGAATTTTTAAAGTTTTACAATTCCACATATTTTAGGGTATCAATGTTTTTAAAATGTGATTAATAGGTATTTATCCTCTTAATTTTTTCCCATCAATTTTTTATTTATTATATGAATCCTTTTGATAGTCCTTTGCAAAATTGACTCATGTTTGATGTGTTGTTGTTCACTTTTAAAGGTCCTAAATCAAAATTTAACCTAAAATTTCATCAAATGAATTTTTGGTTTGAATTCCTTGACATTGATATGAATGAAAAAGTAATAACTTGCCATGATTGCCATGACTTTAAATTGCAAAACATAAATATTTATCGAATTTTGATTATTTTTCTTTATGGTCCGACACCCTTTTTGGCTCATTGGATTGTGACTGCACCCATACCTTAAGTTAAGTGGAAGATTTCAAACCAATTATAAACATGTATGGAAGATCCATCTTATTATAATTATATGTGATTTTGTTGTGGAATGGGAAATTTGGTAAAGAGGTTGAAAATCAAAAAAACAACAAGACATCCAAGTTGATACAATCACTAATTATGATATTGATGTGCCAACAATTAGTAACGTGGATGGTGGGTAGGATGATCAAGGTGTAAGTTATATTATTGCTTCAAATTAAATTCTAATTTTTATGTCCAAGTTTGTTTAAAGTTGTTTTTCTATTTGAATTTGTCTAAGTAGTGACTATGTTTGAATTTGTCTATGTTTTCTTTTGTTTTTATCTATCTTAATCCTTTATCAATTATTCGAGTTTTTATAAGTTGAGTATGTTTGAATCTAAGTCTTTGTTTTAGTCAGTTTGAGTCAATTTGAATTTTTGTAAGTTTAAATCAGTTTAAACTAGTTTGCATTTTTATATGTTTGATATGTCTCATTCTACCTGAGTTTGCCTAAATCTGTTTGAGTTTGTAGGAAACTTGTGTAGTATAGCTTTACATTCTGAAGAAAACATTCATAGATTGTTTGTGAGTCCTTGTTTGAATTTATCTTAGTCCATTTGTAAACTTATAAGTCTGTTGAAATTAGTAAAAAAAAGGTATGTTTGAATCTATTTGTAACCTTTTTTTTAATACTTTCAAGGTCTGCCACTAGACTCTTGATGCTTGGCTAGAGTTTATAACTTGGTAATCACTTGTTCTTTGAGTGGTATTATATGCAAATGTAGTTGAATCATTGACTTTGGAATTAAGCTCAACATTTCACATCATGGACGCTATGGGAATTTGCTATTTGCAGTATTAGCTTCAAGTTGATGTAGAAGATAATTTTAACCATCATCCATAGTTGATCAAATGACAATATTGCAATGAGGGACGTTTACAACCTATCAAACTTTCATATTCAAGTACATTCTTGGAAGTGGCCAAGATTTGTCCATGCATTTTATCTACAAGTGGTTTTGAAATGTATGCTAACATCTTCAAGATGACCATGAAGTCCAATGTTGTTGCAATAATGGAGGCTCCATTTCATGTTAATCCTTTGACATGATTTTGGAGAACATTGGAGGCTTCTCGCATTTTGAGGCATTCATTCCCATAATTTTGGTAGAGATAACAATAGTGCAAGTGTTGGGTCAGTGGAAGATGAATGAACATTTTCCACCTTATTTTTCATGTAGTCAAAATTGAAGAATCACCTCAATGAACACATGCACACAGTTGTTGGAATGTATTCCCAAATTTTCTTAACTTTGAACACCTTCCCATATGATGCATGCTTTGATGACTAGAAAAAACAAAAGCCTAGGTGAAATTTGAATTAAGTTATAATGGAAATGGTTTAAGGTCGTTTCAATGATGACAACTTTTGGTCAAGAGTTGGGCGATTTTTTGCTAAGGAAATTAGAATATTAGAGTTGAAGATGTGCCATTGAAGTTTTGTTTGTGAATTTTATTGAGTCTATTTGATTATGTGTTTGTGTGTTTGTTTGTGTCTTTATGAGTATGGGTTTGTTTTTAAGTAGTGAATATGTTTGATTTATATCTTTTTAATTATGTCTAAGTTAGAGAGTTGTGAATTTGTGTATGTTTAAATTTTTATCTATTTGTTTGTCTACGTATGAATTTGAGTCTGTTTCTCAGCACCGAACAATGAATGAGTATATTTGATTTTGTTTCTTTTTAATTATATATGCTTTAAGAGAATTTGTGAATTTGTGTCTGTCAAAGTCTTTCCGAATCTGTGTTTGTTTGAGCAATGAACATTGAATATGTTTGATTTTGTGTATTTTGTTTGGGTTAGAGAATCTATGTCTATTTGAGTCCTCTTGAGTTGGTCTATCTCTCTATAAGTTTGTGTCTAAGTTTGTTTGAGTTTGTTTGAAGGTTTGAAAGTTTCTATCTATGTGTTTTGAATGTCCTTTGTTTAAAGTGAATGTCTAATATATATCTAGATTCCACTATTCAATTTTGAAATTGAGCTTGTGTGCCATATGTGCATTGTATGTCCATTGTGTATGTCTACGTGGTGTGTTCTAACTCCTGTTGTGAACAATCACCCAACCATGAAAAAGGACGTTCTTTAATTAGGTCTGAGAGATTTTTGCATACAAATAGTTCCATAGTACATAGATAATAATGCAATGTGCATTGCCATAAAGCTAGGTGATATATAGGTTCTGTTGTCATATTTTAAATTATGTGATGTACACAAGTTGCATGTTTTTGCTTGTGCACATTTTCATATCTCGTCAACTTGTAATGCAAATTTTTTATTAAACATAGCCAGATTTCTAGTTATTGAAACTTTGTGTAGTCAGAAGTTTCACAATACAACATTTGCAATATTGCTACATATGCGCCACAATTATATGTCTAAGAGCCACCCGCTCAAAATTACAAAATCCTTAAAAAAAAGGTTGGATTGCAGTGAAAGGAAGGAAAAAAACAAAAGTGCACCTGTTACCACTGCCCTCCTGGAGCGCCGGTAGCAGGAAAATGACTATGTCTCTGCAATAAATGACTATTTCTAGTTGGCCAACTACAATGATTGCGTAGGCGGTGAGAATTAAATAGTCGAGCATTATGTTCTAGTTCATCATTTGAGGTTCTCACGGGTGAGGATGGGGGAGAAACTAAACAGTGCATGCACACTGGATGTGCCATCACCGTCTCCAACAGGGTTTCGTATTTTTGCACGGTCCCACACTGACCGTTGCTGGAGATGCATAATACCGGTACCCGACTCCTGTGAATTCTAATAGTACCCCATACCAGTACATGCCAGGCATGGGGAAAGGAAGAAGACAAAACCCTGATACCAGGACCAGTCTAGTATGTTGAAAAGTGGATCCTGGCACAACACTGCGTCAAACCAACACCAGCTACAATAGGAAATGCTCCATGAAGTTCACTAACACCTCTGAAAAGTTCTCAGAATGTGAGTCCAAAATTGAAAAAAACTATAGCAAGTTCAAACCAGTGTTGTGCGGGTATTAGAAATGGCCACCCCTCACTGGTTAAGATCTCATTCTCCTAATGTATTTTAGGAAGGCACCTTACCAGGGATAAATTTTGCCTGTTGGAAAGGTGGGTGTTTTGACAGAGTCATTGGTCACATGATTTGTCTCTACCTCCTGCAAATTCACCCGCGGAAAGTGGTTCCGGTAAAGGCAAATGAAAAAGCATATGTCGAAGGTGGATGATTTAAGTGAAGTTAGCCCTCCTCCTCACAGATGCTGAAGGATAGAATTCATCCAATTTGCAACCGTAGCCATTCTGAAAAAGGAGGGATTTCATGTTCTGAATGTCAAGGGTAATTGATGGGTATTCGGCCACTTCAGTGTTGTTCCACACTTGTTTGATACAAGCTTTGTTCGTCTTCGTGGACATTGTGCTCCTCTTCATACACCCTACCCAAGGGTTCTCTTAATTAAGAAATTGAAACTTATTGTGTAATGGGAAGTATAACACCGAATAACAAGTTGACCCACTACAAATCAAAAACTTACTTCACATGATTAACTAATAGGGGTTTTTTACCTATCTATTTGTGGCATTCGTATCAATAAATCAAGACCCATAGACCTAATTATAACCAACTTCTTTTTATTCTATCTTTGAAAATGAACAAAGATTAAACCAACAACTTACATGAATACCTCATACATGTTGGACTACACATGTTTAAAACTATACAAGCCCTTGGATTAGTTTGGGTCTCTTATGGTAATTTTAGGCATTTGCATCACAATAGTTGGATGTACTTAGGCCCATGATTTCTCAAACTAACAAATGTAATTCAAGATGGAAAATAGATGCCCGGTTAAAGAATGATCTAAATCTTTGCATCAAAATCCCTTTGGTCACCAATTTTTTTTCTTCCTATTGATGATCATCACTTTGATTGTGCCTCAAAATTCCTAAAAAAATAATTGTGCAAGACAATGCTCCTTTTTAAATAGATCATGAGGTTAAAAAACCCTCACCTTAAAAGAGGTTGTGCGATAGTCATATTGTGTATGGCATAATTATGAATGTGAAGCACTTTGCTCCTACTGAGGGTCTTTGGTTTTGCCCAACCTTGCAATAATTCCCCTGCATTTGCTTATTTTTCTTTCCCATCGCAAACTTGGCGATGAGTGTGGATGGGAACATTGCAAAATATTTGGTATAAAAGTCTAGTGCTTCTTCTTACATATACCACCCACTTGCCATGCACTCCTATTGTCTCCCTTTAACCTTTATATAACTTTTCAACACTAATAAATAACAATTTATTGGATAACACCATAAGCTACAACATGGTCACATTGGTCCATTTCATCCACTAAATGCATTGGTTAATTAATGTTCCATGATGTGAAAAAAGGATGGCGAAAAACAACTCTCCAATAACCAAATGTTTGAAGGATATATAGTTTCAAAGAAGGGATGTCAATTGGGTCAATGATCTTATTACAAGGTGATGTTTTTTTTAGTGGTCAAATATTGTCAGATTTTGACTTAGAACTCGCTCTTTCTACCTGTAAGCCTAAAAAAAGGCTAAAACTAGACCATAATCGACAAAAGGCTACGTAGGGAAAAATAGGGTTCGCCTATCATTTTTCCTAAACCCTAATAGCTATTGCCATGTATGTCAAGTTTGAAACTTTTCTCACCACCAAATGGTTCCATCCCATTGTCCAAAGTTGTCACTACCTACCCCGTTGTTGTCATTTTTCACCAAAACACCGACCTAGGTTAGAAACATTACATCGAAGTCGTTCTCGCCATCATTAACTACGCAACTAGGATTTCCATTACCATTGCTTCCAAGTTCTTAGTGAGATTATGAGTATGGCACATCTATGATTTGTTAGAATTGTTTCTTAAATTTTAAAATTTATTGGTTGAAAGAACATTTTCAATGTTCATGCCCAAAGAGTTGGAGCTTGGGAGATGTTGAACTTGGTAATGTGATAGACCCAATGAAATGATCAACCATGTCGTTGGATTTGGCAACAAACGTTAAAACGAAGCGAATCATTTGCAATTTTTTAGATTTCAATGTTCAAGCTTGTTGTTTCGAGTGCTTTCAATGAAAGAACAGGGTTTGGAATTCTAAAACCTATATTTTGATTCAATTGTTTACAACTTGCAAGTTGCAAATTGCAAGGTTGTTGTACAATTTTGTTGTTGTTGCTAGCAGTGCTGCTAAATGCGCACCTTGTATTGAGTACTACTAAGGTCTACCTAACTAGAAGGTCATCAATCTAGAATGCTCTAGAGTCCAAAGTCTATGTAACTTATTGTTGAGATTTGCGTTAGAACTTAAGAATCCGGACTTAACATGGAACTTGGAAAAAATCAAAGTCTTGATTCTTGGATCGAAAAAGTTGGAAAGAATTCTTTCCGATTGAGACTTGGAAAGATTTGACTTGGAAACTCCCGGGCCTTAGCTTCTATTGCATGCACTGTTGGGCATTAAGGATTAAGGAGTTAGACCTTTCAATTGTGACAACACTTATGCTATTGTCCCCCATGTGTTCATTGTTATGGATTGACGAGCTTGGACGCTCTAATGACGGAATCTGGAGTGATGGATTCTAGACTCTTCGTCGATTTGGGAATTGGGATGGGGTTCTAATCAAGGTAAAAGGTTATGTGAATTTTGGAATTGTACGTACTTAGAGCTAGAAAATGTCCAAAGCTTGAGGAATCAAACTAAGGTATAAAACATTATTGTATAGTGTAGAAGTAAGTGTTTTTCCATTGTTTACTTTCTTGTGATTTTTGCAAATTTACATTCAGTCCATTTTTGTTGCATTCTATACACATTCCAATGGTTATAATCATTTTGAATCACATTGCCACAATGAATTGTGAGCCATGACCAGTTCTTTGTCCAAAGTCTATAACCATCTTCAATTGCATTACTACTGTCACTTGAGTTGTGACTTGTGACTAATTTGTTCAAAATTTAGAATCCATAGTCATTTTCAATCGCATTACCATTGTGAGTTGTGATTAGTTTGTGACTCTATTGAGATTCTTAACTATCTATAATTCTAATTCAGGGTTTAAGGTTTTTTTTCCATTGAACATGGTTCCTTTGCAACCTCCAAAAATCTTTAGATTTGAAGAGACTAAGAGGAAAAGGAAATAATATGAACAAAATAAGGTGTTTCATGATGTTTGGAGTGTTAAACTACCTTGGGCCGAGTTTGTGGTGGATGAACAAGGGAAGGTGGATGTAGTGAAATGCAAGGTTTGTTCCAAAATAGATGATAAAGACAAGATGTTTGCCTATAAAATTGACAACCTTTGGAAACATGTTGGATAAAGGAAGGCCTTAGTGGCAATCCCTGGAATTTGTGGTGTTGGTGAGTATTACATGAACAAAAACTTTGTCCATGCTAAGAGTGAAAGGTTATATGTAGTAGTTAAAAAGGATTCAATTTTCAAGCAAATCTATCTTGCTATTGTTGGAAGAAGGAAAAAAAAACTAATGCATTTTTCTAAATGTTTCCACATGTTGGTTAAAGGAAGGCCCATGACCGATTTTGAAAGCATGAACAAGTTGTTGCATTTCTTTGATGTCAAGAACTTCCTAAAAACCCATTGGTCAAACACAAGTGGTGGGAGATGGCATCTTGCATGCATGACTTAGTTTTGAACAAAACCAAAACACTAGTTGATGTTATTAGGTTCATTTCCTTTTCATGTGATGAAATGACAACTTCTAATCAACAATCTTAGGTTTCCATTCATGCCTACATTGTTGAAAATTGGCAATAGACTCCATTATTGTTATGCTTACAACGAGTGGTTGATGGGGCCACTTTTGATAACTTGAAGCGCATTTTGGTGGATGCCATGGTTCTTTTTTGTGATTTGGATGAGGATAACATTGCATCTAAACTAATCACTTTTTGAGTTGATGAGGCGAGTATTTTTCAAGGTGCTAGAACAAGTGTGATTGTCTAGCTAAATTTTAGAATGCACCATTCATGATTAATGTGCATTGCATGAGCTATCACACTAATTTAGTAGTCCAAATTTTTTCCAAGTTGGGAATTGTGGGAAAAATTGAAGATGTGTTGTAGGACTTGTGTGCACATTTCTCACACATTCCAAAAAAAACTCATGAATTCATTGAACTAGCCAACATCGTAGAAATAGGAGGTTGACAAATTTTGAGGAACATTAAAACCCATTGGATTTCAATGCTACTCTTAACTAAAAGCATTTTATTTGAATATTGGGCCTTAGTTTTGAAGATGCATTAGGATGTTGGCATTATTAGTATAGCTACCCATAATTTAGAGTTGTTTTGTGACTTGGAGGTAATGTTTGGGCTCTTTTGTATCATGCCCTTGCTTGAGGGATTGAATAAGTTGATTTTTTTTTAAAAATCTCGATAATGTTTTGTATGTGATTTTGTTGTTGATGTGAAGTTGTGTTAGGCTGATTTCCACTATTAGTACATTGACCCTAGAATGTTTACATGGGTGATGTGTATAATGAGTGCCGAAACTTACTAAATGGGACATTAAATGTGGTGGTGCATGAATGGGCACGTGGTTTAAATATTGGTTTGGAAACCTCAAGTTTTTTAATTGCTAGCATTTCCATCATGATGCGTTCCCATTGTCTTGAGACATATGTCTATGTGCTTGTCACTAGTGCTATTTTCCAACAAACCATCAACAATGTGCAAAGACAATGTTTTGAAATTACAACCAAGGTTAGTGATGAATTGGAAAATCTCTTTCCAATTCAAGATGTGATGGATGTTTTAAAGTTGGTTTACCCACAATATTGGCTAAAACCTTCAAGTGAACATACCTTTCCTATTCATATGGTTATCTTGAAAGATTTTTATAGTCAACCCAAGAAGTTTGGATCATCCCAAACTTGGATCCCGGTTGTTCTTGATGTGAACATTTTGGACCTACAGTCTTCTTTTTTCAAGATCACAATGATGTCCAATGCTCAATGGGCTATGGACCAACCCATGGATGTTAATCCAATGTCCAAAATTTGGAAGAAATTCTATTCCAATGCATTGTTAAGTGTTTGATTTTCTAAGTTCATGAAAGTGGCAAAGTTGGCCATGGTCCAAATTATGGGATATATGGAAGATGAAAGAACTTTTTCAATTATGAAGTTCATGAAATTACCATATTGTAGAAATGATTTTGTGACCATTTAGATTTGGTGGTGTGCAAATTTGCACAACCATTCTATACAGTTGATATGTTTCCTTATGATGATGCAATAATGGCTTGGACTAATCAGAAAGAAAGAAGGGGTTTTTTGGCTTGATGTTTTTTAAAAAACAACCCTAGTTTTTCCATGATGTCGACTAGTTGCACTTTGGGTAAATCTCTCCTTCCTATTGGTCCCATTTGATTTTCCTTTTATGATCAAACTAACATGTGGCTTATAGGTTAGAATCATGCGCCAGAGTTGGGTGAAGTGTTCTCTTGGGACAAGAGTTCAACTCCCTCACATGATTTGTTAATTTATTTTTTTTGTATTGTAGTCTATTCATGTGATTTTAGTTTTTGTCTTTTATAGATTAATTGTGTTTCATCCTTAACTTCTAAGTTGTAATTCAAATAACTTAAGTCATTAGCCATGATTTTTTCGCCAGTTTTGCCACTCCAATCTTTCAACACTTGCCAGACACGACTCCACAATTTTTTCTATTGTCACCTAAATTCATACTTTTTCAAAATTGAAATAGCCACTATTCACACACTGGCTACAACTTGAAATAGCCAAATACATCACCCCTCCAAGGGGAAAATAGCCATATTCTATTTTTAATTTTTTCCAATATAGCCAGTAAAAAAACAACCAAACATATTAGTGTAACCACTTGAGCTTCTAGCTCAAGCACATAGTAGCTGGTAGGGCCACTGTCAAGAATTCTGAAAAAAATAGTGCTACAAAGCCTTTGAAAAGTCTTCCCTACCCTTATAATGGCATGCCTTTGGGCAGGATGCATCAAATGCCTCACACAAGCACCAAGGAGTTGTTGGACCATCACATGCATGTCATGACTTTTTAGTCCAATTAGTCTTCCATTTCTCACATGTTTTTCAAAGTATAAGCATATCTGGTTGGGGTCAAAAGCTCAAGAAATGGTTTTTTTCATCATGTGTAAAAACGCATGGTGCATAAGGTTTGAAATATGTGTGGACCCACCAGGTTGATGCCACAATTACAAATTTGGCATAACCCCTGAGTTAATATTTGGTTTCATCTTGGTAACCAATTCTGTAGGAAATAGGTCCCATATATAGGTAGACAGGTAGGATAATAGGCAACTTCTAGGTAAGGAGATGGTTTATACATAGGTAAGCGCTATTTTTACTACCTATGTACTAACAACCTGATTGTGGGTCGTTAGTAGGTAGGTCGGAAAAAAGTAACTGAATTAACCACCATGGTAATTAGCTAGACAACTGGAACCCAACTGAAAACTATTTTCTGACCACTTACCATTCATCCTTCATGGTGCACTGGTGGGTGCTGGTTCACTTCGGCCCTGTGTAAAGACCCATTGGATTATTGTTGTCAAAAATTTCTCATAATACCTATCGCAAGCAAAAAGAAAAGATCATTTTGAAGAATGTAATGCCAGGACAAAAAACACAATGCTAACTCTAATGGTCATGCCATTTTTCAAAACACCTACCCTTTCCAATAGGCAAAATTAGCCCTGGTAAGGTGCCTTCCTAAAATACTGTAGGAAATCTCATGAGATCTTAACCAGCGAGGGGTTGCCATAATTTCTAATACCTGCACAACACTGGTTTGAACTTGCTATAGTTTTTTTCAATTTTGGTCTCACATTTTGAGAAAATTTGAGAGGTGTTAGTTAGGGAATTCCATGGAACATTTCCTATTGCAGCTGGTGCTGGTTTGAAGCAGTGTTGTGCCAGTATCAACTTTTCAACACACCGGACTTGTCCTGGAATCAGGGTTTTTTCTTCTTCTTTTCCCCATGCCTGGCATGTCTGGTATATCTGGTACTGTTTTGTGGGTGGTCTGAATTTTCAACAGTGATCCTCACATCAAGAGGAACGCATATTGATGATGAAACCCTGCAAAACTTTATTAATAAACACACCGTAGATGTACAAAAGGAATAAGAAAAAAACAAAAGGGAGAATTTACACAATGTCAAGTTAGCTCAAAACCTCTCTGTATCAAAAATCGATCGCTTGCAATAGATTGGTTGTGATGATGGGAGGTGTGTCCTGAAGAGGTCAAAGTCAAGAAATAGGTAAGCCTCCGACTACCGCCTGACTTAAGAAGGAGGAGGCTTGCATCCTAACATGTCTTTCATGAACCTTGAAAGAAGGGATGTGGAAAGCTGTGCATATTTTTCAGGCTCCCAGCTGTGTTCCAGTAGATTCCCTGGATTCGACTACTTAACCTTATCCAAAACTTCCAGTGCA
>Ga0116231_10007736_pt1 | contig 19391 bp, 12 predicted proteins | sample S1TSphgellanicum_2_FD_89695 | JGI IMG/M metagenome (GOLD analysis project Ga0116231, IMG submission 89695) | Host-associated microbial communities from peat moss isolated from Minnesota, USA - S1T2_Fd - Sphagnum magellanicum MG | ecosystem: Host-associated > Plants > Peat moss > Unclassified...
GCCAATCTATTTGTTAAATGAACAAAAAGTAGGACTAAAACCCATCAAAACATTATTATACATTCAATCTTTTTAGTTGAAAGATAAATAACAAGATACTTGTTCATTATTATGCATTAACTTAAAAAATTTGCATTGTAATTTAAGTAGGTTTCAAGTAGACTTTTTAAAATGTAAGTAGATTTAAAAATCTATTTTTTGTAGTGTAAGAATTGATTCAAGTATGTGTCAAGTATATTCTACCAAAGAGAAAGTAAATTTGTTTTTTGGTGATACACTTGAATATACAATGATCTTTATGCTATAACTTCATACATGTATATTTCATTAATTTTTCTAATGAAAAAGTAGGTTTGATCACCATTTTGACCAGTCAATTTCAAATGTACTTATTCCCTACTTTTATTTTTCCAAAGTTTTTGAAATTTTGTAATTGATTTACAATAAACCCAATTGAGAGCTCAATAATTTCAAAATGAAATCTAAGTAGGTTCTTTTATCATTAATTTAAAACCATCTGCTAAAGGTTGTAACAATCCAAACAATCCCATTACATTAGGACCCTTTCTACGTTGCATGGAAGCCATTACTTTACGTTCAGCTAAAACTAAAAAGGCTACTCCTAGTAAAAGGGGTATTATTATTCCAAGTATTCTTGCTAAAATACCAATGATATATAGTCTCATTTTGTTGGCTTTTTTTTTAATCTTGTTCCATGTTAAAAGCTACGAAAAATATATATATATATATATATTTCTTTCTGCTAGCTTTAGAAAAACATGGGTTGTGGACCACAGACTAAAAATTTGGATATACTTTCTTGTGTTTTTGTGAAAAATTGTCTCTTTTTAAATGTGATATTTTTTCATCAATTTTTTCAATATACTTTACCATGCTTTCACTGGATGTGCCTTTGGTGTTGTTGGAAAGATCTTGATGAATAACATTTAATGAAATTAATGTCATAGGTTTTGGACTTAGGATGTGGGAAATATCAAAATTTAAGTGAATTTTTCCCTTGAAAATTCAAATAAATTATAGAAAACCAGGTTGTGGAAGCACAAATCAGTTGAGAATGTTGTCACACTTGCAGGTCATATTTAACTCTTCGAAAATTGGATATAGGGTCTAGGGTTTAAGGTTTAATTTAACCCTAAATCCTACCTACAAAACAATTTTCATATGTTGAGTTTCCCCTATTTTCAAACAGGTTCGCACTTGAGCCAATGCAACAGGCCACAGTAGTGATATATAAATCCAGCAATGTTTCTGAAAATTTGAAAAAATATGACACATGAAAACCTCAAAAACCACTTTCTTTTCATAAGAATTAAATTGAACTAAATTTCACCTGAGGAAAAAACACTGGTCTATTCCCACATATGACGGGTTGAGGATAGTAGTGAGAAAATTTTAACAATTTGTTAAGATTTACAAATCAAATTTAGGAGCAGGCTATAGTGAAGTTGCTGCTGCTTGATCTCTTGCTGATACAACCACTCCACAAAATCATTGGGCAGTAAGAAATCTTCATTTCGCAATTTGAACCTCAGAAATTTGAATATTTCATAAAAGCCAGCAATGACAGCCAAGCTATTCTTCATACCAACCAGCATTTTGTCAACACCGTTCCTACAGGTACCAAGACCCCCAACCATTTTCAGTTAAGGACCCCATTATTTGATATAACATGATGTCTTGAGTGTAAGGTAAAGCCCTCAGGTGGGGGCATTCTCAAAATAAGGGGCCTAGGATGAGACAATATGGTTTAACTTCTTCTTTTCCTGTCAAAATCTGGTGACCTTTGTGTATTTGTTCCAAAAAGACCTTTTGTACAAACTTTGATTATGGATTGTTTTTTGGTCACCACTGTGCAAAATTTAGCCAAAAAACAAAAGCACTGGTATAATCCATTTGCCAAAAACACTTGATTCTGAATTTTAGATATTCAGAAACGGGGAATTATAGTCAGCTTTGGAATATGGTCAGCCTCCAGACTCCAGAGGGTTACCTAAAGATTGTCAAGGTAATATGCTAAGGTCATCTGTGTTGTCGGGCCTGTCAGAACCTTCCTGAATCTAGGATGAAAGTTCAACATTTCTCTACCTTGCGTAATAATACGTATCTTCTTCCCTCTTGCCCTTGCCATCACTATTGGTTGCTGAGATTCCCCAATCCACTGAAATCGACAAACTTTTCAATTGGGGGACCTGGAGTTTGGAAGGAAATAGAAGGGAAGGGCTACTTTATTTCTTTATTTTATGGCCATGATTTGACCATATGCCATGGTCATCATGATTTTGACAGTTTAGAAAAATACCACCACAACTTACAAGGCAGCATATGAATTTCTTTACCTAACAATTTGTTTTGTTTGTTGATACTTTGATAGTCCTTGCCATCAGCAGCCAGCAGCAGAGCAAATGGGATAGTCAATCAGGTGTTTGAATGCAATGATTAGGGTGTTGGCACGGGTCTGGTTCATGACCAACATATAGGCAATCAGAATGGCCATGTGCAAATGTTAGAGCAGGTTGGTCTCAAGGGTGACAGCTCTCCTCAAAGGGGTAATGCTCCTTGTGCTCCATGCTGTCCACTGTTCACTAAAGACAAAGCCAAAATTTCTCCTCGTGTACCATCCACCAACCCAAAATGGAACAACTTCTGAATCTCAACTCCAAAAGACTTCAAATCTGTTTTAAGAACTTCAGCCTTATTAGTCCCTATATTTAGTCATTATTAGGATGCACTCACAATGATTGTATACATGTGAGCTTCATGGGGATGGCTATCAGCTGCTAATTTACTGGGTGGACAAGAATGTCATTTGGAATTCCAAGGGGTTTATGCTCATTGATTCTGCCTTGGATGGCAAAGTGGAGAAAAGATTGGAGTCTAATTATTGTGGAACACTAGTGTGAAAGATGTGAGTCAACTTATACAGAAGCATCATTGAGGAAGGATTTGAGTACCAATTTTTTCGTGAAACAGCCCCCAGCTATCACAGAAAGCAACTGCCCTTAACAAATCTACCTCATATGCAGCTTCCCTCTCTTCTTCTTATATGCATCATAGACCAGCCAAGAATAAGATCCAAGAACACATTACGTAATGAATACTTCATAGCTTCCCTAATGCTCGTCTCCTTACCCAGAAAAAGCATTTCTATGAAATTAAAAATTATACGTGGGATACAAGGAACTCTATAAAGTAACGACTATGGACATTTGTCTGAAATGAAAAAGACAAAAGACAATTTCTCAGGCATCAAATCTCCTAGCTAGGAAATAAATCAAATTGAGAATCGTGGGTTTTCTTTTTGTTGTACTAGTAATGAGCAGCAGCAGCAGCAGACATTGCAAGGGTAGTAACCACAACAGGAGTAACCAACCAACCAACCACCCCAATTTTAAAACAACAACAACAAACAATTTTTTTGTTATTTCTTTTCAATTAATGTTGTTTTTGGTTTCACTAATTTTCTGAATGACTGGTTTCATTTCTTGAAAGTACATTTTTAAAATTAAAATTTTCCTTTTCCTTCATAATTGGGAAATAGTATCTGATCACCTGGAATGACTCTGCCCTGTATGACAGGTTCAGACGTCAAACTATTAACTTCGCTTCTTAAACATAGAACTTCTCATCTGGATGCATGCATTTATATATGGAACATGCCCATTCATCATATGCACACACACATAGTACTTCAGCTGTCGCTCACACGTTGGAACCAAAATTTTGTGTTCAAATCCTACACCAATAATACCTAGTCTCTTCACTAGGGGCAGAGCCAACAAAAGAAGAAAACTTCTTTCATAGAAATTGTATACCTACACAACCAGTGTGGCATTGGAGCTTACCCTGGGGCCTGTACGAGAGGCAGTCTGGACGTTTGGACAATGGAGACAGCCAGAAAGAGATAGAGAGAGGCTATTGTTAAGAACAGTTATTAAAAACAGGGATGAGGTGTAAACCTGCCAAACTTTAATTGAGGGATACACAGAACTTGTTAGACAGTAGACTAGAGTCTAGTTTGTGCAGGGGGCAGGCAATCAATTCATTTATGGGGCAGGTTTAAAGTTTAATGGTAAAGTTAAGTCTCACAAGGAGTTTTTGAACAACTCCCAGTGTGCTTGAATGTGGGAAAGTTAGAAATCCTTCTTAGGCCTGCTTTAGACTAGGAGTTGAGGCCAAAAAAATCTTGAGGTCAATAATGAAAAATTTGAGCATTTCTTGGCTCATTGTTTGGCCCCAAATTATTAATAAAATTTTATTTGTTTGGGGGTCAATGAGTTCATGTGTAAAGCAATTAAGACCAAAAAGTAGCGACCAAGGCTTCAACCTCTCATCTGCTTTTTTCCATTTTTTTGAATCATTTTTTTCTCATTTTTGATTCTTTTTTCAAATTAAAATTTGAAAGTCAGACCACCATGGGTGAACATAAACATAATTTTTTTGTGATTCTCGTTTTCTTATGGCAATATCTCAAATAGAAAAATAAAACATCTCTCCGTCATTCACAAACAAACATAAAAAATCAAAAAGAGGAATAAAGAATGAAGCGAGATGAAATGAAGAAATGGAAGAAATAAGGTTTAGTTGAGAAGAAGAAAATGAAGAGAGATAAAATGAAGACCTAAAAGATGAAGTGTTTGGTTGAGGAGAGAAAAATTAAAGAAAGATGAAATAATGAAGTAGAAATATAAGGCTTGGTTCAGGGTTACTTCATTCTACCATGTGGATTTCATCAAAACAACTATATTTTATTGCAGCAACATTGACGGTAAGGGTTGCAAATTGGCCTCCAAAGTTGGTAGGTAACTTTTTTTTTGCCTTGAGGCCAAGTCAAGGCCATAAAGTGATAGATTGATTAATTAATTAATTTTTCAGCCTTGACTCCTAGTGTAAAGCCCTTGTGACTGATTCAGTGATTGCACCAATAGGAATGCTTAATTTGAGTTCAACCTTGCCCTTGACTCCTAGTTTAAAGTGAGCCTCAGAGTCAATGTCAAAGCGAAAATCTGCTTCTCAATCAGGGAAAATTATCGGCTTCTCATTTGACATTGGTTCACAGTACCCTACTGATCGCATAATTTGAACTTCCTTGCGAGGTAGGCTCCTTGGGGATGTTGCAAAACTCTCTGTGAAACACAATTCCCTGTTGCGATTTTAGTCTATTAATCTTGGAGATAAAGTTTCACAATTTTCCCACAAATCCAAGAGCTAGTGGAAGATGTTAAACCTGCCAAAGAAATTGAATGCAGTCAGTACAAAAAGTACTGCTGCAAGTTTTTCGCCCAGTCTGCCCTTTGCCCCACTTGTTTTTACCTTGTGACACCTAAACATGTTTTGAGTATTAGGGGTATTTAACCTGTGTGTAGGCATGTTATTTGTCCTTTGGAACATTCATAACATGAGAAGTTATGAGTGCAAAACGTGCCCAGGTATCACCCAATTTTTTTAGCGAATATGAATGGGGCGAAGGGCAGACTGGGGACAAAATCCCAGCAGTAATTTTGTACTACTGCATTCTATTTCTCTGGCCGATTTAATATTTTTTGTTCCGTGTGTTTGGGGTGCCGTGCAATGGATTTGATTAGGGGGACAAGTAATTTAATCCACTACTAATCATTCAATTGATCTATAAATGAGTGTACTAAAGTGTAGGGTAAAGCATTGCGACAGGTGCTTGACAAAAATAAGGGGCCTGAAGGCAAAACTGACGAAGTCTTGAATTTCCATAAAGCTGTTGTCCATAAGTTTTACATAGTGTAAAATTTGGGCATCATTTTTCTTAAAATTATATTTCCCAAGATACCTGGCAAGTGTTCACTGGATTGCCAATGGGTATCATGGAAAAAAATGTCTGCCGGACTTTACTAAAATGAAAAGCCCACACCATTTTTGTAAAGTCCGACGGCTGTAATACACTTTGTAAGAGTATCTCCTGATACACTAGGAAATCTGGCCAGGTTTTTACTACACAAGGCCCTTTGATTACAGCAGTGGTAGCACGCATCCCACGCTGTTGTTCCTCTCTCTCTTCTCTCTACCGGATTTGTTGTCTTTTCACCAGTTCCGTGTTTTTCCACGGGGAGTTCCGGACTGGTTTGGTGGTGGTGTGTTTTTCTTTAGCAGCTGGCTAGTACGACGCTTCTGGCTTTCTTTGCAAGCGCGTGACGGACTGATGTGTGTCATGCAGTCGTCGTCTGCTAGTGCAGCAGCAAAAGCAGCAGCAGCACATGCTCTGCTTTGTGGTTGCTAGCTAGGGGAGATTGATGTTCATGAGAGAGATGGCGGAGTGAAGTATAAGTTGATTCTTAAATATATTATACTCTTGCTCAAGTTGTTGCTGATGAGTAAGTCATGATCGAGCCATCTGATGTAGAACACCAGTACAGCTTTATTTATATCCTCCTAATATATATTATTCATCTTGTGTGGTGGAATGGTCGTAGGGGTGCAGGTGTGTACAATGGAAGCGGGTGGAGGTAGTAGTACTAGTAGTTGTCACAAAAAAAAAATGATCACGAATATCATGATTTCCAGTGGGAAGAAGAATTAATACGGTTGATTAGTCTCGAGAAGTCATGACTGGCGTCAAGGAATTATTGTACGCTGTGGCGCTAGCTGTACTTATAGGTGGGTTCTGGTTGGTCGTGATCACCTGCAGGATGGAGGGCACTGCTAGCTAGTAATGGAGCGTGTAGAAAGGAAAGAAAGTATGTACATCACGGGTTGTAAACGGCGCTCATGATCTCTGGAGTACTGCAGCATGTAAGTGCTGCGCCGCGTGACCTGCTTTGTTACACATGCCTTAGAGCTTGATGGACATGTAATTGTGAAGTCCAGTTTTGGCTAGCTTCTTCCTCCTTTGTAACTTCTGGTACCAGGAAGTTTATAGGCCCGCGATGTCGTCCTCTTGGCAGCTTTAGTGTTCAACGCATTTGTTAAAGATCAATGTCTGAGACACTAAGCAGGCGCTGATCTGCGTTGGGACTGTTGATCGGATTTTCCTTTAGGAGAAGATTTGAAATCCAGCAAGCTTGCTCAAGGTGCTGTACTGCTCTCGGGCGACACCAGGAGGTAGTACTGAAGCTGCACTACTCATGTAACATCACAATTCAGTTGTAGAGTACATGAAGATCAGACGATTACCGTCAAGATCTTTGGGCAAAAGTGTTTTGAAGCCTAATTCTGTGAACATACAGCTCGCGCAGATGGGAGGCTGTAGATCGAACTGGTCATGAGTCAGCTGTTCACTACTTGAATCTCATGTTCTCAAATGATTACATTGCAGTCTGTGAATAATGGGCAAGAATAATTTTGGAGCCAGTCCGGCGGAAGCACTTTCGATCCGGAAGCAGCTGCACGTACCGTATGGATTGGTTTCCAGGCTGTGTCAACATAAACATCTTGAAAGGCACTGGAGAGGGTCACTTGTACACAATCTCCCATTGGATATATTGGCATGCATTCTAGAAGCATTCAAAAGATTGAGATGCCCGATTCGAATCGTGCAGGCCATTTGAGGATCTGTAGACATCGACGGTGCAGGCGTGGAGAACAGCTTGAACTGGCCGGCATGACGCATCTGCACCGTAATGTGAAGATTCAAGCGACTCCCTCATAGTAACCTGCTGTCCAAGCTTAAGAGAAGTTCGAGGACGTAGCTAGAATCTGATTTCATGTTGGCAAGGAGCGTAGGGGAAGCTGCTCTAAGCTGGGAGCCTGATGAGCGCGAGAGTTACATGGCTGCTGATCAGTGCGATTCTTCTCAACCTACAGTATGTGGAAGCAAGCTCAACCAAGTAGCGCTGCAGCTGCTTGCTCCAGCTTCTCGAGTCTGCCTGGAGCTGGCTGTAGTACTGATGAATATGGCGCTAGTTATGTCTCTCACTGCGACAACTCAAAGACGACTAGTGCTTTCTGCTCCTCCAGCTTGCTGCATGACACTAAAACATGGTAAGTCCTCTTTATAAAACCCTTGAAGTACTTGAGCGGCGGTGTATACTCAGGAATAGCCGCAGCAGGAAGCGTAAAAGTAGTTGTGAACCTGCAGGACAATATTTCCAGTCTCCAAACTCTCCTTGTGTAAGACATTACAGGCAGAACCCCGCGTTGGCGATCTAACCAAAACATTGACCTGCAACTTATTGTTGTGCTTTTTGTGTATGTCTGTATGCAGTTCGGTAGGGTGCCAAGCGAGTGCACAGCTCAGAATCAATTCAGTCGCCAGAAAAACCTTGCATTTGCGTTCATTTACTTGTAGGCTAAACCATGATAATGCAACAGTTGAAGACCGCAAGAGTTGTTTTTCTTCGAGCACACTAGCACAGGTTAGCGGGGCATGCAGCAGTTCTTCCCATTACCAGAGACGCTCCACGACAACCGGATCATGGAAGATGTGCTCTAGTGAACCTGCTGCAGCTCATGTGCACAATAATTTCATCTTGCAGCCTGGAACTGTGATCCGGCTGAATCGAGTCACCAGCTCTCGATGTTTGACGAGGCCACGGAAGAGTGGGCAGATTGATGATATGCAGACTGATTCAAGGTCGCTCGTGGACCTCATCAGCAATAGTTCGGGGCGAGATGCCTGCAAGGCGCCCACTACTACTCGTACTGTCCAGAACACCCATTTCATGAACTACTGGTCACAACCGAAGAAGAGAAAATTAGTGCAGCACAGTCTAAGCTTTGGATCTCATCTGCAGCTGCAGGAGAGTGCGCTGCAGCTGGGAATTGGGTTCAGGGCTGCTGGGGGAAGTAGCTCGGCGGTTCATGAATGTCTTAGTTCGACCTGCAAACAAGCTCTGGATCAGTTCAACTATTACACCAGCTTGTTGAAGCCTGATCAAGGCTCTCAGAAGAATTCTGCAGCTTCGGATCTGACCTCAGAGCAGCAGCAGCAGCTACATATGGGTTCAGATCAAGATCAAGGCTCAAGATCCAGCTCTGTTGACGAGGTCGCTGGACCACCAGCTCTCGACGACCCGGGATCATCGCGATGTTCGAGCCCTGTTCCAGATCCGGATAAGGAACCCACAGCGCAGAAATTCGACCCAGTACTGCAGCAGGAACCACAAGAGGAAGAACTGATATCATCTGCACATGAGTCTTTGCGTTCACAAGAAGTTCCTGGATGTGTGAAGAAAGCTTACACTAGGCCTGGCGTCCCTCCAGGAAATACACTAGATGCAGCTTCACAGCAGCTAGAATTAGAAGACAGGACTAGGAGCCCTGCAGGCCCCACGGAGAGAGAATTCTATCCACGGGCAACAGTACCATTGGCACTCGAAACTAGGGTCGAAAAGAAAATTTCCAACCTGCAGGAAAGCAGCATATATCAGCTGCACCACACGCAGCAGGGACTTCCTTCTAGGCCTCAGTCTGACACGAATGTAAATGAAGAAGAAGAAGAAGCAGGTCCCTCATGGTTACAATTGCGGCTAGGGACTACCCTGAAAGCAGACCTAGGAAGAATAGGTGAAGCTACACTAGTACAGGAACCTGGAGCTGTCACTTCAAGGAGTTTCACGTATCCAGAAGTGACCAAGTCGCCAATTGCCGTACTGCCAAGCTCAGATCCAACAGGAACAATCAGCGGAACTAGGCCAGCTCCCTTGAATCCCCCAAGTACTGACACCAGCAGGTTGGATCCGGCCTACAGCAGAGCACATGAACTACTGCAGTCTGTCTCCCCCTCCTTTGATCAGCCACTGCAAAATCGGGGACAGCTCCAAGCTGCATCCGCCATCCTATTTCCTCAAGGAGCTGCTGTAGCTTCCAGGACTAGCAGACAGCAGGTGCATGGAGCTTCGGTTTGTCCAAGCTTGCATCATGGAGAAGGAATGGTACTCCCTCTTAGACATGACAATCCAGCGGCTCCAGGGGCTCAACAGGTTCTCCAGTTTCTGAGAGACACAACCGCCCATCAAATTCCGGTTAATTCCGCCGCGAGATTTCCATTTCCTGCTGAGAAGGGAGATGCAAGACAGCCACCTGCAGGAACTGCAAGGCAAATGACCAGTTGGAAAGCTGGTGAAGGACCGTCCCAGCGCCCTAGAGTAGATGCAGCTCATGAGCTACTAAGACCCCCAACGTCGTCTTCACCATCTCAACGGCCTGCACCACCGAGATTTCAATCTGAAGAATCGTTCTTGGCATCTTGGATGATGATGCGACCAGAGGGAGCTGCAGCTGGTCCCAGCATTGACTCTTTTGGCAGAACACGAAGTTCCGATCATCACAGACCGGCCGGCCTAGTGTCGTTAGATCAACAGTCATCTTTTAGACTGCCTGCAGCGTGGTTGCACGAAATCCCTGCAAGCACATCAGCCCGAGCCGGAGTGTTGCAGGATTGGCGAGGATTTATATGCAACAAAGCAACTGCTTTGCAGTCTGTTAATCAAAGAGGACACAGTTTAGAAGGTCCATGGCACAGGCTGCTCGATCGCGTCGGCCCGCCCAATATGCTGCAATTCCCGCGACTGGATCGACCCAGCAGTTTGCAACAACCAGCTGCATCAGCAACAGCGGTTGGCAGTCAAGATATACACATGGCGGCTCATGTCAGGCCTGCGTCTCAGTTCCATAACTGGACCTCCACTTCTGGATTACCAGCGAGCCTGCAACCATGGACCACAAGCAGCTGGGTAAGTTACACATGCAAATTCTAGCTCACTACTGATCAAGCTAATTAAATCTGTACAAGAGAATGTGGTTTTTCTCGCACAACAAGCCACGGTTCATGACACATCACTGCCCGTGACACGTGTGAGGTAAACTTTGTGGTTGTATCCATTACAACGTACAATAAATGTGATGTTTATCGTGGTATATATTACATTCAAATGCGAATTATTTGATATTTAGTTAATGGCACATGTGATGCAAATGTAATATGTGCCGTTACTTGATCTGACAAATAATTGGCATTTGAATGTATACAATATATATGCCACAAAAAAATCACATATTGTACTTTGTAATGGATGAAACCACAAAGTTTACCTCACACATGTGTAGCGAGCAGGTGGCCTTTTGTGTCAGAAAAACCACATTCTCTTGTGATGAAAGCTCTTGAAGGGAGTACAACATTTCTCAAGTAAGTGTATAAGAAATGCCAATCACTAACCCCCCCAAAAAACGGTTCAGCTCTCATATTGACAAATTTATCTAACTACTGTAGAAGTCATGAGCTGTACTTGAAAGCTAGTTATCGGAAACGAAGTACATGCATGTCCATTGTCCAGATCTGATGCAGCTAGCTAAAATGATGACCAACGAATGAACTCAGAGAGCTGCTTCTTCGATCGCGTACATGTATATATGTATATTTATATGTATATTGCGTTTTAATTGCTGCATGCACATGTTGTACGTAATTATGCTCGGCCAGATACTAGTGTCGTACTAGAGCCCCAGCTGCTGCTAGTTTCTGTTCAAACCTTCAGGAGAGGAGTTTATAAATTATAACCGATAGTCTGCAGCTGCTGATCGCATGATTCTCCTTCTGATCAGGAAAGTTGCCCTCCTAGTTTTCTCATCCTACGATCCATTTCTGGGGACTTAAGATGAATAGTGGGTATGTGCTGCACGCCTACTGCTGCTGCTGCTACTACTTCGTCGTTGTCAACAACTACTACTGGCAGCTTGAAGCTGAAGGCATTGGTACTAGGGGAGCTGCAGCTGCTGCCGCGTCATCGAGCAGCTCAAGACAGCAGCAGTCGCCAGCTGATCCGCAGATGCAGCAGACAGGTTCAAGAACGACAGTGATCCACGACCATCTGCCAGAACCCAGCGGCGGCAGCAGATCAAGAGCGGCAGCTGGAGCAGGTTTGCTACCAAGTGTGGAAGCTGGGAGTGCGGAGCGGGATTTGCTGGTGGGGTTGCGAAGCCCATCCGCAAGGATCCGACCGCGTACGCCCCACCGCTACCACCCTGCAGGTCTTTGGTTCCGACTCGAGGCCGCTTCACACCAGTTACATACCCACAGCCCTTTGATTCATTTTTCTTCCATCTTCTTCTGCTATTGTCTTCTCTTTTAATGCTTTCCTCATGCTCAGTTAATATCACCACTATGTATATTGTCCAGTTTCTTTTCTTGTTCTTTTGTTATTGGAAAGGAAAGTTCAAGTTGGAGATCAGCAACTAGCCTTCACCCTCAACTTCTTAGGGTCAACTACTCTTAATTTTCACTCAGGACAGTCTCTGGCCTTCACCAGGTTAAGCTACTTTACAGTCAACTACTCTTAAATTGTCACTCAGGACAGATTCCAGTTTTCACCCTGAGATTTTTACGCTCAACTACTCTTTATTATCACTTGGGAGAGATTCCAGCCTTCAACCTGAGCTTCTTAGGGTCATCTAGACCCTTAATCGTCACTTGAGAGAGATTCCGGCCTTCACCCTAAACTCCTTAGGGTCGTTGCTCTTAATTGTCACGAGCTTGTAAAACATTCCGACCTTCTTACAGTTAACTACGTTCTTAATTGTCACTCAGGAGAGATTCTGGCCAGTCTTTATTTTTTGGGGCAAAAATTTGCCAGAAGTCAACACTGACCTCAAATTTTGGGCTAAAATTCTCTTTTTCCCCAAAAGCAAGTAGCCAAATTTCGCCCATTCTTATTTTTTGGGGGGAGAGCGTCGCCACAGGTCTGTGGACGAAACTGTTGTCACGCTCTAAAATTGGAAAAGAAAACCTGACTCTGGCTTTCAATTAAAGAAGCCTTCACCCTATGGTTGTCAGGGGCAACTTCTCTTAATTGACAATCAGGAGATGTTATGGCCCCTGAGCTTCTTCGGGTCAGCTGCTAATTCAAATGCTTGTGGCCTGCACATATAGAAGACAATTTGGGCGGGTACATGCCTAGTTGGGACTTGAGGTAATACCATAATATTATCAGGGTTATTTTGATCGCAATACCTGATATATACTTATATTGAGATATACCCGTCACATACCAGCCCAAAATCAGCTTTGGACCCTAATGCCAGGACCAGGCTAGTATGAAAGTTTGTTTTTAAAATCCAACAACAATACTAAGCCAGTATGCAATTTTTTTTTTAATGCCACACCAGTACCAGCTGGTATATTGTTCAAAAGTTGATACCCACCCAACACTGATAAAACCTCCCCAGGTCCAGGGAATAGTTACAAAGTTTGATACGCTGTGGCAGAATCTCTCCCAAGTACTAATTACATTAGATACCAGCCATTGGTCAAATGCGGATATTTGGCCACCTACCCTAGACTGGCTTGGTCCTCCCAATGGGCTATAACCTGATACATGACAAACTTTCAGAGGTCAGGATCTTGTGTTTTCCTTGACACATCTGCCTATTTGAAATTCAGATGTACCTCAGGGGTGATGATGCACTGGTATAGTCCCTTATGGGACCCTGAGATCAAAGAAAGTCTTGGGTTCAAACCTCCAGTGGTGTGCAGGTGAAACTCCTGCTGGCTCTCTGCTAGCAATGAGCTTAACTTGGGGGTGCCGACTTCTTGTCAGGTCAGGTCTGCTGTTGTGCTTCAAAAGAAAAAAATTCAGGAGATGTAATGAAGAGATCCTTCATATACGTTTGTAGGAGTAAATGAGAAACAAAAAAAAATTGACCAATGTTGGCCTGTTGGATGTTGATAGTCCCTCTCCCTCTGGATTAGGTCCTAACAAAGTTCATTGCAAAGAGGATGAAGTAACTAACAGGAATTCACAAATAAACCATAATAAGAAAACCCAGTTTAAACGGGTTTATGAATCTCTTGCAATGAAAATGTAAGAGATTAAGATTTTGGCATTTTGGCAGCTTTTTGGAGTTCTATTGATTTGTTCAGATACTAGTGAGACATAAGGTCAGAGTGATTTTTCTTTTGGTTGAAATACATATTTTTCCAAGCTTGAGGAACACAAATTTGGAGAAAAACTGGGAAATTGTTTTTTGATAAATTCTTTTGATGTAAATTTTGTAATTGCAATTTAATATTTCATAAAGTAAGTTTTCTTGAGACTTTGGAGGTGACTTTAGGGGTAGATCTAAATGCCAAAACAGGAATAACAAGGTTTAGAAATTTGAAAAACCAAGCTCAAACCCATACCTACAAAACCTAGGAAGTTTTTTTTGTGTCTTTGTACCAAAATCAAGACCAACCAACACTATTTTGAACTAGTGTTCAGTCGGTATTTGGTTTTGTGGGTTAGACTTGCTAGTTTCAGTTCAGTTAGTAAAAACTATACTGGAACCAGATCTGATTTTTGAGATCAATTCTAAAACCTTTTAAGAAGCAGATCTGGAATGAGGTTCCCAGTTTCATTTATGAGTGCAACTGGAACTACACCTGTGCTTTTTGAAATAAAAACAAGACTCTAACTGGGGACTATCCAGAGGTTAATCACCAATTAACCATCGATTCTTATCAGGGTTACCTGGAACTGGGTCTGATTTTTGGAACCAGAACCATTGTAATTTATATTTTGGAATGGAACCGGAGGTTCTTCATAAAAGTAAAGAACCGCCCAGCGCTGGTTTGAACACATGAAAAGACTTCACATGGTCACCAGGCTGGTGTTAGAGACCTATAAGTGGTGTACATAGATTGCTGGTCAAGTTGGCTGGTGACATCTGAAATGCTTCTTCCAGTTCACGGATGTTGAGATCGGTCAGGACTCAGGTGGGAATCCATGCCTTGGACATGGGGAAATTTTGGAGGCAAGCCAACTTTCAATTTGGGTCTTAATGATGTACATCATATGTGGATTCAGGGATGGAAATTTTGGAATTAAATCTTACACAATCTTCAATATACACTACCTTGAATTTTCTACCTGCCACCAATGTATAGGAAGATTCTCATGTTTGAAAATTCTGAACCATGTAACATGTCCAAGTCTACATTATTGCTCAATGCTGATCCTCAACAAGCTATTGCAAGTAGGATCTATGTATTTTTCCAGTGTTCTTTAGGGGGGCAAAGAACTCTATCTTTCATTTTGTTCTTCATGAGGATTGGAACTCCATGTTGCCCTGTATTTTGACAAACATGTCACTCTGTGATTTACAGACATGGGATTCCAACACTGGATCAAGTACCCAAGGCTTATTTGCATGTGAAGTAAGTCTTCAAACTCTGCATTGTCGGAGCCTTGAACAAGCTCTACTAGGGTGCTCTCCTAATAACATGAAGAACATGATGAAGTTCTGCAGCAGTTTCCATCAGACACAAAGCTTTCTGACTTTTGCCAAATGTTGAGAAGGGGTTAAAAGGAGAGAAAATAATCTAGCAACTAGCAGGGTTTAGGGTGGAACGAATTCTGAATGGAAACTGAGTTTAAGTTACAGTGCAAGGGTTCAAGGTCAATAAAGGGTTTTTGTTTCTGCGGGGAGAGGAAAGGTGGAAGTCATCAACTGCACACAACCAAAAGTTCGTCACAAAGTATTGAACTTCCAAAATGTTACTATCCTTCTTAAAATGAGAATGCAAACTTGAGATCCTGATCTAGTCTCCCTATGTTGGAAAATAAGTCATGTAATAGTTCTCTTTTGATAAAGTCACCAAGGTAGAACTCTGGGCTCATTTGAAATTCTAAAACTTGAAGTAGCTGAATATATGCAGTTCAACTTAGCAGGATCCATTGGAGCTGCATGGTTGAGATCTATTATTTAAAAGGCCAATCATTATGCTCATTAAATACTACAATGATAGAGGGGTGACCAACTGGAAGGATGTGTTCCCTCTTGTTGTGTGTCGCAGAGATGAGAATGTCACAGTTTCAGTGGTGAGGAAATACTTGGTGGAGAGGCTTGGGCTTGAAAACGAGTCAGAGGTAATATTATACATTGCATGCTCCGAGATTGTGATCACTATTGACCACAATGCTGCAACTTTTTTTTCTAATGTGCGTTGCCAGGGTTGGTTAGAGATGGACACCAAAATGTAAATCATGGATGGGTACACTACTTTTGTTTTCTTTTAGATTGCTTTAACCATACAACAATCAACTTGAGGTACCAGCCACACTCAATCCATTGCAGGCACAAAATGTAAACTAATGCAGTGAGCATATGGCTAATTGCATGTTAATAACCCTTAAATGTCAGAGAAAGAAAAAAACACGCTGAAAATGTGAATTTAAGGGTTAATGCATACCGACACAAATCAAAGTCTGATAGGCTGAATTTCTAGATTTCCATCAAACCATCTAGCTGCTTATATAAAATCTAGACTGCATAGACTTGGAGGCCTTTTATGTGAAAGATGGCAATTTGATTGGCCCAGGTGGTAACATTGATCTTTTTTTGTGTAGTCACTTTTGCATGTTTAGGGGTGGGGATGGGGGAGTAATTAACACAGTGTCGGATGTGGTACATATTGATCTAAGGGGACCAAATAGGGGGTTTGGATGACGATGCTTAAACCATTCAATTATCAATTAGACGATCCATAGTTCAACTTTCTTGAGAGGTGCTAGTCTATTTGTATTTTGGCACATTGTGGTCATGTATTGCACCAACTGGATTGCCTTTATGCTTGGTGATATCTGAAGTGTTGGAAATGGACTAATTGCAGGTGGAGATTGCATGCAATGAGCTCACCCTGCAGCCGATGCTTTCATTGCAATATGTGCGAGAAAACATCTGGCAACAAAGGATTGAAACCTCTAGCATACACCAGGTACCAAGTTCATCATCTGTACCAAATGGAAGGGTTCAAATTGAGGACCCCAATGACTCCACTCTTTCTTTGGAGGATGTGATCATGGTCCTTCACTACAGCAGGACACACCAAGCTTGAGATCACAACCAACTTCTTTTTTTTTCTTTTGTTCCTTTTCTTTCCTTTTGTATCCTATCCTTTCCTTTCCTTTCCTTTCTTTTCCAGTCCCTGCATGAACCATGAAACCCCAATTCATCTTCATTTTGATGTGCCAGGATAGTCCCCAGGGACTAGCTAGGTGTAGATACAGAAAATTCAGAAATTTTTGTGGTTAGGTGAAATTCTTAGCTCCACAGGTTAGATATTTCTTCTTAGAATGGCCAGCATGAATGAACTCAGTGCTGGAAAATTCAATCATTTTTTAATGTCTTCTTCTCAAGTAAGTTTCTGCTTTGAAGGTGGGTATCCTGATTGGAAGGGATAGCAACTGCTGATCTGAGTCAGCAACCAGGATTCCTCTTGCTAAGCACATTCTCAAGACTTCAAAGATTTCCAAGTCTTGAGTTCCGGTGTTTTGAAAAAGAACTTCAAACTCAGTCGGGTTTGGAATTAGGGTTTGATTCCACAATTCCACCTATTGCACATAACCCTGACATTCGAATTTGTGTAATACCACACCAAATTGGTGTACAGCGAATTACATTTCAAATGTGCCTGAAAAGTGCATTCTGCCTACTATCGAAAAAGTCTTATTGAACTGCCTAAAGTACCAAAAATTATGTAGCACAGGATTGAAGCATTTGTAAAGTTCAAGTTTCTGCTCCAAGACAATGTGGGTTCAACAGGTTTGGTTTGGGATCCAGTTCCTTCAAGAGTTGCACGGAACTAGCCAACAAAGCTTATGACTATGGGTATGGAGGGTCAGGGAGTTGTTGTGTATCACTTGCAATGTCATGTTCTTATTACTGATTGAAGTTAATAATGTCTAAACTTATTTTGAAAACTCTAAGAAAACAATGTTTAGCACAAAAAAAGTGAACACAAAAGAAGATATTAATATGTACCATCTGAGCATTATAGCTATTAGCCAAGTGTTAAGGCATGGCAAGTAGCAAGCAAGTGCAATGAATTAAACACGTGAGGTCTATGTTTTCAAAGGACTAGGTGCCAATAGCCCAATAGGAAAGATGTTCTTCAGTTGTTTGAATCTAATAATTTAATTGATTGCATCTTCCCAAATGGTTGGCATCAATAAATGCCAAAGTTTTTAGAATTTTTGGAAATTGGACAACAAATGAAGTTTGAACACCTTAAAATATCTTTAGATCATGTTTAATCATACCAAGCTCTATTGTAAGGTAATCTATGTCCATTGGATGAAATGTGAATCAAAATTGGAAAAATACCATAAGTTATCAAAATGAAGTTAATTGGAAAAGTTGGAAAGGTGAGACAACATATGGAAATAGAATTAGTTGGGAATTTTTCTTTTCCCATTAACTCCATTTCCTTCCATTGTGTTACTTTGTTAAGTTATGTATCATCCAAATGAACATATACTGCTTTAAATTGGAAGCTAGAATAACACAATAACTTAAAGTATTGTAAAATGTTCATTCATTGCCCAACTTATCTAAGTTCAACCATTTTTCAACTTCCTCAAATTGTCCCACATGCTTGAGTTCATCACTTATCCCATTTATGTGACTTTGCCCATTGCCCAACTTCCATCAATCATACATCATTCAATTGAATCTTTGAATTGTCCACAATCCCTTATTCCATCCATTGTCCAACTTCCCCAAATCATCCCACCTTACTCAGGTTTATCCATTTTTTCAACTTCCCCACATCAATCCATTGTTCAATTTTCCAAAGTTTATACATTGTCTGATTTTGGCTACTTAAAAAATTATTGTCCATAAGATTCATCCCTTTCATGCAAAACATCATTGTTGAATCAATGCATCAAATGTTCTTTAATAAAATGCTTCAACTTCAAGTATAAATAGAGTTTCATCATAAATCAAGTTTGCTCTTTTTTTTATATAAAACCTCTTTGTATTGGGCATCACTAGAAAATAAGCCCAAACTTGTGACTACTTGCATGAGAAGCTAAATTACAATTAAATCATTGCATTTATTTAGTGCTTGTCATATGGCACAAGTTCACCAATTACATGTAATAATTATGATTTATTGTCGAATGCTACATGATGCTAAATGTGAACAAGGCATAAATTTGTGAGATAATCATGTCCTTCGATGAATGACTTCAATGCAAGATTATTTTCATGTTGCCTTATTGTACACAAAAATCATGTTTTTTACATTTTCACAAGCTAAAAATGTTTTGCCACAATCTCCAAATCAAAAATATATAATGACACTAGAAGAAATTTTGTCCTTTGCAACCAAGAAATTTATGACTACAAGTTTTAATTGACTATATGTATGACTTTAGTCATTTAAACTATTACTTTAAATCCTATGTGTAAAAAATCATATATTAATGGGGCATGTGGCTAGTAGATGATGAAGTGACAACAAGATGGGGGATGTCAATTTCATCATTTTTATTTCATCTATATGGCATCCATGTGACTAATTACAAAATGACATGAATGTTCAATTATCATTTCAATGATTAAAAATGATAACAAATCATTTGATATTAACATAGACAACCCTAAAAACCCACCCCCCCCCACCTCATTATATACACCCACAC
>Ga0116231_10007738_pt1 | contig 19389 bp, 9 predicted proteins | sample S1TSphgellanicum_2_FD_89695 | JGI IMG/M metagenome (GOLD analysis project Ga0116231, IMG submission 89695) | Host-associated microbial communities from peat moss isolated from Minnesota, USA - S1T2_Fd - Sphagnum magellanicum MG | ecosystem: Host-associated > Plants > Peat moss > Unclassified...
AACTTAAAAGAAAAAAAATCAAGGCATTTTGAATGCATGCTGAGCCTTCCCATTGGTTGCATGAAATTTCTATATCCAAAATTGTTCATCACCATTTTTAGCCTAGGCTAATACCCCCATTATAAATTGGGTACTTACTAGTAACTTGTTGCAAAATACCAAAAGAGAGAAAGACCTATATATATATATATATACACAAGGGTGGAAATCCTATGCTACAAATAAGCAAGTGATGGAAGTGCACTAGCTAGTATGTGCGGAAGAGATGAAGAACTATGACTAAGTGTGGCAACCTGTTGAAGAATCGTGATGGCTTACACATGTTGTAAGGCTATCGACATTCGTTGACTATAATGAGATATAAGCATTGAAGGTACCAAGGAGGTTTGTTGATGATGAACTATATAGGCATGTACACAAGAAATCAGAAAGGAATCAAAATGAAGATGGAAACAATGTAGGTTTTTATGGCAAGGGGAATGAAATCATCTTTTGGGGCTTGCTCTATGTAGGATCGTGCCTTGTCTTGAACAGCAATTGTCACTGCATGCGATGTTGTTGTTGAAACAAATTACACCAAATTTGTACAAGTCGGATTGACAATGGCAATGCCCACCATGGTTCAAAAACTATCTTTAGTAATGATAATATCCATTCATCTTCATGTATGGCGAGGGAAAAGGTGAGAAACCTCCTTCTGTATTTGAACTCCATTCTTTAATGCAATAGTTACAATGGTATTTCAAAGCATATCATGGACTATAATGCGTTGATTCCTACATGAGCAATGTAGCAAATGGATACCCAAATCATCGATGGTATGACCACATTGACATCATGAAAGATGTGAAACTATAGGATGTGGTATACCAAGAAAAATACAGAGTGTTGTAAGAAAATGGGCGGAGGATAAACGGAATGAAGGGGTGCTAAGATGAGCTAATAACCAAGCCCCTACTGCTAGATTTGCACAAAAGCAAAGACAAGCACGCACGACATCCGTAGGAACATCTACTATAAGCGAAGTAAATTCTTGTTCATGTAATTGGTCCATCAAAGAAGACTACATTTGAAGATAGGACTGCACTATTAGATTTTCGAAAAGCAAAACATGTGATTGGACAACCTCAAGTAACATTGCACAAGTATCCCGTAGTGTGACATGGAAAGGATAATTACTAGTTTCTACATGTGCCACCGCATCAAGGAGAGTAGGGTGATCATCTTGCTAGGAACGAAAAACTAGTGCAAGAACAATCAAAGCCCAACATCCTAAAAAGGCAAGAGTAACACATCAAACCACTTCAAGAAAACTTAACCCCACTAAAGAAGCAAGAAGAGTGACAATGAACTAAATGGCCCACTGTGGTGCCAAAGGATTTCAACCCTAATAGTTTTTCCAACATAGCTATGGTACAAGCATCAAACTCGATATAATGCTACAAAATACATGGTGATGGAAACATAATACAATGTAAGTAGTTTGGTCGTTAGGCATAACAAAGTGAAGACATCGCAAAAGCTATTTGAAAATCTATGAGCATAGGAAGGCTAGCGATTATGATGATGTGTTATTAGAACACCTCTAACACAAAGGATTCCACAAATGGCAAAAAACTCACTTGAACTCCTAGAATATGAAAATCGGACTCAAATGTAAGAAAGCTTGGAGGAAGTAATATAGATTGGTCTAACCCCTATGGAGACCATGCAACACACTTTGTCAGCTGCACTAAAAGTTTTAATGTGTCAAATTCCTCTTGTAATCACAAAAAAACAACACATCCAAGGTAAGACCAATTATGTGTGTATCATATGCCAATGAAGGAAAAACACAAGTAGGGTGGGTTGCAACAATAGGATGGAGATCGTGAAAATGAACTAATGTAAACAACACTCCTCCCAAAGGACCCCCCCCATTTTGTACTAAATTTGAATGAAATAACAATAAGATCTCCGTGCCTAAAAGCATTCGAAAAATATAATGGAGATGGGCGTCCATAAAAATAACGGACAAATGGGAAGAGCTAATCCAAGGTGTTAGTAGAAGACCACAACTCCTTAAAAATGGATGTTTGAAATATTAAATTCAACACGTTTCAAACATCCACTTATAATAGCACCCATTTCGGATGTAAATCCAACAGAGTTTTAACCCCATGAACCACTATCTCCGCCAGTGTTGCCACCCCAAATTAGTGTGGATTAAAACATGATCTACAAATGTATCCTTGAATTGAATAACCAATGTGCAAACAACTAACCAATAAATCACCTCTCCAATTACAATGGGTCAAATGCCTTTGGCTTGTTTCTCCAAAGTCAATAGTTGCGATGCAACAAACAAACATGATATTGATGGAGGAACATGACCACGAGCAATGTGCTCGCATATTTCAGAAAAAAGTCAAAACCACTAACAAGGTCGTTAGGGACAAAACAATCTCACAAAAACTCATACACCATACTTGAAAGACCATTAGATGAAAGACTTGGAAAATGTGTCAAAGCAAAAATAAATGCCTTTCCTTCCAAAACAAAAGTTGTCTCTAGATGAAAATCATCGATAAAAGGGGGGTGGTCAACTTCAACCAATTGATGAAGATGGCAAAGGGCCGCAATGGTCTCAACTAATGGGGCTGTAAGAGTGTTGGGAACTAATGTGCGCATTGCTCAAACATACTCCCCTACATGAATAAATGTTTGTGCACAACGCAATTATGTTAATGGAGTGGAGTAAGATCTAGTGCCATCTCTAAAAATCTTTGGGAAGCTAACATTTGTGCTTTAATTGTGAGCTCCTCTTGTAATGTCTTCTAGTCCCTTACCATGTACTAACACGAACGAGTGCGCATTTCTTGGTGGCCTTTCTCACCACCCCATGGAAAATGACAAACACCAAAAATGGAAAAGGAAAAATGCATGCCATGTTATTTATGTTAGATGGATTGACAACCAATCGAGCTAAAAGGATGCGCAAAACACACTGAACCTCAACACAGAAAGCATATGGAATATGATGGTATGAGTAGGGGCATGGTAAATCAAGGTGCAAACATTGATGATATATAATAATGCAATCCATGTCTAAGCCGAAGAAGGAGGAGAAGATGGTAATGCCGAAGGCATTGGCACTCTGGAAGTCAATGATTACCTATGTGTGGTGCATGATGTTTAGTGATGTGTTAAACTTGTTCCTGCTACATACAAGCAACCACACCCATGACAAGGAACATGTGGACACTACTGATGGGATGGATGGGCCTTTGGTGTATGTATAGATGATTGAAGAATAACCTATGGCTGATAATGTAAAAAAGGTGTGTAATGTGTGGACGAACTAGGAGTAATTAAAGAGACTAGATGAGGCAAAGTAAATGTGTCGTGACAATCCATACAAGTCGTCGTTATATCAAAATCTTGTTGTGATATTTGTCAACATTTTGATGACGGTGAAATGGTAGGGCCTACCATACTTATACACATTAAATAACAAGGGTTATTATTACTTGGACAAGGGTAAACAAAGGCGATGGCTCCTTTGACAAGGGATTCTAGTTAGCAACCCTAAAAGTGGCCCTGGTATCATACGGGGGTTTGGGTGAAGTTTCTGATACCTTGAACCTATGAAGCCCATAAAACCCTAAACCTTATAAACATTATTATTTTACTCCCTTCCTCACCCCCTTCATGAAATCTCATGACAAAAATAGGTAATTGGAAAAAATTAGGCTTTATAACAAACAAGGAGAACCTTGATCTCAATGTTCAAGGTGTTCTGCTAACCTTCCTTAGTGGGCAGAGATGTCAATGCTCTTCAAACCATTGTGAATGGTGTGTGCGGTTGGCTAGTTGGTTAACTATTCACACCTCTCTACTTATTTACCCAGTTCTATAATAAAGGAGAAGCAACCCCAAGTTTGAATCTATTGGTGATGGTGAGTGTGTGGAAATGGAGTTCCAGCAATGACGCCATTCAAGACGAAACCCATGCTGGAAATTTGCAAGTGATCTGCAACTACAATCATCACTGCTATTGCTATGGTGGTAGAGACTCGTGGATTCCATGTTGGTGTGGCATAAAACTTTGACCCCACCACAACAATCACCTTGTAACTTTGATGTTGCAAAAGGCTTGTCAGATGTGATGTCCTAATTCTGAATCGTTTTCATTGTTCTAACAACAATCAAAAGGATCAAACAGACATCATAAAATGGAAACATTTGTTTTGGCTTAAAATAGAACCATAGGATTTATGATTTTTTTAATGTATGAGAATGTAAAATATAAAATAGTCAAATCATCTAATGTTAACATATTTTGGTCTTAATGTATAAAGTTAATAGTCTTAAGGAAATTGGCATAAGACCCTAACTTTAAGTTTTTTTTGAAAAATCAAAATATGTTTGAACATTTTAAAGGTGCATAAAGAGGGAAAAACTTGGAAATAGAACATCTTTTATCTTGAGATAGTAGACATGGTTAAGGCATGGAAAAGGTTCAAAGTATTAAGGACCAAGCTTGAACATAAGAAAAATTGTTTAGACCATACAATTAGGCTTGGACCATAAAACCAAGTCTCAATTATATGTGAGGGTGTTTGAACCATAAGACCAAATCTCAACCATATGCAAAAGTGTTTGGACCATAAAACCAAACTTCAACCATAAACAAAAATGCTTACATTGTGAGTCCAAGCCTAGACCATAAGCCAAAAATGTTTAGACCATACGATTAGGCTTGCACCATAAACAAAATTGCATGGACCATGAGACCATGCCTCAACCATAAACAAAATGTGCTTGAACCATAAGACTAAGCCTCAACCATAAGCAAAAGTGATTGGACCATAAAACCAAGCCTCAACCATAAACAAAAATGCTTGTATCATGAGTCCAAGCCTGGACCATAAGCAAAAGTGTTTGGACCATAAGCCAAATAGTTCTGAATGTGAAAATGTTTGGACCATGAGGAAAAATGCTCAGAACATAATCCACACAATCTTCACAAGTCATAATGTTTGGATTTTTATAAAAAGACGCCATTGATGATATTATGTGAAATATTTACCATATGTAGGTTCCTAGATCTTACACGTTTGCTTTGGGGGCCAAAATGAACTAGCACTAACCAACACACTATGAAGGATGGATGGTAAGTGACCATGAAGAAACAATTTTGGGTTGGGTTCTAGTTAGTTAGCAAACCAAAGCAATTACCTCCTATGATTTTTTTACTACCTATCAACCTAGATAGGTAGTAAGAACAACCTTTACCAAGTCTAGGTCTAACTATTTATTTACCTAATAATCACAAATTTTCCTACCTATCTAATATATATAAAACCTACTTCTTGTAAAATGGATTACCAAGGTGAAACCATAGATTATCTAAGTTGAGGTTCATCCACAATTGAATGATAAGGGGCATCTAATACATGTTGTGTTGGTGGGTGCTGGTTCATTTTGGCTTACTTTTGAGGCTATACATGTTACATTATTTGCTACATTGTAAATAGGATGTAAACATGTAGGTTGGTTGGTTATAAATGGAAATGTTGTTAAATGGACAATAGGTATTTTTGGGGTTTGTAATATGTTATCTAGATTTATCTAAAGTTTATGGCTTCAAGTGATATATATATATATATATATATAATTGTAAGAAAAATTACTTCAATGCCTTTTTTAAAAACATGAAAAGGCACAATAACGTGTGTCTTTTCATGTCCCCGTAGATGATTAGAAGAAAAGAATGTGGTCGTAACATGAAAACAACCCCACTTTTGACCTTGAATTTAATCCCATATTTTGGTAACAAAAATATGCCTTTCCATTTATCATCACATCATCTCTAGGTCATTTATCATATACAAAATAAAATCATTAAAAATTGGTAACTTTGTTAAAACACATCACATAAAGTCAAAAGAAGAGTAAATGCATACTATGGTGGACCAAAAAATGCACCCAAAAAATCCATTTTTACATTGTTTTGGTGTTGTCATCACTTTTTAAATGAATTTTCTGATTACAAATTAAGTTTTTGCAATAACCATGTGTTGTACTTTTAAAAAATACATTATAAAACACATTCAATGAAAAAAATTTAATCAAATTTTTAAAAAACATATTGAAAAATATTTGTGAATTTTGACCTTCCAAAAAAGTACTCAAATGGCCACTTTCATTGATAATGACATTTTTAATAAGAATTTTAATCTCCAGTTTGATCATAAAACTTGTGGTAAAGTACTATCAAACAAATAGTTTAATAGCCCAAGATTTATGAGTCCATTTACAATTATTTAGGGATTAAATCAGGATTGTGACTAAATTTAAAACACAAAATTAAAATTCCCCCTTAAACCAAAAAATGAACATATGGTTTTTCTTTTTTAATATGTTATTTCTATGATAATATATATCATATATGCAAGTCCCTTTTTTCAAAATTAAAAAAAAAATCTAACTTAAAAAACATCATGTAGTTAGAAGGTCAAGAATTTTTACACTATGCCACACAAAAAAGGACACCATAGTATGCATTTACCTAGAAATACAATTTTACCTTTTTGTAACCATAAAATGAAGAAAGTGTCATCATCGCCCTTGTCTTAGTGAACATTGATTTGATAATTAAGGTTGTGAAAGGAAATCCTTCCACAATACATCCTTCATTGGCCCCAATGCCAATTCTCATCCTTTTGCATTCAAGATCTTTCGTAACTTTTGGAAATGATATTTTCAAATGAACATTGATTTTGTGAACAAAATCTTTAACCGTGACTTCCACTTCAACATTGTGATGAACATATGTACAAATTCATAACACCAAAATAATGTCCTTAATCTATTTTTAAAATAATATCATTCAAAATGTTTCCAAAACCTACAAAGTCAACAATTTATTTTCATACCTTTCATAAGTAGCAACACTAATTTTGTATGAATTTTTTCCTCCAACCAAACATATAGATTTGTGAACCTTCATATGCCCATGTTTACATTCATTTGTATTTTATTTTAACCATTTTGTTTCATCACATAAATCCTCAAGACAACTATGAAAAATTACATCACATGCAACAAAATCCCATTATAGTAGACATTTTTTTGGTTTAGCAAAATGGTTGACTCCTCCAAACTCTCAAAATGTAATTCACAAGATTGTATATGATAGTTTTTGGTGTAATAATTTTTTGAATTTTTTTCTTTGAAAATGTCAAAATGATGACATTTGGTAACAAGTAGCCTATCCTTACATCAAAGTAATAAACCAAAGGTTAAACCATAAATTTACAAAAACCTTTCTAGCCATTTTTTAAATCAACAAAATAATTAAATTTTCATGTGCATATGTATCATGTCACAAGGAAAACAAAAACCTACATGCATTTGGAATTACTTTCCAATTATGCAAAATGTAATTTTTGGGCATACTCTAATCCCCCAACATGGTTTATAATGGTTTCATAACATGATGGAAAAGATTTTTCACAAAGATTGCAAACCATATAATAACCAATGTTATTCCATCTTGAAATTAACACACAAGGAAGAATCATTTTACATTCCAATTTACAAAATGACACAAGAATCAATATATAGTTGATTATGTATTGTAGCAAAATAAAATATTAACAAAATAATACCAATTTGAAATCATCTTAGCAATTTTGTCTTCTTTTGAAGTTTCATTAACTGTTAATGTGGTTTATTCCTATTATGGTTTTGAATATGATTCACATTTTGTGACAATTTTTTATCACAAAACATGCAATAATATTCATTGCAATTATCACTTTGATAACCCAAAAAAATCCCAATGATCACCAAAACATAAATGAACAAAAATTAAAGTGCAAGAGTTTAAAATTAAACAATCCATCATTAAAAAATAAATCATAATACAAATTTAATGGTGATGAATATTACAAAAGTATATTAAAATTATTTTAAAATAAAATAAATGAATTTGAATGATAGTTTAGAAATAGACATTTTAATTAATTCTTTTCCAAGTTGCATTATGACAATGTTTGTCTCTCTTTGTAACTCCTTATTCCCTTCTTCTCCTCCAACATAATGTGGAGTTGCTATGAATCCTACTTTGTCCACAACAACATTGGCTTTACAAGTTTGTCTTCATTCTAATTCTACACACACAATGACAATGTTTTTGACTCCATAAAAAAAATCTTCAAAAACATCATGTTGTAACTTATTCTATGATGGTTGTATATAGTCAAAATAGACTAGGGTAGAATAACTTAAAGCAACTTAAAGTGGAATTATCAAGAATAATAAAAAATAACCTTGGGTGGAATAATTTATAATATCCAAGAATGACCTAAAATGGAATAGTCTAAAATAGTCAAGATCAAACTATAATAGCCAAGGTGAAATAAACTTGAATAGATGATAACAATTTATCATGAAATAACCTAAAATAACCTAGGATATAATAGTTTAAAATAATTTACAACTTGTTTATGGTATCCTAAACATAGCTTAAGATAACCTACATTAGTTTTAAAAAATCCAAAATTACCTTTAAAATTTAGCCTATGATTATTTTTAAATAGCTTAAGGCAACCTACACTAGCCTATAAATAGACTACAACTTGATGATAATAATGTCTTGTATATGTATTATAAACTCCCACATTTCTTCCCCACCTACTTGATTGTAAAAATCAAATTACATTACCAAAAATAATGTAATACAAATAGGTATTAGGCAAGTTGGACATTGCATTTTTGAAATGTCACCCATTCCTAAGCTTTACACATCATAAAGCACAAGGTGAAGTTTATTATGAACCTAAAAAAATGAGATCATTATACTAGTGTTGCCTAGTTATTAGGCTTTTACATACTTGACCAAGTAGGTTGCCTAAAAAATTATGTTAAAAACTCTTCATTGTCAATTTCATTATAAAACAATACCTATAAATCAATTTACCCAATTTTAGTTATATGAGTTGGAATATAATAAATAATTACAATTTGGATGTGAGGAATATTTTGGTGGGGTCACAACTAATGTGGATTGGGGGGTTTTTTTTTTTTTGGTGTGTTGAGTATTAACTAAGTATCGAATTAGGTATATGCATATATGCATGTTGGGTCTTACTTTTTCCAAAACTCAAACACCCCCCCTACTTGACATTTTTTGAAAGTTATCACCTTCCCCCACCTCATAACCAATGATTTTTAATTTTCAAATATTCATAATCGGATCCAACCCATGGAGAATAACAATATAAGTTGTCTATAAAAAACCTAAATCTATAACACTTGAACATACCCAAATTGTGTTACCTTCATATTGTAAAGATTTTATTTTATTTGGCCTTGTAAACTTAAAAGATTTAAGATTTTTTGTCAAAGCCTTAAAGATTTGGCAAAGATTCAGCCTTGTAGGACATTGTTAAAAATTCAAAATGTGTTTTTAAGGGGTCTTCCAAAAACCCTAACAAATGAACTTTTTTTTGTACTTGTTTAGGTTTTTGTTAAAGAATTAGGCTTTGTATTTGGTTAATCACATACTCAAACCCCCACTTCATAACTACCCCTCTTTGGGTTGATAAAACCCAAACCCATGTGTTTTTTTAAATCTCCAAAAAAAAAAGAATTGAATGAGCAGTTCTTTGAATTTTTTATTTTCAAATATCAACCCGATTATTACCATATATATATATCCACCCCACGCTAGTCAAAACTCACATAATGAATACCACAAGAGTAGATTAATGTTTTTTTTAATTGCTATAATTTCTAGTATAAAAGTTTGGGTTGAAGTAATTTAATAAAATTCGGTTTGATAAAGTTTATTTGATTTAATCAAATGATTGTTGTTGGACAAAGTTTATTGGTAATGTGCATTAGTTAAAAATTGAGATACCTTTAGCCTTCTATCATTTAATAGTTTAGTAGTGTAGCATGTGTGGTTGACCAAGCGTGAACACCTTGAGGGCTCAACTAATTTTCCTTCCAAACCCAATTTTTGCAATTTGTTTGAATTTCCAACAACAAAATACTCTCAAAATCCAAACAATCTCAAACTGAGTCGATGCACCCCTATTTATCGAGATATTTTTGAAGATACCAAGAGCACAACATGGAGCACCATGGTTTGGGAGATCTCAACATGACAAACAAAACAAAACAAACCACCTTGCTTCATAGATAGATCCTAGTATGTTTATTTTTTTCAATTTTGTAATATCGTGACATTAATGATCATTCACAAGGAGAATTAGCCACATTTGGTTATAAATCATATATGAAAACAAAAATTTATTAAAATCCTAAATTATATCATGGCTACTTGTTTGACTAATGTGTAGAAAATTATTTGTTTAAAAACCATTTGCCACAAAAAAAAAAAGATGTGACGCATCTTTTTATCCTTCCATTCCCAATTTGAGAAGGCACATGAAAATATTCCATTGAACACATATATTGACAACATAAAGTATGGACGTTTGATTATTTTGCAAAGGAGTGGTTTTCATTGTACATTAATGAAAAATTTAGGTTATGAGTGTGGAAGCATGTTAAAATAAATTTCACCTAGTATTTTTGGATAAGTTGAATTTATTTTATTTAGAAAGAGATTTATGACATGCCATATTAAATAACATTAATTATATTTCCAATTTTTCAAAAGTGCAATCAATCATATATGTTAGATTACTTAGACATCTTGTTTTGATATGTTTTTTTGTTAGAATTATTATTACATGATGATGGGATTAGAAATGAAATTTTTTATTTGTTTTCCTCCTTTTCACCAAACATAAGGAATTTTTTTCTTTAAAGGTTCCTAATTGTGGATCAAGGCATTAATATTCAAATATGACATAAAGGAAGATAATTCAACTCATTTATTTCACATTCAAATTTGACTAGCCATCCAAGGTCATTATAAAATCGTAAATCTAGTGATTTTTTTTTTTTGTAATTTGAGGATTCTCATTAGCTTGAATTTGGCCAATGTAACTTCTCAAATTAAAAAGTTACGGGACATGCTATTACTATACCTTCCAAGTTTCAAAAAGTACATCGATGAATGTTTTTTTGGTGGCTTATTCACAATCAGGGTACCCAAAAGTACGGTTTAACAAAAAATGAAACACAAAGGATTATTTTGGATGTTTATTACATTTATTATTTCATGATTATATTGGATTGGTATATGATTATAATTAGAATGATGTCATGTTTATCGAATAAAAAAGTCCAAAAATAGATTGGATATAATATTGATGTCCTTTTGAGTCCTTTTAAAGAATTTGAGTCCTTATTTTAATTGTAATTTTTGTTTTAAAGGATTGAAAAAGAATGTATTAAACAATGTAATTGATTTCAATTTTCTTTCATGGATAAATAATGCATACATTTATGTGTTGGCAACATTCATATAATGCATTTGATTAAATAATGTGGGATATGAAATTTTTGAAGGCTACAAAATCCATTCTAAAAGGGTTGCAAGAAAAATGATTTTTTTTTTTCGCCATTTGGTTGATTTTTTCTACTCATTAGGTTTTAATTTGTGGCCCCAAGTGCCAGCAAAATGTGTAGGAAATTTTCATGCAAGAAAACATGTAAAATTGTATATAAAAACTTATGTATTTTTTTTGAATTTTTTATTTTTTAACAAAATATTTATGCATAATTACATATCAATGTGAAAAACCAGCACCACCACCATGAAAATCATCATAATTTGAATAATCCAATATCTTTCATTTAAATTTATTCCATTTAAATTTTGTATTTCAAAGATAGCAAAAAAAAAATCCCTATGTCCTATGGCGAAAGAGTGGTACCTTGATTGTGAATATGCCTTTTTTTTTTTCATTTTTTCATTTTTTTAACATAGATTTTTAAAATTTTTATTAACTTGATATTATGAAATTAAAAAAGTTCCAAAATAAAATTTCCACTTTTTTTCTAAAATAAATTTAGAAATTGGAAAAAATTGCAGAAAAAATCATAGAAAAATCAAATGTTCAAAATTAAAATATTAGACCTTCATTTTTTTATATGAAAATTTTATTATTATATATATTTTTTAATCCTGAAAAAAATTCAAGGTGGTAAAATTTGGGTGGTTTTTGGCAAAATTAAAAATTTTAAAATCACCAAGATGCTACACTAAGTTTTAATAGGTCACTATAAATAAAAAATTAAGCTACAAAAATTATACTTTCAATTTTTAATTCGCCAATATGGCAAATTTTTAAGATAATCACAACCTTGGTTATATGACGAAATTGAAAACAAATAACTTGCTTTATACAAATCGCCTTTAAGGTGCGAACATGGATAAAAGCCTTTGTAGCCTTGTATGCTATGCCTTTAGGACAAAGTAAACAAGGGGGAAAAACTTGGTACTTTATTTAGGGGAAGGTTCCTATACAAAGGTGCCCATTTAGGTCTTTAAATCAAAAATCAAAATAATGTAATTTTAACCAAAACATGTTTAATAGGCTTTTATAAATACTTTATTGCAATTCTTTTATGTTCCTTCCCAAATGGGTGTTTATATGGTAAAATTTTTAAAAATACCAAAAATAACACTATTTTGAACTTGTGGACAATAGAATTTTATCCTTCTCTCTTTCCCTTTTTCTCCTTGTCTTTCTTTCCATCTTTCTTTTCCTATCAAGCTCCCCCAAATTTTTCCACTCAACATTTGGTTTCTTCTTTTGACAACAAGGCATTGATACACTAAAGGCACAATTATTAATGTTGTTGTGAATGACAAGGCGTTACTACACCAAAGGTGAATCACCAATGCTATTGCAAATGATAAGGTGTTGTTATGTTGAAGGTGAGGCTACTAATGTTATTGTGAATGGCAAAGTGTTGCTATAGTGAAGGCATAACTTGAAACAATAGGGCACTATTATAATGAAGGTGCAACAACTAGCAAATTGATAATATTTCATGATGTAAGTATTTTGAACTAGTTGGAGAAGTTCAAATCATGTGGCTTCATGTGTTTCCAATTCCTTGGCAAGAAGGCAAAAGGATTGAAAGTTTATTAAAGCTATTAAAACCAATATGTTTCATTTGTTGTTCCATGTTTTCTATTAGATAAATTATTGTACCTTGGGCCTAAATTCATGCACATGTTTATTAAATGTTGTAACTTGTTCCCCACATCTTGCTAAGGACATATTATATTTTGGTACTTTCCACATTCTTCAAACTTGTAGATAATGATTGGTTTTTTTCACAATATCTCAAACAACATTGTTGTTCCCTTTAGAAGATGTTAATGTTTATTTTTTCAAGGGTGGGTGCCGCTATCCAATAGGTGATATTTTTACAATTTGAATAAACATTTTAAACTTCAAACTGAAATTCAACTTTTCAAGTTTGGCTAAATACTGTCAATATTATTCAATATTTTTTTATATTCATATATGGCGTGCCAGGCTTGGGGGGGAGGGGTAGAAACACACCATATCTTTAACCGTATGAATTGTGGGCTTTTGATGATACTTTTGTAGAATTAGACATATTCAATTAGCAACATACAACCAACAAGGGGGGTTGACAACCTTTTGTAGAAAGGGTATGAAAGGGACCTCAAAAGGAGAAATTAGTTTAGAGAAAAAAAGAGATATGAGGGGCATGTTTTTCTAATGTTCATTTTACTACTTGTGATTATGTTTTTTTTCATGTGGACTTCATTAATGTAAGCGAATGGTTTTCCCTTCGAGCCTATATTAATATCTATTTCTACCTTGAAGGCGTTATTTATTCCTTGGACTACGTAAATTGTTTTACAAAAGTGTTTCAAAATACTTTTGACATACACACTGATATCATAAAAAGTTTCTTGAAAGGGAAAAAAATTGGTTGCCATATGTGGTTATGTCAAAGCTACCAAGGTACTAAGGGATGCGTTTTTTATATTGTAAATTAACTACATTAATATTAAGGCAACTTCAACACATGTACAAATTATTTAATATTTTCCTTTGCAAAATTTTGTTTTTTGAAAAATTTATGTTTTGAAATTTAAAAATTAATTACAAGTAATATAATTAGAGTTGAAATTATCAAGGTACCATGAAAATCTACCATTTTATTGGGAAAAGTTGTTATGATTATAAATCCATTGGCATTTAAGAAAAACATTGCATTAACATTTTTATTGAATGAAGGAGCAATGGGTTAGGTAAACCAATACCCACCAATACACCATGAAGGATGGATAGTAAGTGATCAAGAAACAAATTTCTATTGGGTTTCAGTCCCTTTGTTAATCATGGTGGTTAGCTCACTTGGTTTTTTTACTACCTACCAACCAAGTAGTTAATAAAACCCACCCTTACCCACTATGTATAAATTAGTTAATTATTTAATATTCACCTATTTTCTTACCTTTTACAAAACATATTACTAAGGTGAAACCAAATAGTGGTAAGGAAAATGACATATTCTAAACGTCATAGGTTGTATATTTTGGTGACAAATTGAATCACAATGGATTTGTTTCTTGGTAAAGACGGGAAGTCATCTATGCAACCCTCCACATGTTTTTCAACCTTGTAACCTTCCATTGTAGAAGGATGAGGATACAATGATGAATGAGATCTACTCTACACTCGATACACATATGGCCAACCATGAAGACAATTCATGTTGGCAAGTTGTTTACCAAATGTGTTGTCCATTGTGTTTGGAAGAAAATATTTCTTGCAATTATACTCCATCATTTTGATATATGTGTGAATAGCTAGCCATTTGGACTTTCAAAAAGTCAAACATTTTTTTTTTGTGATGTCTTTACAAGTCTAGAAGTAAAACATGTCTATGTTCCATTCAAATGCTTATCCATATTTGATTTCAACATGTTTTCTTTCTATTCAATTTTTTTCATCGTTCAATGTTGTCTTTTGGCAACCCAAACTAATCACATTATAATTTAGATCAATAGTTCAAATTCAATCCTACAATAAACAATTTATATGTTAACATTGGTGGATTTACACCTTCAACAATATAGTAGACAATTTGTCTAGTTTGATTTGTTACATGTCATCATAATGTAAAACTTTTCAAGAATGATCAATTCAATATAGTTTAATGTTTACTATATATATATATGAAGCAAATATGATTGACATTCTAAAAAATATAATTTAGTGTGAAAATAATAAATATGGAACTCATCCCCCTAATAATTTGAACAATAAAATCATCATTATTTTTTGCAAATCATTTAAAAAATTCCAACAACCAACAATAATGTTAGTTCAATTATTAACTTAATAAATGCAACCAACACAATTTTGATTTTCAATAGAATATTAACATCATAATCGAAGGATTTATATATTTATTTAATGAATCAAGCACATGCAATGCACTTTAGTATTATATCAAAAAACATGTTTTGCATGCTGAATTTGAGTTTATGAAAAATTTACTTTTGAGGGGCTCACATTGTTATAATTCAAAAATTCAAATTTCGAAAAATGTGTATCAAAGTGCATAATGGTTCAAACATTAGTAACATATCATTTCGTTTGTTTGATTTGGAAAATGTGCAATATAATCCAAAGTAATGAAATTTCAATAATAAATAAATTAGTGAAAGTAATAAGATACATTAAGAATGATCATATATGGTTTATTTAATATGATAAGTACACCCCAAAATTTATGGCATGACTAAAATGCTTAAAATGCAAAAGATTCCAAATTTACTTTTATTTGTTGGTAGGGATTACCAATTGGTATACTTTACTATGCTTTCACCTTAAAAGATAATTGATCTAAAAAATAGGAATGTTAGTCAGGTTTGAAGTCCTTTAATGACAAGATGTTACAACATGCTTGCTTGTTTAATGTGTCAATGCATAGTTGTTATTTTCCCTTAAATGCATACGCAATCCCCAATTTGTGATTAAACAACTTGTTTTGTTTCTTTTTTAAGTTTCAAATATGAAAACAAACATATGGTTAAACATTGCACTCATGCAATGCATAACTCAATGTATCAAAATCCTTTTAGTTATTACATGTAATAAAATATTTAGCTAATTCTACCCTCCCTCCACTATCCCTATTCACTATTGTTTACTTAGGGTTACCCGTTCAATGTTGTTAGCATTTGGTCCATTGCAAGGACCTTGTTGAATCTATTTTCCCTATAATGTGACAATTTGGGCTCAAGTTTACAATTTGGTCAAAATGAATTGGGTATTGGAAACTTGTTCCAATGAACACATTGGGAATTAAAAGAACATGTTATGAACCCATTGGAACATATCGCAACATAATGTCAAAAAGTTGGTTGGAGTTCGGTGGGAATAAAAAAAAAGAAACAATTAATCCCCACCTTCCCCAAAAGAGAAAATACAATGTGCACTAAATGCAAGTAATTGCATCAATTTGATGACTAAATGCAATTTATATTGCTACCCATGTTCATCCCCATGAGCTTTTGAATTTCATCACAACATAGTAACTCAATTCCATGTCAAAATTTGGTGGTAGCATTGGCTGATGGCCTTTCCATTTGTTTTGGAAATGGATTTCACATATAAAAAGAATAATATTTAAATATAAAAAAAGAAATTTTAATTGAAAAATAACCATATTTCATAAAGAGGGGCAATTGGGGAAAAAAACAATGAGTCAATGATGTTAAACGTTTGTGCACATAATTTTAATTATCTTTTTATATTGTTTGTGATAATTTGATAGCGTAACCTTTGGCCCCTAACAAACAAAGGTTTTTCATTTACAAAACATGCCCAATTTAGAAAAATGCTTGTAAATTGTGTAACATTGTGAATTAATTGTGATTCATCTCATAAATCCTTGCACTTTAAACGAAAATTTTTCATCTATGGTTGTTGAATTTGTTGACATTTGAATAAACAAATTTGACATTCATTTAATGTTTGACATTGTTTTGAATATTTATGTTCATTATTGATAGTATCAAAAGTTTTCATTTTTAATTAATGTTGAGTATAGTCAAAATGGAATAAACCCTAAACCCCAAATCCTAGCCCCTAACAAACAAACTCTCAAATTATGCATGAAACTTTGGAAATATGTTTAACTAGTTATAACCACAACTACAAAAACATGTTTATTTGATTGAAGAATCCAATAAAAAAATACCTTGTTTGAACATGTGTTAAAAAGACCATCTTGTCAATTTATATTATCTAATGTGATTGGAATGATCTTTTTGATTGGTAGAATGTTGGATTCTATGATTGGTCATTTTGATTAATGGATAGTGGACCATTTGCTTGGTCAAATTTCTATCTATTTTTTTTTGAAATTTTTTTTATCAAAAGAAATTTGTGTAAGTAAATCTAGGTAGGTAGGTAATATATAGATTTAAGTATGTTGTAAAAAAACAAGTTGGTAGATAGATGACAACCTAACTTAATTTATTTGATTGTGCTTAACCTACCTAACATTTTAAGCATGTATATAGGTTGTAAATATTAACAATTGAACCCCTCAATTCCCAAATGATAAATTAAGTCCTTATCAACGGACTACACTTTCCAAAGTTAACAAAACTTGTCAAATTTTTTATCATTTATTTATTTCATATCATTAATTATGTATATAAATAAAAATTCTAGTTAATTAGCAGGTAGGTTGCACAATGGTTGGTAGGTAATAGGGGAGATAAGTAAATAATTTATAGTCCATAGGAGGTAGGTAGTTAGGTTGTAAAAAGTAGGAGGTAGGTGGGTAGATTTAATTAAGTACGAGGTAGGTAAATAGGTAAGTAAGTGTATATGTAGGTAAGTAGATAGGTACATGAGATGGTAGGTGGGAAGTTTGTGGTAGGTCAATAGGTAAATTGGTATGTAAGCAAGGATATAAGATGGTAGGTGAAAAATAAGAAATAGATAAGTAAGGATTTAAGATGGTAATTGTGAAATAGCAAGTAGGTAAGTAAGTATGTAAGATAGTAGATCAAAAGTGGGATGTAGGTGGGTAGGTAGGTATACAATATGGTAGGTGAGAAATAAAAGGTAGGTGGGTAAATAGATAAGTTCGTGAGGATGTAAGATGGTTAAGTAGGAAATAGGAAATACATAAATAAAAATGTAAATTGGTGGGTGGAAGTAAAAGGTAGGTAAGTAGGTAGATCATTGGAGGTAAGTAAGTAAGTAGATTATTGGAGGTAGGTAAGTTTGTAGGATGGTAGGTGAAAAATAAAGGATAGGTAAGCAGGTAGGCTTAGGCTATTTGTTTAGACTAAATAATAATAATTTTATTAAATAACATAAAATGTCCAATTTGATTAAAACACCCATGTCATTTTGTTTTACCCAACTTGATTAGATGTTCAATTTAGCATATAGTCAAATAAATCACTTTAGTCAAGTTCACAAATCAAAAAAAAAAAAATGTCCCAGATTTTATGCCTACTTGTAGGTGTGAGATCTCTCCCATTCCTAAATAGTATGCATAAGATCACTCCTCTTTCCTAGGAGAGATATTTGGAAAAAAGAGGTGCCCTCCAAATGCACTATTGTAATTTCTCCAAGCACTTTACACATGGTAATACAACAGTTAAAAGTAATGCCAACAAACGAAATGACAGAATAGTGGACCATTCTATCCTAGACACAACACAAAATCTGGTAACTGCAAAGCTAAGTTACACTCTCCACACCTAATTTTGCTCCCACTAGATGGGAAACCTAGAGCTGGCTACTGTTGACAAATTAAGTAAGCATGGAAGGATAGTCTAGTGATGCATCAAAAAACTTACACCTCTTGACTTCCACTAGTCAAAATGAAAAATTTATGGCTTCTGCCTCCCCTCCATAGTTAACCCTAGCCCCAAGTACTTGAATCATCGATTTGCAACTTGAGATTTCTTCATGCTCCCTTTTTGTCGCTCTTGACTTGACCTCTTCTTCTGCAGAAAATGCTTGTTAGTTGTGCCATGTCCTCTACATGGATACTGCAATATGTGAATTGGATATTTGAACACACTGCATAAAATTCTAGCCCAGCACAAGTATGCAAATCTACCCGTTGCAGTTGCTGAGAACAGATAAAAGCTGCAAGCTTTTGAGTGCTCACTTTCATTGCTGGTCATATTGCCATCATCAGAGCTTAACTGGAGGCATGGGAGTAGAGCTTACTGTGTCAACAAATACTGCAATTTTGCAAATACAGGTGCCCCAACACTCTCAAGTTACCTTAGAGCTTGATGAAGTTGCAGAGAAATCTCCCCAACAACAATTATAGGTAACACGACAATGAGTGCAGTCATAACCTCATGAGAGTCGCTCACAAAGTGACAGACCATCACCTTCATCACGAACGGCAGTGACAAGCTGCCATGACTACCCACTG
>Ga0116231_10007739_pt1 | contig 19385 bp, 13 predicted proteins | sample S1TSphgellanicum_2_FD_89695 | JGI IMG/M metagenome (GOLD analysis project Ga0116231, IMG submission 89695) | Host-associated microbial communities from peat moss isolated from Minnesota, USA - S1T2_Fd - Sphagnum magellanicum MG | ecosystem: Host-associated > Plants > Peat moss > Unclassified...
ATCCAAGAAGATATGTTCAGAAAGACCTCTTTGGACAAGAGGCACTAAACTGATTGCCTGGTTTCATTTCTTTCGACTCCTCTAAAGACAAAAGACTTAGTGACCTTTTGTGCTTTTGTGAACCCAGCAAGCCTTTAAAGGCTAATAGTGCAGCCTTCATGCCGGCCGTTTTGCAGGCCATGCGACCTTTGAAAAATGAAGAGCTCAGGGCATAGCTACCATTTTCGAAAAAAGCAAATATTTTTTTTGCCATGATTTGCAAAGAAAAGAAAGCACAAAACATTCGTATGGTGAGACGTTCCAAGTGCTTGCTATAATGTTTGACTCAGATAAGGAGTTGGAAAGATGATAGGTAAAGGAGATTATTGAGACCATCTCACCATTATCTGCTAGCTTTTGAGAAAAAAAAAATGCCCCGTTGTCGTTCGCAAGGATGGATCCTAACGAGAAATATTAGAGTCCAGAAGCAAAAGGGCGTAAAGTACTGGTACTAGACCTGGTTCAGTTAGTGTGGTTTTTGTCTACGTGCAAAATGGCTTCTGGCTATGGCGCTCAAGAAACCGAGAGGGATTCAGAAGAGTTAAGTCTTGTGTTGGCGAGCAGATTTTCCTCTCACACTTTGTTGACAAGCAAAATAAGGACGAGATCAAGACACTAGAGAAGTTACGAGAAATTATAACGCCCATTTTATGCAATTTGTTTAAGTCTCTCCAGGAGCTTTCACTTGTTTGAGAATGGATACCTGTTTCTCTAGCAGCATTAGCAGCTGCAGTACGAGATTGGTCTCAGCAGCGAAAGTTCACTCTTTGCATCTGCATGCAGCTAGACTGCCTCGGCAGCAGCAGCTTCACTGTCTGAATCCTAAATTTGCAGTGCGGAAATTAGGTCGAGCTTGTGGCCGAGTGGTTGCTGCTGCAACAGGTGGGAAGCAGAAGCAGCCAGTCGAGACAGCTAATGGCGGCATAATCAGTCCCGGCGTAGCAAGTCCGGGATTTGATGGTACTAAGCCATCTGCTACGAAAAAAAGTCTAGCTAGTACCATCTTGTTTCCCAAGTCGAACGCGCATGTGGACAGCGGCTTCAGCACATTGAATGGTTCAACTGCAGTTGATCATAGAATTCAGATTGATCCATTGGGTGTCTCGACAACAGCCGCCGCGGCCGCGTGGCTATGCGATGCTTTGGAGAAAGTGCTGGTGTGGATGTTTGTAGACACTGATCAGCAAGGAAAGAATCCATCGTCAAGTTCCCATTTTTTTCTGACAGGCTACTACGCACCAGTGTCTGAGACAGACCCGACTTCCAATCTCGCCATCTCTGGAACAATTCCTGTGAGTCTAAACAATCTACTACTATCTCTCATAATAATATATTTGTAAAGTTCTTGTGTATTGATCAAATTAGCACAACCCAATCACTACTTCTTGCCAGAGAATTTCTTTCAAGAATCCTAAATTCGGTCTAGCCCAGGCCTAAACCCTAAACCCTTTTCTTTCCCCAGACACTCAGTGGGTATCTGGTGGGTATGGTACCATGGAAAGAAAACATGAAATCAACAGGACATGGGAATTTCAGAAAATGGAATGCCCATACTTGCAGGGTGTTTCATCTTCTCATGTGGTCGCCCCCTCAGCTTTTTATGCTCTGCAAAGTGCTCTCTAAATGCACTAGAGAAAATCCAAGGAGGTGTCTTTGCTTGGGCAGATGGTGCAAAGCTCACATGTTAGTGTGAGCTAGGTGAATGCACCTAATAATGAGCAAGGGGCGAGGCCATTCCATGACATCAAGGTTTGGGGTGGCAGATTCAATGGTTTCTTAGAAAATCACTCTTGGTCCAACGGACATTTTGGTCACTATTATGAGTGTATGGTCTACGGTCATCAATTTGGAAGATTATGTTGTATAATGTGGTTTGAAAAAAAAGATGTAATCTGCCACCCCAGACCTTAACGTGTTATGGAGCGTGCTGAGTACAGGCCATTGTGCTTGGTGAGGTGTGAGGAATTTAGGTGAGTTCTGAAGGTTGAGCCAAAATTCCTGAACTGACCAGGTGAGCCAAATTTTCCAATTGAGCAAAATTTTCAACCTTCAATCTTGGGCCTGTATTGAGCACACTACATAACATAATAGTTTTCATGATTTGCACAACAGACATGTGAATGGGCACGAGGATTTTGAACAATGGAATTAGGTCAGGTAGATCCAGAAAGACTTGTCTGTTGTGCCTTAAGAAAACCATTATTACTGTACTTCTGTCTTAAACAACAAATGTCAGCATATCTTGTAGAAATGTTATATTGGTCACAACAACCTGGAGTTTGGTGCTTGTTTCTCAAGGGTTTGTTTTCTCTTGTTGCACCAATTCTAGCCTAGTTGTATATATCAAAAGGAAATTAGCTTGATTGAGAGTTGTTGCAGTGCAACAACAAAATAGCTCTCGATCAATCGTCAAGCAAACAGAGCAGACTTTGTGCGAATTTTTAAAAATCTGAGCAAGTCTCATCTTCTTCTCTTCCAATTTCTTGACAGGAATGTTTGAATGGGGAGTTTATACAAGTTACACCAAATCCAAAATTCAATCCAGTTGCTTATTACCATTGGTAAAAATATGCCCACTTCCTTCACTTTTTCATAGCTAAATTTCTTTCCTCTTTTAAAAAGGTCTTGGCATGATTTGCTAAATTGATTGCAAAAATGAATGACTTGTGGGTTATTTGTTTCTCAGCATCTAATGAATGGTATAGCTTGTTGGTCGTTCCCTTCAACTTCTTGTTTGGTTTAAGTAGCTTATGTGATTGAAAGGTGAATGTGAAGTGCCTCAATCTAGTCTTTTATGGTATAGCTTGTTGTTCCTTCGTTACATAGAGCTATTTTAAATGCAAGAATGTGTGCATGCATGTCTTTGACTTGATGATTATAGATCATCTTCATGCTCTTTACTTATAAGCAACACAATTTTAACTTATTTTGAAAAATCTTGCTTAAGAGAGAAATTTTCATTTTGAGCAAATTGTGTTACACCATGGTTGTATTTAATCCCTTTGGAGGCATAGCACAATTTCAAAGAACTTAGATTGCACAATTGTGGATTAACCTCGTCAGTGACTTTTTTTGGGGGGTGGTGTTCCTTGATCTTTGTATGTAGGTTTGATGGAGATGGGTATGATGCCTTTGACTTATTCCATTTGTATTTCTATTCATTTGTGACATTATATGAGACCTATGAAGCCTTCTAAATTAGTATGTTTGACACACAAAACACTTCAATATAGTGATTTCATTCAAGAGTAGTCTGTTTTCCTTTGAATCTCTCGAGGTTCTAACATATTATCAGGCCATGAATCATATTTGATGGCTTAAATCAAACACACATTTGTGTAGTGTTCAATTTGTGCCATCAAGTGTAATTCAATGAGAAGATTCCTCATGTTGTTTTACAAGGGGGATATACAACTTTGCACATTTTTTTAGTGGGTATTTATGAGCATGTGCTTTAGAACCAAAGCTCATCTTGTGAAAATTTTAATTCCTTGTTTGGAATTGAGATCCCAAAATATACAAGTGACTTTTTGTTCATCACATTAGTTAGAGAAAAAGTGAATCGGAAAATGGGTTTGATGTAGGTTGCTTCATGGATTGAGAATTAAGGATGGCAAGGCCACATATGTTGCACGGTTTGTGAAAACCTCAAGACTGCAACAAGAGGAGTATTATGGTGCAGCAAAATTTATAAAGGCAAGTACCTTTGTACTCTAGATTATTTTACTTGCCGAAACAAATATGCCTCTTAGCATTGAAGTCATTGTTATTGCTCTTTAGCACAATCACATTTTGTAATTGCTAGTTAGTTGTAGACAATTCTTTGCTTGGTGCAAGTGATATGTGAACTAGATTAAAATTTGTAATATGCATTATACAAGAAGCAAGGAAAGTGCACAATTTTCTCAATGACATGGTTTCAATGTAACTATGTGGTTTGAAATGTCATAGCTTGGGGATTTGCATGGTGTGAAAGGCATTTTTTTCGCCTTACTTTTTGACCTCCGAGTTAAATTAAGGGTTATTGACATCTCAAATGGATACGGATCAGGTATGTGTGGTGTGATTACTGTTTTAGCAAGATCAAAGAGGATGGGTCACATGCTTTTTGTCTTCAAATTGTGTGATTATCTCATGAAGTGCTTGATGTTAAAAAATAATGGTGGTTAAATAGGGTTCAAAATCCACATATTTAGCATTGTTACGAAGGTTCAAACTTGACAAATTGGATTTTTTCAAGTCTAATTAAGGGGACATAACATATTTTGGGATGATTTTAGACCAATCTTAATCCACACCTATATCTTTAAGTAGATTAAAATGTAGCCATTGATGGTTGGCTTTCATCTTGCAAAAGAATAAACATAAACATTAGTTTGGACCAACAAGGTTCAATAGGTTGAGAATCAACTTGATGCAAACGTGAGAATATATAGCTTTCAATAATACTTAAAAGGATTATTGAGCATCTTGCAGGAAATACTGCTCTTGTCTACCACAATAAACAACTTCTTGTTTTGCATGAAAATGATTTTCCATGTAAGATTTTTGATTTATATTTGAACTATGTGTGTTGGATACATGGTTTATAAATTGTTCATTTATTCTCAATTTCATTTTCTTTCTTTTCCAATCTAAATTTACATTAAAGTTCAAATTTTGATGGAAGGTAAGTTGTTTCAAGGCTTTAAAAGTAGGTACACATTTTCAAAATTGGAATTTTCCTTAAACAACCTTGTCTTTGCATTTGACATATAAAATTATGATATTGTGGACATTTGCTTTGTGATGAAGGTTGTCTATTGTTGAAAGATGATTTTGGGAGATGGTCCTTGCAGATGTAATTAGGGTGTTGGAAAATGGGGATTTGGAGACAATTGGGCGAAAGTACTTAAATCCATTGGCAACTCGATTTAATGCTCACCCAAAAATTGATCCTTTCACAGGTTTGATAGCCAACTCCGATTTCTTGTAGTTGCAAAAGCTCCACATACTTTGGTTCTAAATATTTATTATTTATTAATTTATAAGAATTTATAGGTGAGTCATTGAAGTAATTATGGATCTTCAAGTTGAAATGAGTTTCAAAATACATATGATAGAGTTACATGGGTCATTCAACTTCCAAGTCATTCAAATGGTTACGAATCTTGAATTTGAAAAGGGCCTCCAAAATTATATGGTAAATTTACATGGGATCATTCTACTTCCAATGCACAAATGATTGGTGATGTAGGGGAAATGTTTGGTTTGTATTCGGACTTCATGGAGCGCCCATACTGTACATATCAAATTTTTTCGAAAGAAGGAGTTTTGATGAAGCCAGTGCCCATCACTATACCAAAGGGTGTTATGATACATGATTTTGCCATCACTGAAAATTATGCTATTTTTTTGGACCTTTCTTTATTGATAAATCCTAAGGTGTGTATCTATAAACCAACAAGAACAGTTCTAGACATTTTAGTTAAGACTTCGAAAATGCCAAATTAAAAATCTTTTTTTTGTGTCCCCTAAATTCAAGGGTTGATGTGTGGGGTTGCATAGTCAAAGGAACTAAGGGGAGGAAGGGTTAGTCCCCATATACCCACATACCCCCATACTAACCCCCTTTCCACTTGTGTGCCATTGATTGTGCACCCCGAAGGGCTAGTCTTTCTAGATTCCATTACTTGCAAAATATATCATACACGTATGATGTCATAACTAATAATTTTGCAAAATATGATCCAATGTCTTTTCACATAAATTATTATTATTTTTATTGTGATTCAGCATTTTGTTGAAGGGGAACATATTTACAAGTTTGATGCAAGCAAAGAATCACGCATAGGTTTGCTCCCACGATATGCCAAAAATGATTCACAAATTCGTTGGTTCACAATTCCACCATGCATGATCTTCCACCTTTGTAAGTATTCAATAATTTATTGGTGTTTTATTTGAATCATATCAAAATTCAAGTGTTGAAGGAATATACATGCTAATGATTTTGGAATTTCAAGAAATAGATGATTATAAGTTGCTTATTAGTGTCATACTCAACTTATATACACATTACATTGTGCAATATGAGCTTTTCTTGTGTTTTCTCTTGTGGTCTTGAAATGATTTACATAAATGATAGTATTTTAAAATATTTTTGTCCTTCCAATTTGTCTTGTTGCTATTGCAAAAGAAGTTAAATTTGTTTGGATATTGTTGTGTTGTTGATAGGTAATGCATGGGAAGAGGCTGATGAAGTTGTCTTGATTGCATGTCGAATGTCAACAATTGATTTCACATATTTCATAGATTTTCACCAAGACAAGGCTATTGAGTCTCGAGCTTTATTGTAAATTTTATCTTGTCTATCATGTTCCAAATTTGGTTGGTGATTTCATATTCATTCATATTGTTGATGCTTTGAAGTTCAATTCATAAAGGTTGAACTTTATACAAATGCATAGTAGTGTTGTTGGTTTCAAAGTATAAAATTATGATTTTGATTGAATTTAAACCACTCACCAATAATCATGTATATTTTGGGTATAGGTATGAGTTTAGGATGAATATGAAGACAGGGAAAGTAACACAAAAGCAACTATCAACATTGACAATTGAATTTCCAGAGATCAATGACAAGTACACTGGCCGGTAATGAGATGATGGCTTGCCATAAGATGTTTTTGCTTAAGTTTTATGCCAAGTTGAATCATGTTTATGGTGCACATCACATTCATGCTAGACAAGGGCATAGGTGAACTTGTAGCTTTGGATAATAAACATAGGTTTCATCTTGTTCATTTTTGGATATTGGGTGGATATTCTTTAAACATGGTTTGGTTGCAAAAATATAAGTTTTGCTTGGAGTTTTGTAAGTTGTTTTTATTTATGTGTGATGAGAAACTTATAACAACTTCACAATTGTTGTATGTAGGAAACAACGATATGTATATGGAAGTATAATGGATGATATGTTGAAGATTGTTGGTGTGGCTAAGTATGATCTATCTTTGGAACTTGAGCTTGGCACAAGAGATCTAAAAATTGGAGGGAACATCAAAGGTTTGTTTCTTCATGGAGATGGGCGACAAGGATCAGAACCTATTTTTGTCCCTCGTACTCCTAGCAAAGAACTACTTGAAGATGATGGCTACCTCATTTGTTTTGTGTATGACAAGAAAGTTGGGTAGGTCTCTTTGACAATATGATCAATATAATTTTGTGCATTTCATTTGGTGTGTAGGATTGGGATGATGATATTTTGCATATTCATGTGTAATAAATCTGTTCATGAAATTATATAGGAGGATAAAATACATGGGTTGATGACAAGATGTAGCGTTAGTGAATGCCTTGGGTTGAATAAGCAACACTAAAATGTAGAAATTGGTATTATGCAGATGTTCTGAAATGGTGATAATTGATGCTAAAACAATGGCATCCAAACCAGTGGGTGTTGTCAATTTACCAACAAGGGTGCCTGGCGGATTGCATTCAATTTTTCTATCTGAGGTTTGCATCTCGCCTCATTTTGCTATGATTGGAAAAGACACAAACAAATCATATTAAATTTATTTCATATTGCAAAAAGGCCAACAAGTTAATGCTAATGTTTGCACACACAAGTAAATAATTTATTGTAAGGTCTAGATTACATGTTCAATGATAGGTGTTTCAATTTTAAATTGTCAATTATATACAACATTATCTCAACTTTTGATATGAATAATTCTTCATTGAAAATCATGTTGTAGGAGTTGTTAATTAGTGTATATATATATATATACTTTTAACATTACCTAACAAGTTGTTGGCATGCATTCTAGGAACAATTGAACAATCAAGGCTAAATGCACATGACAGTGGAAGTCATAATGGCAATTTTTTTGGGTTAGTAAAATCTTGTTGTATACAACTCAAATGCATTTGAAGAATTTTAACAAAATGAGATTTTGAAATTGATATTTTAATTTTCTCAACTCCAAAAACTTTACACCAAAAATATTATTGTTTAATGAAAGGTAGATTTTACAATGTAAGGTACATTTTGTGTCATAGTCCAAAAGCATTTTGGTTACGGACTTTTTTCTTCCAATGGAATTAGAAAACATGTTCACAACTTTGCTTGGGACCCTATTTTTGAAAGCTTATAACACTTAAGATGAAAAAATCAAATAGTAAAAGATCTTTTGCTATTTTTTAGATTCAAAATGAAAACATTAAAAGCCTCTTAAAGAGGAATGGAGGTGTAATTTTGATTTTTAAAAAAATCATTTATATATTTAAATTGGTTTTTTCAAAAGTCATATTTATAGACGTATTTTTTAATTGTTTAAATTAAGGAAAATTGAACTTGGACATGTAAAAATAATGTTTATTTCAATGTAATTTTTTAATATTTGAAGTCCAATTTCATTGTGCTCAAAATATATTAGATATGGACTCTCATATTGGTCTTTCAATTGCCCATTTTGGTCCACCTTATTATCCATTTAGCATGAAAAGGGAACACCAAAATGATTAAAAATATGTTTTATTTATATATATAATATAAAATTATAATTCATTATGAGAAAATATAAGGTTTTGCAACTAGGCTTGCAACTCATGGCATTTATATAGCATTGAGTGTTATTGGACAAGTTGCAATAGTTGCAATGAACACCTGATGTTGTATACAATATTGTATATACAATGTAACTCACATGTAACTATATGCAACTTCTTTGCAATTAATCTCCATGTTAAATTCCCACACACATTCCAATGTGGCAAACAAAATGTCAACATGACATTTCATCCATTTGTTAACAAATGACATATGTTAATACCTTTTACAATTTATTTACAACTATTTTATAATTAGCTCAACGAATGTATTCTTTTATTATTTCATTCATCAATTTGACAAATGGATTCTAAATGTTTTTATCTTTTGCAACTTATTTACAACTATTTTATAACTAGTCTAACAAATATATTTTAAAATTATTTCATTCATCCATTTGAACAATGAATTTTGTTCCTATTCTTTGCAATTGATTTACAATTGAAGATGAAATGAAAATAAAGGATTTAGTGACTAATTTGTAACTAGGTGTTTAAATTTGGGTTTCAAAACAATTGTATGGTAGTTGATTTTTGTAATACTAAACAACTAAATTGCAACTTATAATGCAACTATCTAGACTTTATACAACCATTATCATGTTATCATAATTATAATATATAATGTTGAATTGCATTGGACATCATTATTTATAAACATGAAATAAATTACATGTGAAATGAAATTTAACATATCATAACATTGTAATGTCAAAAATATGTAAATAATCCCTTCAATTTGAATAAAACTAGTTTACAACTATATTGCCACTAACATGCAACTTATTTGTCATCAGAATGCAATGTATAAAACATTGATACAAACTAAACTATAATTTATACACTTGCAAATAAAATAAAATATTGTGTTTACAATTAGGTAAATTGAATTAGAACTTTATGTACTTTTGAAAAAATCTTATCTTGTATACATAATTTTGATGTACAACCAAAAGCAAAAACCTTCAACATTTAAGAGTAAGAGCAAGAACCTTAAACATCTAAGAACAAAAGTAAGAACATTTAATATCTAAGAGTAAGAGCAAAAAATTTCAACATTTAAAACCAAAAGTAAAAACTTTGAACATCCAATAATAAAAACAATAACCTTTAACATAAAAAATAAAATAAAAACCTTCAACATCCAAAAGCATGAGCAAGAACCTTCAACCTTCAAAAGAAAAACTAAAAGTCTTCAATTTCTCAAAGAGTAAAAACCTTCAACCTCTAGAATTAAAAACAAAAGCCTTCAATCTCCGAGTTATTTAAATAAATAATATAATTTATAACAACATTTTAGTTTTAGTTTTATATTAAACAAAAAAAAAAATAGTTATAACACATGATATGAAAATTGTATCGCCAAAAGATTAAGAAATACACAAAATGTTTGAATATAAATATTTTTAAAAAAACATTTTGAATTTCTTAACAATAAGCATAAGCGCATGAAGGTTGTTGATGCATTGGGGCTGATCTATTGATATATTGCCATGTGTTATTTGCTTAAGGGTTTCTTGTTCAAATTTCAAATATTTAAATTTTTAATTTAAAATTGAAATATAGTTGCATACTAGTTGTAAATAAATTAAAATGTCATATATATTGGGTGGTGGAAATGTATGATTAAAATGTAATTTGTCAACAAAATCAAACATGGTTGACTCCAACCATATATATAATGTGTACATTGTACTATATAAATATTATCACAACCCTAGCCTTGGGCTTGCGACCAAAGCAAGGGCTAACAAAGGTGCGGGCCAAGAATGAAGCCCGAGAGTCAAATTTCATGTTCCCGAGAGTGTAAGAAAGTGTGAGAGAATGAACCCCACACATTCTCAAGTGAGTTCCCACTTTGGGAGTTGGAGTCTTGATGGACTTTTGAATCTTTAGAGGGCGATTACAATGATCAAAACTCATTGGATTGAAGAGTTCATTATATTTTTGGAAAGTTCTTGGAACTTAGATGTCTAAAATAAGCTCACATGACCCATTTGGGCACTTAAACATAAGTTATGATCAAAAGAAGGACTGGGAGTCAAAATGCCAATTTGACTACCAATCACTAAAAGTCGGGAATAATTTTGATTTCCTTGTGTTCAGGTGACATGACACATACCATTGGAAAGCTTTCGATAAAGGCTACAACTTTGCTTTAGACCTCGCTTCAATCGAAAGTTTGCACACAAAATTATGGGCCTCCAAAGTTGTGGGAGTTCTAATTTCGAGAATTTCGAAATTCCAATTTGGGAGTTTCGGGACAAAAATACATTTGGGTGTTGGCCCGGTGGCTAAACATAGAGAATACTATAAGGGGGAAGGTGGTGGCTTCCCCCAAGTTCGAACCGTGGTGAGTCTTATGAATCCGTATTTGCCCGTGGTGAATCAATGCACTAAAAGTGTTCCAACTCCGCACTAACTAACTTGTTGTTTGGTTTGTGTAGGTTTGTGTGAATAATTGAATTGCTTGTCACTCTTCCTAGTCCTCATCTTGAAGCTTTAACACACCCTTCTACCCCAAAAGTGTTGCGAGCCAGGGAACATGCCCCAATTCTTTATCCTTTCGTTGTTTTCACTTTAGACTCACATTTGAGTCTATCAAGGAGCTTGGGAATGTGTCAAATATACATTTTACAACTAATTTATAATTACAATACAACTCCTTGATTTTTTGATGTGGCATTTTATTTATTATTTTGTTGTATTTCCATGGGATAGTTGCAATGTGGTTATATATTAGTTGTTTTGGAGCTCTAGTTATAGGGTAGTCTAGTTACTGTAGACATAATTTTTCATATTGATTTGATCTAATACAATGTGATCACATTTGATTGAATTTGGTATTTTTAAATTTCTTTTTTCACCTTGTGGATGAATTGACATTTTTTTTGTGATATTGTTTTTATAAATTTAACTTTGTGAAAATTTCAACAAAGATATTCTTGATATGTTGATTTGTTTTAAGTTTAAAAACAACTTGACATGAGCCACGTTCATAATTATTTTTATATTTTTAGAATTTCATGCTTCAATGTTTTTAAATATTAAATTCCTTCATTTAGTCATTGATATATATTTGGCCCTTGTATATGTATCATGTATATATTTTCCCCTTGTTTAAAAACAAATTTATGCAAAATCTTAATGTTTATAGTTGTTTAATGATTAGTTGGTGTCTAACATTCATGTAAACTATTTGGTCGTGTACAAGTAGGTTATCCTAATCTTGCTAAATTATAATGATTAATACATTTTCAATGAATCTTAATAAAGGAGAATAGATATTTCAAACTGACATTGTTCACATATTTTTTATTCAATGTTCATGGAGGTGAAACTAAATTGTTTAGTTCCACATTATTTTTCCACTGGTAACATATTGAATGAAAAAGGAACTTCTTCAATTCACTAACTAAATTTGATTATAGGAACTAAGCTTGAAAAGTACTAAAAATTTCATTTACCCAAATAAAAAAGAATAAAAAAATGCACAATTATTCAAGGGTAGATTAACAAATCAAAATTCCTATGGGGAACACTTAGTGTAAAGTTTGGGATCTATCTGCGTCAAATGATCATTTTTAATGGGGGTATTAGATAATTGTCCAACCTATTTTGTCCAACCTATTTTTTATCACTTCATTATTATGTAGTTTCTTAATATATACATATTAAATCCACCCTATATAAATAATAATCCATTAATTCAAATGATTACATGCCCTATATTATAATAAATTAATTATTTGAATAAAATGTACCTTTTTTTAATTAATTAAATTATAAATTTTTTTACCCAACAATCAATATATTACACCCTATATTTTTAATCACATATTTTTTACTTTTTTTTTACCAGTGTCCCCCTTGTATGAAAATCAAAATTATAAGGTAGATTATTTTATGAGAATAATAATGATTATTGGATTTTATTGTTTATGGTTGTAGGTCAATAATTTATGATTATTAATAATATATTATAGGAATGGTTCTAAGAAATCACTATTTTCATTGTTTTAGGAGGTAGTTCATAATACATATAACCTTCAATGTGTTAGGACATGATTTAGATAAAGGTATAGACAAGTGGTGAATTTGTGGCTAAAATGTAGCCACTTAAATCAAATATAAGTTGATTTATATAGATGTTTTGAAGAGGGGCATATAGGAGCAAGTTTAATAAAAGACATGGCTTAATTCATTAAGAATTTCAATATGGAAGAAATTCATTAAACTATTTTTTTATAAATTTATTATGCCCCATGGGCAAGATCATGTTAAGGGTATTAAAAAAGATTGTTTAATTGTCAAAGGGTTACATCTAATTGGAATTTCAATAAAATTAAATGCATGTTGATATTGAGTATTGGTCACCATAATTGTATCATCTTAGACGTACTATAACATCCAATTTAACATCCTTCAAAAAATTATTCAATTTGGGAAAAAAAAAATGTCCTTAAATGTCCTACAAAATTTGCATTTTTAACATTTTAAAATAATAGGAAGTTAGAAGGAATCATAACGAATGGAATTTTTTTTATTAACATAGAATCCATACTATTACATGTGATGCTATTGTGGGGCATAACATGCGTACCAATATATTTTTAAAAATTACTTATGTGTGATTTAAAAATATTTTGGGGTTGTAAGAAAATGAATAAAAATTACATCTTTTGACAATGTTTTCCTTTCAAAGTCTTATTAAAATTATTGGGACATACTCAATTAAAAATTTTGAATTTGAAATATGTGTTGGGATAAAAATAATATCATTCACATAGGTAGGAATTTGTGACAAAATTCATTGAGATTACTATGTAAGACCTTAAATGAACTTGCATTAAGGTTCATCTAGACTGTCCATCTTGATTTTGTAATTTAGGTCATTTTTTATGATCTACGGGTTTAGTTCAATAATCATGTCTATATTTGATTTTCATCGTTAATATGAAATGAGATTATTTTATCCATAAGGTTTTGGCTATAAATTTTTCATGCACAAATATTTTTAAGTGTAAGTTCATTGATTAATTTGGGTGTAACAATCCATCTTGAAACTACAAGATCATTAATAGGTTTGACAGATACAAATGTTGTAATGCTTATATGTTTCTCAATGATGTTCAATCAAAATGTAATCATTATAGTTTTCTTATATTTCATCATTGTGATTATAAGTTATTGTCATTAGTTTTCAAGAATATGCTTGTTCATGATGTTCTTGAGGACATTTCAAAATTATTGTTGAATGGTTCCAAACTATCTTTTAATTTACTTCTAGTCCAACCTAAACTTCAATTTGTGTTGGAGTCGTTCCCTTAGTTTTGCATAGGTAAATTGTCCATTGGAGATATGTTGGTCTTCAAAGTGTCAAAGGATGTGCATCCTTAGGGTTTGTAAATGGTGATATGTAAGCTAAAAGAAATGGATTTTTAAAAAAAATACTTTACATTATGTGCATCAAAATGGATTGATATTCAAAATGTATGTTATAACCATTGGGTGGTGGATTTTATGGGGTGAAGATGATGGACAACTTCAAAATATTTCCAAAGTTTAGGTGTACTTCATTTAAACCTTTATTTTCCATGCTCATGGTTGCTTTTCTTTGAAAATATTATATGTTATCAAGCTTTGTCAAATGATTATCCTTTATGTGTGGTAGATTGTGTAGAACCTTAACAAACAACATCATTTTACAACTTTGAATGTTGGGTTTGGAAGATTGCAAGCCATGGAAGTTTTTGATTTAAATGATTGATTCAAAACACGATTCTTTCCAGTAATCATGTCATGGCCCATTCATGAACAAGAAAGACTATTAGAGAAAAAAATAAAAAAACATTTAATTGTAAAGGCCAAAGATTAATTAAAAAACACACGAAATTGGCAAGATAATTGGGCTTTGCATAAAAGGAATGAAGAAGACATTTGATTGGAACAGTTAAGGAATGTTCAATTGGAGCAACAAATTGAATATCAAGAGAATGTTTTATTATTATAATAAAGGAATGATTAATTAGACCAAGATATTTCTTTTGTTAAAGAACAAAGGGATTTGACTTACATTGATGCAAAAAGATTTGGCACAAGATACATTTGACATCTTATCTTAAGTTCACATGATTAATCAAATCATAAAAGTTTAAAGGTCAAAAAGCTTATGTTTGAATTTTTTTTGAAATAACATTATTACAAAAATTGGGTCTAGTTCATTAACGCAATTCTCTAAGCAACTTTAAAAATGAATAAATTACCATACCCTTGTTTCATTCACTTCATTTGAAACTTGAATCATTATACAATCATCATGTTCACTTGTAATCAAATTAATTCACTAAGGTGATTTTTTGTATTATTAAAATTATTATTTCAATCTTGAATAAAATTTCATAATTATTCATTAATCTTGAGTGTAATTTTCATTATTCATGTATGAAATTATTTATGATTTATTATAACCTTTTAGTGCAGCAATTGGTTAAAATATGATATATTACATGATTGTTCTTAAAAAATTAAATTTAATTAAATAAGAATTTCTTACGTATAATTCGAACAAAAATTTATATTTTATTTTGAGACTACATTTGATAAAATGTTAAAAAAATTTAAGAAAAAAAACAAGATGAAAATTTAATCTTCATAATGTAAAATCAAATAGTTCATTTTAATATAAAATTTAATATTAATATATATTTCAAAAATTATTATTATCATATACATAATACATTGCGTATGTTGAAAGGTTTTGAACATAATGTTATTATATGTTGATAAATTGTATTTAATGAATGACTTATATTATATTTCATAATTGGCATTTAGTAAACAATACATAAAAATGAAAGAATCAAATTATTTTAGTGTTTTTGGGACATAATATAGTTTCAAATTTGTAATGTAATATTTTAAAAAATTAAGAAAAATTTAAAAATAAAATAAAATTTCAAAATATGAAAAAAAACATTTTCATTTTATTCATGTTAGCGATAAATGTTTTGCATAGGCAAAAGAAAGATTTCAAAGTTCATTATAAAAAGATTTATTTACAAATATTGTCATTAAATCCTTTCCTTTGTGACGAAATGTGATATCTTTATTTTAATGCATGTGTATACTTTAGAAAAACTTCAAGAATGAGTTTTCATTTGTTACGTTTGAACAAGTATGAGAAAGAAAGTACGTTTCAAAGTTTGATTTGTAAAACAATTTGGTGTAATTGTGTTATATTCAAATTTTAACAAAGCATGATACAATGTTAAATGCTAGTTGGTTGGCAAAGACAATAGATTGTCTCCTTGGGAACTAAGGTTCAAACCTTAATACCAACAAACGTATGTTGACCATATAATATATGGAAAAAAAAAACTTAATTATATTACCACATATCAATTTCCTATTTGATCGTATGTTAATGAATTCATTTGTCCATACTAACTCGTTGTTGATCATTGATAAACATGATGAATTAACTAAGTTTATAGTCTAGTGAATTAATGATGATTTCACCCAAATGGTTAATGAAACTTTTAATGAACTAGAGCCACATTCTTACTTGAGCAACCTTTGTTATAACTTATCATGCTTGAGTTTGTTACATGAATTGAAAAAAAATGTTGCAATGTGTAATTGCTTGTGATAGTTTAACATTTGCATCGGATGGTTTGAAATATGGGCTTGGGAAAAATAGGTATGTAGTTAAGAATGTTGTTGAGGCAACTGGTGGTGACTTTAGAAGCAAGTATTAGTATGAAAGTGGTTTCAAACCGTGTGAGATTTAAGAGAAAAACCAGGAAAAGGGCTACCAAGTGATGATAATTATTAGATGCTCAAGTTGAAGAAAAAAATGGGCAAAGGGAAATTGAAAACAACAATCAAATTCTCTATCAAAAGAGGTGAAGGAAATCATTTTAAAATGGTTGATAGTTAAAACATGAGTTAGTTTGGAAATTGATTCATCAATAGACTTTTGAACAACATCTTGGTCATTTTTTTGAATTTCAAGTACTTTCAATTTTTTTTCTTTTTCTTTTATAATTTCAAGTGTTGTTTACACCATGGTATAAACAAGGTTCTTTTATGAAGCTTTGGAGTCTATTATAGAACAATTTACATTGCAAAGCTTTTATAAGCACACTAAGTACTTTAAATGTCTAAGTTGTAGTTTGCACATGTAGAATTAATGCTTATAACTTTTAGATTTTTTTTAAATGTAAAGAAGAATTCACATGTTAATCTATCTTCTAATTCAAGATCACCTTGTTAACCTATGGTTCAATTTAAACATGCAAGTAAGAACTAAAAACTTATTTCAGTATTTCTTGATGTTTCTTTGAAATGTACTTTTAAATTTTTCAATAAGTATCATTTTAAAATATCTTGTTTGTCTCATGTAGAAATGTTTCCTAATGTTTTTTTGAGGATTTATATAACTTTCTTGAATATTCTTTGAATTATCCTATGAATCTTTTGAATTCCTTTGAATTGTACAAGCCCATTTGTTTCTTGACATTTCTTTCAAAAATTTGTATGTATCTTTTGCATGTTCCTTAATCTACTCAATGCTCATGCATATTCCTTTGAAATAGTCCTATGGGTTTTCTTAAATAGTCTTTGAGTTATTAATACATGTTTCCTAAGTTTCCTTGAAATATTTGTACATGTTTTTTGAGGTTCCCTTTTTTCTCTTGTTTCCTTAAGTTTCTTGAATTTCATTGAGTTTTTTCTTAGTATAATTAGTCCTAATTCTTTTTGTTTCCTAATATGATAATATTTTGATTTTTTTCATATATTAGTGTTTTTAAAAAATATCTTTTGTGTTTCTTGATAGATTACTTGAATTTTTTTCCTTAAGTCCTAATTGTACAAGTTTGTTGTATATGTAGCTTTACTTTTTCACCATGTTCAAATCACAACACCAAGACATTGAGGTTGGGTTGACATCATTTTCAAACTTGAAGCCTTATTTTGTCAAGAATCAAAAGGTTCAACACTTGTTGTAAGTATCATTAAAAATGATTGAAATTAAAGTTGGATTTTGCAAAATGTGTGCATTGGTTCTACACAATGGTGATGATTTTAAGTGTTCTTGTGGTTGCAAAACTATTTGTGGGAATCCTTAATTTGAACATTAAATTTGTGGGCACAAAAAATATTAGTTATCAAACCAACCAACACACTTGCAAAGCAAGCTTAAAATTACGGGAGAAGATATTGTGTCCTTGATAGGAGGGTGAACATTTAAAAAGTTGCAAGGCATTTAGGGTCAGTGTCAATGTTGTGATTTCCAAAAATTACCATTATGTGATAAAAAAATAGGTTTTGCCAACATGAATAGGATGACATAGTGGCATTTTGAAAAGTTTTTTGCAAGGAACACCAAGGCTAAAGAACCAAAAGAAATAAAAATGTTAGACCCCCTTGACCAATCCCATGGAATTCCTAACATTTTTCCTTTTAAAGATGAGGGAATTCATCATTCATAACCATGTGATTATGTGGCAAGGAAAAAAAAATGTTGTCTATCTAGAACATAATAAAAGGGGAAATAATGTCTTAGATAGACTTTGTTGAAAATTATAACTTCAAAAGTTAGATGACCAATTTTTTTTATGTACCTTGAATTTTGGTTTTCTTCTTATTAAGTCCTTTATTTGATAAAAATAGTATTTTAGAAACTTATTTTTAAAATTTAATTTTTCCATAAGGTAAACTAAGGTTGAAATGTTTTTTATAATAAAATTCTAATGATAACTTGTAAAATTACTTGTGTGATTCAAAGTATCTTGTTTTCACACTACCTTTGCTATGTTAATTTATGCAATTATGGACTTTCACATGTGCCTATAAGTGTTACACCTTAATGTGCTTTCACCCTAGACTATTTCTAATGTTAATTGAAAATTTGAATTTGAATTTTCTTTGATAGTGAAAATCATAGCAAAAATACCTTATGGATTCAACTAATTTATGTGTGTGTTTTTTCAAGATTGCAAAAGTTCAAATAAGGTGTTATATGATCCAAAACATTAGAACCCAAATTTTGCTTTGTTTTTATTTATATTCATTCTAGTGTAAGTGGCAGCATGCACATGCTTATGAAAAGCAATGATCATGTATTCTTCATTTAAGTAAATAGTTTATTTTATTAAACACTTTGAATCCTTATTTTAAGATGCACTATTTTTATGATTCCCAAAAGGAAGAACCATGTCCTTGATAAATCAATGATAACTTTGTCAAAATTAGTATCAACTGAACTTTTAATACTATTTGATTGATTAGTTCTAAATTCATGCCAATCACATGGTAAGAAGACCTAATGGATTGTACATATGTACATTCCACAAACATTATTACAAAATGTGGGTGTAATTCACTTGCCCCATTTAGTGGATTAGTGAAGATCCATTAAATTCCCACTAGGTCCTGTTTACTGGGGCTAGTGAATTCATTCAAAATCCAATGAAATCACGTGGTGATTAGGGGTGCATTTTGTTGGAGTGAAAACTCTAAATCTTTGCAAGTGGATATCTATCTATTTCTACCATCAATTTCTTTAAAGCTACAAGTATCATGTAATGTATTATATGATTCAAAACATAGACAAACCAAGTTCCACTTTGTTTTCAATTCTACCAATGTATGTGGTAACATGTGTCCAAAAAATAGTAGTCATGTTTTTCATTTAAATTACATGCCTTATGGAGTTTTATTAGTATTTGGACATAGTAATGAAAAAT